>Ga0307998_1000467_pt1 | contig 23072 bp, 22 predicted proteins | sample Davwhametageno37_FD_203147 | JGI IMG/M metagenome (GOLD analysis project Ga0307998, IMG submission 203147) | Marine microbial communities from Davis Island wharf, Antarctic Ocean - #37 | ecosystem: Environmental > Aquatic > Marine > Unclassified | place: Antarctic Ocean: Davis Island wharf... | reverse complement strand
CTGAAGTATAAAATTAGCGCCCACATGACAGGAATCGGAGGATTGATTGGTGCATTCGTTGGCTTTCAACTGCTTTTCGGTGCGCAATTATCTCCTTGGGTTGTGCTTTTGGTGTTAGTTTGGGGTGTTATTGGTACTGCTAGGTTGAAATTGAAAGCACATTCTAACGGACAAATTGTTGTTGGAAGCGTACTTGGTTTTCTAAGCATTTTTGTGTCTATATATGCTGGATGGGGTTAAGAAATCATTGATTGTCGAACCAAGAATTCCATTTGTTTATTTACTCGTTTATATTTCTCAGTAAGTTCAATATTTGATGCGCGCAGTCTAAAGAGCTCGCTCGCAGCAGAAATACTTGCTGACAGCTCTAGTTCATTCCATGGTTTTTGAAGGTAACGATAGATTTCACCCATATTAATAGCGTCCACAACTGCCGTGATGTCTGCATATCCCGTAAGTAGAATTCTTACTGGATCTGGATACGTGAATTTTATTTCTTGAAAAAACTCAACACCTGTTTGGTCTGGCATTCTTTGGTCAGAAATGATTACTTCATAAGAGTTCTGCTCTATCATAGGCCTCGCCTCAGCAGTGCTTATAGCAATGTCTACATCAAACTCTCTACGAAAGGTAGCTTTTAATGCATGTAGATTATTCTCTTCATCATCTATATACAACAGTTTTATTTTTTCGTTAAATAAGATTTCTGAATTCATCTACCATTTTCTTTTTGAGGAATTAAAAATAAAAATTATTATTTAGTTCCTGCACTTATTAAAATATCTTTGAGTATACCTTTCTTTTGAACTATCCTAAACGTAAAGCTATGAATAATAAATCATAATGAAGCATTTAGATAATCATATAAAGACCTGTTCTTAATTGTATGGATCAGTTAATTCAGAAACAGTTTACAATTAGAGCTTTCAAGGCAGAAGAGAATCACGACTTATGCGATAAGTTTATTGAAGGGCATAAACGCGTTCTTCTCTCTGTTGGTGTCGAGGAGGTTTCCTCTTCTTCAAATTCTTGGAAATATGATCCGAATGTGTATGTTATTATCTGTGAATCGAATGATGGAAAAAAGGTTTACGGAGGAGTAAGAGTTCATGTTTACAATGATCAACATGTTTTGCCTATGGTAGAAGCAACAGAGGAGTTTGATCCAACAGTAGCTGATCACATTAAAAAATTCAGTCCATTAGGAACCGGTAAAATGTGCGGTCTTTGGAATTCAATAGAAGTAGCGGGGATGGGAATTGGAGCTGTTTATCTTATTCGCTCAGCAATTGCTATATTAACTGAACTAAACCTGAAGTCGCTATGGGCACTTTGTTCTCCTTTTTCTGCCAGAATCGCTAGAAATTACAGCTTTTTGAAGTACCCACATGTAGGTAATGATGGTACGTTCTATTATCCGAAAATTGATTTACTTGCTACGGTGTGCATGGTTGATGATTCTGAAAAACTAAAAAATGGAAACACTGAAGAGGTTAAAAGAATATTTGATCTTAGAAGTAACCCTAACACCGAAAAGGAAGAAAAGAATAGAGGTAGAGACTTGAAAATCAACTATCAACTGGGGGTTAACCTTTAATAGTTTATATGGAAAGAAACCTATTCAGGCCTCAAATTTTTTCAGTAGAAAAGAACAATCTTGGTGTTATCCCGTCCCTTAAGAAAGAAACCGCGAATCTGAAAATTGTTGATTCAATAGAATCGCAATTATTGGAATTAGTGAAAATATTAAATCCAAGTGCTCTGCTATCCATAGAATCAGAAATCAATGGGATTAATAAGATTGAGAATCTAGACAGCGATGGTAATTGGGTTTATTGCTCTTCGAATCAGATAGCATCCCTTTTGCTTAACTTTGGTTTATTTATTAAAGTAATTTTGTGAGTAGGGTTAATGAAAAGTCAAAAAGATCCATTGAGGTTTCCGTAGAAGTTAATATTTAATTCTCATTCCGAATTGCAATCCTATCTGGAATCAAATTCAAATATTCAGTTTCAGGATTTATATAAGCTTCAATGGTTAGAGTGGAGAACACTCCAAGATTCCATTATTAATAAGGGAGTCGATGACTTCAATGAGGAATTTGAATCTATCGGACCTTTAGAGGGTACTTTTCTCTTTTATCCATGGAGGAATGTTTTGGTTAGAATTTTAGTACAATCAAGATACATTGAAGTAGTTACCAATAGAAATAAATATAAAATAACCGCCGAAGAACAAGAATTATTGTCGCACAAACGGATTGGAATCGTTGGGTTATCTGTAGGAAGAACAGTTTCTACTACTGTCGCAATGGAAAAACTCTGTGGTGAATTAAGAGTAGCAGATTTTGATGTTTTAGATTTAAGTAATCTCAATCGAATTAAGGCTCCAATATTTGACCTTGGAGGGTTGAAAACATCTAGCCTGGCTAGGGAAATCTCTGAGTTTGATCCCTATTTCAAACTTAACTGTTTTGATGAGGGGCTTACTTTTGAAAATTTAGATGAGTTCTTTACTAAGAATGGGAAACTTGATCTTATCATTGATGAGTGTGACCATTTGGGGATGAAGGTGCTTATTCGAAAAAAAGCACGTGAACTTGGTATTCCTGTTCTTATGGACACTAGCGATAGGGGTATGATTGATATTGAAAGGTATGACGTTGAGCCGGATCGCAAGTACTTTCATGGAAGGTTAGGTAGTTTTGATCCACCTTACGATTGGAAAATAAGCCCAATAGAAATGAAAGAGTTTTTTGGAAAAATTTTGGATTTAGAACAAATTTCAAAACGAGGTCAATATTCTTTGACTGAAATTGGAAAGAGTATTTCTACTTGGCCCCAACTGGCTTCAGCTGTTGTTGCAGGAGGAGGAATCTGCTCTGAAATTACTCGTAGAATTTTATTAGGAGAAAATGTACCTTCGGGCAGGTTCTTTATAGACACAGAGACGCTGATACCGAATGAATTCTAGCGAAAAAAAGCATGTTCAAACAAAAGCTTTCAGAGCATTTGACTCTCCGGGAGTGTGTAATCCTTTTATTGAAGGGTTCAGTATTGTATTGTCGACGGTTGGTGTTGATCAAGTAACTTCCTCCACTCCTGAGTGGAAGAATAACAAAGCAGCATCGTTTGTTATTATTTGCGAGTCTCCATATGTATTAAAAGTATATGGTGGGTTCAGTGTTCCTGCGCTTGAAGGAACAAAAAACTTACCAATAGTGGTTGCAAAAGTTGAAGTGGAGGCACTTGTCCAAGAGCAGACCAGAAAAATCTCAAAAAAAGGGGGCTTTTGAGCTATGCGTTGTTCAAGATATTGAACTATTGTTAGAAGGCAATCTTTATGAGACAATAGTAATACAGAAATTAAGATATACGTTGAATCTATTGCAAGTCGAATAGATTCGTTAAAGAAAGCTGGTGGATGATTCGCAGCTTTAAATAAATAATATTGACCCCTCAGTTTTTGAATGAAAGCAAGTAAAAAAGGACTAATAGTATTTTGTGCACTTGCATTCAGTTTTTTATGCACTGCGCAACGGATAGACTATAGTGGAGAGTTCATTATTAATGCATCTTCTTTGTTTGAATATTGTGAGACATGTACTCAATACGAAAATTTTTCTGATACTGTAAAAAATTCATTTTTTAGAAAGGTAAAAGAAAATGTTCCCAATCTAGGCGCCACAAATGATAATCATTGGTTTAGAGTGACGATTAATACTCAGTCGCACAAGGACCTCGATTTACAAATACCATATCCTACAATTAATTACTTGGATGTTTACTTTTTTGAAAACGATGAGTTAGTCAAATGCGCTAATACGGGTAACCTTCGCCCTTTTGGAAATAAGGAGGTGAAGCATCAGGATTTTATTTTTAGGTTACCAAATTCTCAGAATGACATACAGGTGTTCTTTAGAGTTAAAAATAACTCACAGCTGATGTTTCCAGTCAATCTAGGTAAAGCAACGGACATAGAAGAAAGGCTGTTACTTAAAGAACATTTCCTAGGTCTTTATGGTGGTATTATTCTGGTTATGTTGTTATATAATTTATTCATTTACATTGCAACAAGAGATCATACTTATTTGTGGTATTTACTGTACTTAATAGCTGTAGGGGCAACCCAACTAACGCTTACAGGAATATTGGAGAAATATATTTTAAGTAATTCAGAATTTTTTTCTACCTATTCTGTTCATTTGGCAGGTATATTATCGGGATTATCTGTAGTCGTATTTGCATACTTTTTTTTAAACGTAAAAAAATATGCGAAATGGCTGGAGACATCATTTAAAGTTATACTGGGCGTCTATACTCTAACTATTTTGTTGCTTGTATTAGGGTATCACATGTTAAGCTATAATTTAATTAACCTTACGGCCTCGGTTGGAGTTGTAATTCTATTAATAGGTTCCATATCAATAGCAAAAAAAGGGTATCGTCCAGCACGCTATTTTATTGTGGCATGGTCCTTTTTTATGGCTTCTATAATTGTCTTTGTTTTAAAAGACTTTGGAATTCTTCCGTATAACCCATACACCGTTTATGCTGTTCCTTTTGGTTCAGCAATTGAAGTAATGTTGCTCTCTTTTGCGCTCGCAGATAAAATAAATGTACTAACCGCAGAAAAAGATGCATCCAGAATAAGAGAACTAGTAGCTTTAAAAGAAAATGAACAATTAGTTCGTGAACAGAATGTAATTCTAGAATCAAAGGTTACGGAAAGAACAAAAGAATTGTCTAAAGCCAATCTGGAATTGGAATCTGTATTGTATAACCTGAAAAATGCTCAAACCCAACTAGTAAGCCAAGAAAAAATGGCATCACTTGGTCAATTAACGGCTGGTATTGCTCATGAAATAAACAATCCTATAAACTTTGTTTCCTCCAATATTAACCCATTGAGAAGGGACATAAAAGACCTTTTAGAAGTTATTGAAAAATACAGAGGTATTGTTTCCGTTGATGAGTTTGAGGCAAAACGAAAAGAGGTTGAGGCATTTTTAGACGAGATTGACTTTGGATATGTAATCAAAGAAATTGATCAATTAGTAAACGGCATTCAAGAAGGTGCTGATAGGACTGCTGAAATAGTGAAAGGTCTCAAGAACTTTAGCAGATTAGATGAGGTTGAGTCTAAGAGTGCAAACTTGCATGAGGGTATCGACTCTACGCTATTAATAATTTTGAGTGGATCAAAAGTAAAAGTAGAAATTGTAAAAGATTACGATGAAAACATAATAGAGATAGAATGTTTTCCGGGAAAATTAAATCAAGTATTTTCTAATATTCTATCCAATGGATTTCAAGCGATGGTGAATAATCTACCTGAGAATCCTCCTTTAATGACTATCACGACAAAGTCAATGAGAGAGCACGTATCTATCTCCTTTAAAGACAATGGTCCGGGAATTCCAGCTAAAACAATTGAAAAAATTTATGAGCCTTTTTTCACAACAAAAGAGGTTGGGGAAGGAACGGGACTTGGTCTTTCGATTGTATTTTCTATTATTGAATCCCATAAAGGAAAAATTGAAGTAAATTCCGAGCCACCGAATGGTACAGAATTTTTAATCACACTCCCTAAATCAATGGCTTAATGTATATCGAAGAAAAAAATGTTGAAGTAAAGCGGGTTCTTTTTGTTGACGACAACGAGAATAATTTGAATTCATTTCGAGCAAATTTTCGAAAGGACTATGAGGTTTATACAGCACTTACTTCAAAAGAGGGCTATCAATTAATTGAGCAGCACAATATTCCTGTAATTCTATCCGATTATAAAATGCCTGAAGAAAACGGTGTTTTATTTCTTGAAAAAGTAAAGGAAAACTATCCATTGACCGTTAGAATAATGCTTACCGGCCATGCGGATATGCTGGCAGTTGTTGAAGCAATCAACAGAGGCGAGATTTTTCGGTTTTTAGCTAAACCGTGGAACGAAGAGGTTTTAAGAAATTCAATTAATAATGCCTTTGACATTTATTTTACCAAGAATCTTCTTGAGAAAAAAAACAAAGAATTAAAAAAGGCTTACGTCGAGTTAGATAAATTGGTATTTAGCACAGCTCACGATATTACTGGACCACTTTCAAATATAATGGGGTTAATTACTCTGCTGAGAATGGAGGAAAGCGACCCTAAAGAGTACGTAGATTTAATAGAGTTTTCAGCTAAAAAGCTAATGGCAACAACACGCGATGTGCTAAGCTTTCATCGCAATAAAAGGACTGGTTTAGACTTTCGAAATATCCGACTTCACCAATTGATTAAATCAGTTATGGACGAGCATCAGTATTTTGAAAACTCTGCGGAAGTTAATTATACTGTGGATACTAATCAAGACGAACAGTTTGTTTCTGACAAATCACGAATTAGATTTATACTTAATAATTTGCTTTCGAATGCAATTAAGTATCAAGACCACGAAAAGGAAGAAAAGAACATCAAGATTTCAGTTCATGTTAGCACATCAGAATTGCAGCTGACGATAGAAGACAATGGAATTGGGATTGATTTGGACCGACAATCTCAAATCTTTGATATTTATTATCGAGGCACCAACCTTAGTAATGGCACAGGAATAGGGCTATATATTGTAAAAGAGGCTGTTGATTTATTAGAGGGGAACATAGAATTAAATTCTACCCTTGGCCAAGGAACAAAGTTTACAATTACAATTCCGAATTTGATTGGGTCTGAAGTTAACGAGGACGACTAATTCTGCATTAGCTTAGCTAACTTTGTAAGGTGCCTGAAGTAACTCCCCACATAAAGCAAATTCTTACCACTTTGCCAAAATCACCTGGTATTTATCAGTATTTTGATAAAGAAGATGAGATTCTATATGTAGGAAAAGCCAAAATTCTTAAGAACAGAGTCAATAGTTATTTCACTAGCAAACACGAAGACAGTCCAAAAACGAGAATTCTAGTCAGTAAGATAGTGGATATTAAATTCATTATTGCCGATTCGGAATATGATGCATTAATTCTCGAAAACACCCTAATCAAAAAACACAAACCGCGCTACAATGTGCTTTTGCGCGACGATAAAACCTACCCTTGGATTTGTATTAAAAACGAACGATTTCCCAGAGTTTTTTATACAAGAAAACTGATTAAAGATGGCTCTGAATATTATGGGCCTTATACCTCTTTCAGAACTATGCGAATTGTTTTGGATTTTGCAAACAAGCTCTACAAACTGCGCACTTGCAACTTCAATTTATCTGAAGAAAATATTGAAGCCAAGAAGTTTCGAGTGTGCCTTGAATACCATATAAAGAACTGTGAAGGGCCATGTGAGGGCTTACAGTCTGAAGAAGACTATCAAAAAGGAATCTCTCATATTCGAAAGATTCTAAAGGGAAGTATTATAGATGTAATTCGTGATTTAAAGTTGACAATGCAAGCCTCGGCTGAAGCTTTAAAATTTGAAGAAGCTCAAGATGCCAAAGAGCAAATACAACTGCTCGAAGACTATCAAATGCGCTCTACTGTTGTACATCCAAGTATAAATAATGTAGATGTGTTTTCCATTTTGAGTGATGATAAATTCGCATATGTCAACTTTATGAAAATGGCCAATGGAGCTATTATTCAGGCACATACTGTGGAGGTGAAAAAGAAACTAGAAGAAACAGAAGAGAATATTTTGTCCTCAGTAATCTTTGAAATTCGAAATCGATTTAACAGTACTTCAAAGGAAATCTTTACTTCCATTCCTATGGAATTGGAGATTCCTGAAATCAAGCTACATAATCCTATACGAGGAGATAAAAAGCAACTGATAGATATGTCCTTGCGTAATGTCAAGTATTTTATGCGTGATCGCCAGTTGCAGCAAGAAAAAGTTGACCCTGATCGCCACAAAAACCGAATCTTAGGAACGATTCAAAAAGATTTGAGAATGAAAGTTCTGCCTACCCACATTGAGTGTTTCGATAACTCGAATATTCAAGGGGCTTTTCCTGTTGCGGCCTGTGTGGTATTTAAAGATGCAAAGCCTGCCAAAAATGATTACCGTCATTTTAATATCAAAACCGTAGTTGGTCCTGATGATTTTGCAAGCATGAAAGAAGTTGTTTATCGCCGGTACAAACGTTTGTTGGATGAGAAACAGCCACTTCCTCAATTAGTGATTGTTGATGGGGGCAAGGGGCAGTTAAGCTCTGCAGTTGAAAGCCTGCAGAAACTTGATCTTATGGGGAAAATCGTCATTGTTGGTATTGCAAAAAGACTGGAAGAAATCTTTTTTCCTGGAGATCCATATCCTTTGTATATCGATAAAAGATCGGAGAGTCTTAAACTCATTCAGCATTTAAGGAACGAAGCTCACCGCTTTGGAATAACGCATCATCGCAACCAACGATCAAAAGGAACGATTAAGTCAGGGTTAATTGAAATAGATGGAATAGGTTCAATAACGCAAGAAAAACTGCTCAAAAAATTCCGCTCATTCAAACGAATTAAAGAAGCTAGCGACGAACAATTGAAAGAGATTTTAACTTTAAAACAATTACAGGCCTTTCGGAAGTTTACTTAATGTATTGCGAAAGAATCGGTATTATTTAAGAATAGCAGACAACTCATTTTGATGCATTCTTCCTTGAATTTTTTTCCCGCAGCATTTACAGTCAAAAGGACACGCTAGTAAATCTTCGGTTGTATTATAGTCAAATGTGATTTCGTCTCCGGGATCAATATTTTTTATGGCCGTCATTATTTTGCCTTCAATTTTAACGCTTGGTGAACAATGATGGTTCATATATCGATAAGGCTCAGTCACATTCAAATGCACGTTTTTATCAATTTGGATAGTATACCTATCGGCGATTGGCAATTCAGTTCCCTCTAATTCGCAAATACGGTCTTCATTATTGTAATGGTCGGAAGCATACATGCCTTTCATACCGTTTATGCCAATCTTTGCAATCATTGTTGTGTTTATTTTAAATAAAAATATTTCGCAAAGTTGCTTCCTTTTTTAGCTGAATTGACTTTTTATACCCTTTGTTTTTTACCCTTTGAAAATTCTCTTAACCACTCTTCATTGGGTTGGTTTAAAAATGAAAGAGTAATAATACCTTTGACCCGTGACCACAAAAAAACAAGGTACTCGTCTTTACATAACGCTTTTATATGAAAGCCTTCGGTTTGCGTTACACGCACTGCGCGTAAATAAATTGCGTACTGCACTTTCTGTATTGGGTGTTACCGTTGGTATATTTTCAATTATTTCTGTGTTTACTATGGTTGATTCACTCGAAGGAAATATTCGGGGAAGTATAGAATCCATGGGAGATAACGTGGTTTTTGTAGCAAAATGGCCATGGACCTTTGGGGCTGATTATCCTTGGTGGAAGTATCTAAACCGTCCAATTCCAAGTGTTCGTGAAAAGGAATTCATTCAAAGGAAAAGCCAAAAAGCGTCAGCTGTTTGTTTTCAGGCGAGTACTTCGGTTAATGCTACTTATAAGCAAAACTCACTTGAGTCAATTTCGTTAAGTGCAATTTCTTACGAATACAATCGAGTAAAGGAATTTGAATTGAACGCTGGACGTTATTTTTCGGCAAGCGAAGCGGCAGCAGGGAAAGCGGTTTGTTTGGTAGGCTATGATGTTGCTGGAATATTGTTTGGCAATCCATCCATTGTAGGAAGGCATATAAAGGTGAATGGAAGCAAAATGTTGGTCATTGGTGTTTTTCAACGCGAAGGAGATAGTTTTTTGGGGGAGAGTGTTGATCTGCAAATATTTACTCCAGTAAATTCAGCAACGAATTTTATGGATGTAAGAAACCAACAGAATAATCCGTCTATAATGGTTAAGGCTAAACCAAACGTCACCAATGGCGAATTAATTGACGAATTGACTGGGATTATGCGCAGCGTTCGCAGGCTAAAACCAAAAGCGGACGATAGTTTTGCTTTGAACCAAATCTCCATGCTCATCAACACTTTTGCACAACTGTTTAAGGTTATCAATTGGGCTGGAATTATCATTGGAATGTTCTCTATTTTGGTGGGAGGATTCGGAATAGCCAACATCATGTTTGTTTCTGTAAAAGAGCGCACTCGACTTATTGGAATCCAAAAATCATTAGGCGCTAAAAACACATTTATTCTTTTTCAATTCCTTTCTGAAGCGGTGATTTTATGCATAATAGGGGGCTTGATTGGGATTGTACTGCTATGGTTGCTTGTGCTTGCAGTTCAACAAACAGGAGATTTTGACATTTTCTTATCCATCGAAAATGTAATGCTAGGAATAGGAATATCAGTTGGAATTGGACTCATTTCAGGGATTTGGCCTGCAAAATTAGCTAGTAATTTGGATCCAGTAGAAGCTATTCGGTCGAGTTAGATTGAAGCATTCTCTGCCGCTTTCCTCAAAGCCAACATCAATTCATCTTGTTTTTGAGTCCCAATAAGATAAATTAGACCGTCTTTGTCTGTTAGTTCAACTGCTTTTCGGCCACTGCAATAAAAACGAATGGTTCCTCTTCGGTTTAGATTATAAACTGGACGATTTAAGAAGAACTTGCTGTAACGAACAGGTTCAATGCTCACAATATTTCTAAGATCGAGTTTCACCTTTCTTGAAGTCCACAAACCATCAAGGGTAAGACTCTCTTCTCTAACTTCAGTTTTTAGAAAAAGAACCAGCATAAGAGCTACTGAAAGGATCAGCACAAAAAGCCCCATTATAAAAAGATAATTCGCTGCACTTCCAATACCCAATTCAGGATTCTGTTCAGAATAAAAGTAGGTTAAGAAGCAAAAAATGGCCAAAACCAACCGGCGATTCAACGAGTATTTGTTACTCCCTAAATGTTGTGATTCCGTATAGATTACGCCGTCTTTCAAGATGTTTGTTTTTGCTCAACAAAATAAATCTTTTTGGTTGAATCTGTTACTGCGTATCGGTCATCAATTCGTTGACCTACCACCCAAATAATATCATTGCCTGACAGCAGCACCATTTGTTGTTCTTTATTGGGTAAAGGCATTTTTATATCAATCAAAAAGTCACTTAATTTTTTAATGCCCGTCATTCCAAAAGGTCGGAACTTGTCTCCTGACTCCCACTTTCTTAGGGTTAATGGAAAAGTGAGTTTATCAGCGTCTAAATATGCTAGACAGGCATTCTTTTTTAGTTGTAAGGGAACATTCAAGAAAGAGAATTTTAGCGGAATAGGCAGGGTTATTGACTCGTCAGACAATAAAATTTTGAGTGAATTTTGAAGATTTCTTTTTCCTGTTTCTAAGGCCTCAATAATCAAGTAGTTTCTATCAATCGTAATGACATGGGTTGAACTGAAATATTGTTTACCAGACTGCTTCAAATAACTGTCACACAATTCATAAATCGTAGTTGAATTAAAGCCGAATGGCTTCAAAACTTCATATAGATAATAAGATAGTGGGTGCAAATTGGAAAGCAACCCTCTATTGATTAGCCTTTTGTTGCCCTGTTGAACCAATAAGTGTTTCGATACTCTTTTGACCTCTTTTTGAACCAATTCATTAGCCAATTGCAAATGACCTAAGCTAGCTTTTAAAGCGGAATCAAAATGAGGGTACTGCTCTTTGAGTTGAGGAATAATCTCATTTCGCCATCGATTGCGCTCGTAGTTATTGGAGGCGTTGCTTTTATCTTCTCTAAATTCTAAGCCCTTAGCATTGATATACTCATCAATTTCAGTTCTAGAAGTTTCTATAAAAGGTCTAATGATATTGTCTCGAACCGAAAGAATACCGCTTAATCCAACAAGGCCAGCACCGCGCATTAAATTCATAAAAAGCGTTTCGGCAGAATCATTTAGATGAGTGCCAACGGCAATAAAATCTAGGTTGTGATTTATCAAAAGTTCATTGAACCAGTTATAACGAAGATCCCTAGCAGTTTCTTGAAGGTTCCCTCCTTTGGTATCTAATATCTCTTGTGTTTCGAAACGTTCTACGAAGCATGTTGTCTTTGACTTTTTTGCAAATTCTTTTACAAAAGCTTCATCAATGTTGGAGTCTTCACCGCGTAATTGATAGTTACAGTGCGCAATGCAGAATTTGATTCCTAATTCAGAAAAGACAGTAGCCAAAGCAATTGAATCACGGCCACCGCTTACTGCAAGAAGGATTTTTTTTTCCTTCCAATCAGGGACATGTTTCGTAAGCCATTTTTCTACCTGTCTTTTCACTCTGTAAAATTAGCCAATGCGTACCTTTGAGGCATGTTTCAAGTAGGAAAAGCACTCATAGCAGAAGACGTTTTAAAAGAAGAATTTGTATGTAACCTATCGGCTTGTCGTGGCGCCTGTTGCGTTGAAGGTGATGGCGGGGCTCCATTAGATCAGGACGAAGTCGAGATAATCGAGAAAAATCTTGATGCTATCAAACCTTTCTTGCGAAAAGAAGGGCTGGAGGTTATTGATAAAGAAGGCTTTTGGTATACGGATACTGATGGAGAAAAACTAACCAGCCTGGTTAACGATAAGGAATGTGCCTTTGTTACTTATGATGAACGAGGAATCACTAAATGCGGAATTGAAGAAGCGCACTTGGATGGAAAAACTGATTTCAAAAAACCGATTTCGTGTCACTTGTATCCAATTCGGTTAAAAGAGTATGAAAATTTTGTTGCAGTAAATTACCATCAATGGGAAATTTGCGAGGCAGCTTGTTTTAACGGTAAGGAATTGAATGTTGAGGTCTATAAATTTTTGAAAGAACCGCTTATTCGGAAATTTGGTAAAGATTGGTACGATGAATTGGCCGAAGTAGCCAAGCAATGGAAAATGGCCTAGCAGTCTCTTTAATAGCTGCTTATTAAGATTTCCTTCTTTCATGAAATTTGCGCACCTGAGAACGGTCATTTATGAAATCTGAGCAATTCTGTCAATTGTCTAAATGCCCATAGGTATATTTCAAACACCGAAGATTGCAGTTGATCAACCCTAAATACAGAATTATGAAGCATTCAAAAAGTTTATTCAACTACCTGTTTTACGCATCCTGCTGTATGTCAGTTAATTAACTTTCTGGTAATGTTCAGGATTCTTAAACGTGACTTTTGGGTAACATTGTACGTGTCTTGATGCAATTGGGTTTGGGTGAGTTATTGACAAGTAATTAACAACGCTAGGCTTTCAAAATAATTAAACCCCAAGATTACACAAGGAAAAGCCAGAAAAAAGATGCTAAAAGCAAGCCGTCGAAAGTAAATCGTGCTACAGTGCGGCATTCGACTTTTTTACACTGTTCTATCAACAACCACTTGTTAATTGTGATTGTTGAAAACTACCGTCAATTGTGAATTGTTTACGCTTTTTGTGCCTTGGTTTATAATCCAAATTTGAAGTGTCAGGATGTGAATAGCGTTTCATTCTCATGAAACCTCACAAATAGCAAAACATACGAGTAAAGGTTTTTTAGCATTATTTGGTTTCGACCAAGGCTAAATTTTAGGCATTAATAATAAAGAGGAAGACACAGAATGGAAGAGAAAAAAATAACAGAAGTAGATCCAGCCATTACAGGGGTTTTACCTAGCGAAGTAAGAGAGGTGAAAACCGTACAAGAATTGGATAAAGAAGAACCGATTCTAAAAGAAAACGGAGGCAGATTTGTTTTGTTTCCAATCCAACACAACGATATTTGGGAAATGTACAAGAAGTCAGAGGCTAGTTTTTGGACAGCTGAAGAAATTGACTTGGCACAGGACATGTCCGATTGGGAAAATAAACTCAATGAAAACGAACAATATTTCATTAAGAATGTTTTAGCATTTTTCGCTGCCTCTGATGGTATTGTAAATGAAAACTTAGCAGAGAATTTTGTTTCTGAGGTACAGTATACTGAAGCTAAATTCTTCTACGGATTCCAAATTGCTATGGAAAACGTACACTCTGAGACCTACTCGTTATTGATTGACACCCTGATTAAAGACACTACTGAAAAAGACAAGCTGTTTAACGCCATTGAAACAATGGATTGCGTTAAGAAAAAAGCAGATTGGGCTTTAGATTGGATTGACAACGGAAGTTATGCTGAACGTTTAGTTGCCTTTGCAGCAGTTGAAGGTATTTTCTTTTCAGGATCTTTCTGTTCTATATTCTGGTTGAAGAAAAGAGGCCTTATGCCAGGACTGTCTTTTTCAAACGAATTAATCTCAAGAGATGAAGGATTGCATTGTGATTTTGCTTGTTTATTGTACAACAACCACTTGGTAAATAAACTTCCAAAGTCAAGAGTTGCCAAAATCATTTCTGACGCAGTAGATATAGAAAAAGAATTTGTGACCGATTCATTACCAGTTTCATTGATAGGAATGAACGCTAAGCTTATGCAACAGTATATAGAGTTTGTTGCAGATCGTTTGTTAACTGAATTAGGTTGCGATAAGATTTACAATTCTTCAAATCCATTTGATTTTATGGAAATGATTTCACTTCAGGGTAAAACAAACTTCTTTGAGAAAAGAGTTGCTGAATACCAAAAAGCTGGAGTAGCGAACAATGATAAAGATGCACATGCTTTCAACATGGATGCAGATTTTTAATAAAATTTTTAGCCCTAAACCCCTATGGAAGTATTAAAAAGAGACGGCAGAACAGAAATTGTAATGTTCGACAAGATTACGGCAAGAATTAAAAAGCTTTGCTACGGTCTTTCTGATCATGTAGATCCCGTTAAAATTTCGATGAAAGTGATCGAAGGTTTGTACGACGGAGTTACTACTTCAGAGTTGGACAATCTTGCTGCAGAACAAGCGGCTTCGATGACCGTTTCGCATCCTGATTATGCTTTGCTAGCTTCACGTATCGTGGTGTCTAACTTGCACAAACAAACTAAGAAGTCATTCTCGGAAACGATGACTGATTTGCATAACTACATTGATCCTAAAACAGGAGAAAAAGCTCCTTTATTAGCTGATGACGTGTACCAAATCGTTATGGACAACGCAGAAAGAATTGATTCTCATATCATTTACGATAGAGATTTCGGTTATGACTTTTTTGGTGTAAAAACGCTAGAGCGTTCTTACCTTTTGAAGTTAAATGGAGAAGTTGCTGAACGTCCACAACAAATGTTGATGCGTGTTTCTTTAGGGATGCACAAAAGTGATGTAGATAGTGCTTTAAAAACATACGACTTGATGAGTGAGCGTTGGTTTACTCACGCTACACCTACGTTGTTTAACTCTGGTACTCCAAAACCACAAATGTCCTCTTGTTTCTTATTGACAACAAAAGACGACAGTATTTCTGGAATTTATGACACACTTAAGAATTGTGCTCAAATTTCACAATCTGCAGGTGGAATCGGACTTTCGATTCACGACATTAGAGCTACAGGGTCATACATTAAAGGAACCAATGGGGAATCTAATGGAATTGTACCAATGCTTAGAGTATTTAACGATACTGCACGTTATGTAGATCAAGGTGGTGGAAAACGTAAAGGTTCATTTGCCATTTACATGGAGCCTTGGCATGCAGATATTTTCGATTTCTTGGATTTGAAAAAGAATCACGGAAAAGAAGAGCAACGAGCTAGAGATTTATTCTACGCTATGTGGACTCCAGATTTGTTCATGAAGCGTGTTAAAGCAAACGGCGATTGGACCTTAATGTGTCCTCACGAATGTCCAGGGCTTTCTGATGTACATAGCGAAGAATTCGAAGCGTTATATACTCGATACGAGAAAGAAGGAAAAGGAAGAAAAACCATTAAGGCACAAGACCTTTGGTTTAAGATTCTAGAATCTCAAATCGAAACTGGTACACCTTACATGTTGTACAAGGATGCAGCAAACAGTAAGTCGAACCAACAAAATTTGGGTACTATAAAGTCTTCCAATTTATGTACTGAAATCATTGAGTACACTGCTCCAGACGAAGTTGCAGTTTGTAACTTGGCTTCAATGGCATTGCCTAAGTATGTGAAAAACGGAGAATTTGATCATGAGAAGTTATTTGAAGTTACTTACCAAGCAACTTTAAACTTGAATCGAATTATCGATGAAAACTTCTATCCAATAGAAGAAGCTAGAAAAAGCAACATGCGTCATCGTCCAATTGGAATTGGTGTGCAAGGATTGGCAGATACGTTTATCTTAATGCGTTTGCCATTCACTTCTCCACGAGCAAAACAATTGAACAAGGAAATCTTCGAAACCATTTACTATGCGGCTATGACAGCTTCTAAGGACTTGGCGGTAAAAGATGGGCCATATGAGACTATCAAAGGATCTCCAGTTTCCAAAGGAATTTTCCAATTCGATATGTGGAATGTAACTCCATCAGATCGTTGGGAATGGGATGTATTGAAAGAAGAAGTGAAGAAACATGGAGTAAGAAACTCATTGTTATTGGCTCCAATGCCAACAGCTTCTACCGCTCAGATTTTAGGAAATAATGAAGCGTTTGAGCCTTACACGTCTAACATGTTTACCAGAAGAACACTTTCTGGAGAATTTGTGGTAGTGAACAAACATTTGTTGCGTGACCTAAACGATTTAGGAATTTGGAACGATAACTTGAAAAACAAGTTGATTGCTGCAAACGGATCGGTTCAAAACATTGATGAAATTCCAGAAAACTTAAAAGAACTGTATCGTACAGCTTGGGAAATCTCTCAAAAAGACATTATCGAAATGTCTGCAGATAGAGGAGCTTATATCGATCAATCTCAATCGTTGAACATATTTATGGAGAACGCCAACTTTGCTAAGTTGACCTCTATGCACTTCTACGGCTGGGAAAAGGGATTGAAAACAGGTATGTATTACTTGAGAACGAAAGCGGCTAGAGATGCTATTCAGTTTACGGTAGACAAAACTACTTTGGCGCAGCCAAAACCTGAAGAAGTAACTGCTTCAACAGATGCTCCACCAAAAGACAATGCTGAAGAATATGCAGCTTGGTTAAGAGCACAGCGCGAAAAAGTTGAAGAAGGCGATGATTGTGAAATGTGCAGCGGATAAACCGTCCGACTGCAGCTAACGGCAGGCGTTAAAGGTCTATCCGTTGCACATTCAGCGAAGCCAAATGTGTTCTGGCTGATTCGACTCATTTGCTAAGCAGTCGTCAGGCTGAATTTACCCGCCTGAACTTTCGGGCAGGTTTCAGCATCTCAATACGATTAAAAACCATTTTATTGAAACCCCTGCTAATGAAAATTAGTGGGGTTTTTTATTTATTATTAGTATGAAAATCTATGCCATAAGCGGACTCGGAGCAGACGACAGAGTTTTCAATTATCTAGACCTAAATCACCCAATAGAAGTTCTACATTGGATAGACCCTTTTATGATAGTTGATCGAGCAGAAGAGGTAAGTGAGTTGATAAATCAAAACAGTTTTGAAAAGTAGATTCCATACTGCTAAATTGTTGTGTTTACTTACTCGAAACAGATTCCCGACCGCCTGAACTCGGGCAGGCCTGCGCGGGAATGACGTCTGGGTGTAGGTTCCTGCTTTTTAAGGTATTTGACCTTATTGAACAACATAGTCAAAACCTCGACTTTAATTTATGTTTGCCTTTCTCAATATTAGATCCTATGAAATTCAATAAATTCACTTGGTTATTTCTGCTCACAATCGTTGCTCTTCTTGCTTGCAAAAAAGACGAAATTGAGGTGCCACCATTGCCTGCAAATAGCAGTGCGACAGATTTAGAAAAGTATTTAACTATTCAAAAAACAGGGCAAAACATACCTGCTTTAGCAACACTTATTTTTAAAGAAGATCAAATACTTTTTGAAAATTATCGGGGCTTAGCCGATATTGAAAAACAGCTTGACCTGACAAGGGATAATGTCTTTTTATTGGCGTCGATCTCTAAAACGATAACAGCTACTGCATTACTGCAATTGTTTGATGATGGAAAATTCAAGTTGGACGATAAGATCAATGACTACCTTGATTTTAAAGTTGAAATTCCTGGATACAGCAAGGCCATTACCTTTAGAATGTTATTGACACATACTTCTGGAATTGCAGACGGAAAAGTATTGGACGAGGAATATTATTACGGAAAAGATAGCCCTGTCAAGTTGGATTTTTTCCTAGAAAAGTACCTCGTTGATGGTGGTGAATATTACTACAAGAATCAAAATTTTCACGATTTTGAACCAGGATCTGATCAAGAGTACTCTAATGTTGGAAACGCTTTAATTGCTGGATTGGTAGAAGATATTTCTGGAATGGAATTCAACGCTTATTGCAAGAAAAACATTTTTGAACCATTAAAAATGAACAGTACTTTTTGGCGATTGGATGAAGTAACAAGAACGATTGTTCAGCCCTATGATTATGTTAAAGGAGATTTCGATCCTATTGGTCATTACACCTTTACCGATTACCCTAATGGAGGACTTAGATCTAATGTTAGAGATATGTTTCACTTTTTGAGTGCACTGGCCCAAGAGGGAACTTTTGATGGCCATGAGTTATTAAAAAAGGAAACGGTTGCAATGATGATTACTCCGCAAATTCCGAGTTTGGATGCAACTATGGGATTACACCTTTTTCAAATGGACAAAACCAATAACATTTGGGGTCACGATGGAGGAGAGCAAGGTGTAGCAACTATAATGGGTTATAACCCAACAACGAAAGTAGGCGCTTTGATTTTTTGCAATCAAGGAGAAGCGGATTTGGATGCCATGTTGGTAGAAGCTTACAGAGTAGGTGTGACGTTATAAAAACAATGGAACTCGTTTCTCAAGACTTCAAAACCCCGTTTGGTGAGCTTATTCTAGCTGCGTTCAACGGCGAATTAGTTCTTTGTGACTGGAAGTATAGGAAAATGCGTTCAACTATTGATAAGCGCTTACAAGTAGGTCTAGGTTTAACGGAGTTAGATTCCCGCTTTCGCGGGAATGACGATGTGAAGAAGAATGACTTTCAACAGAAAAACCAGAAGGTTTTAATAGCGACCAAAATCCAATTCAACGAATATTTTGCTAGAGAAAGAACTGAGTTTGATTTGCCAATAAGAACCGTCGGAACCGATTTTCAAAAACGAGTTTGGGAAACTTTAAGTGGAATTCCGTTTGGAGAAACGAGAAGTTATTTGCAGGTATCTCAAGAATTGGGAAACCCAAAGGCTATACGAGCAGTAGCTTCTGCAAACGGAGCGAATGCGCTTTCTATCCTTATTCCATGTCACAGAATTATTGGAAGTAACGGAGAATTGACCGGATATGCAGGTGGTTTATCAGCCAAGAAAAAACTGTTGGAGTTGGAAAATCCAAACAAAACAACTGCGCAATTGAATTTGTTTTAGCTGTACAAATAAGCAAACAATTCCATGCACCCTGCTAAGGTAATGTGCACAAGAACTCCTCCCCAAATATTTTTGGAATAGTAGGCAAGCACACCTAGTAAGTAGCCCCCAAATACAGAGCTTATAGTTTCGCCGAGCGGTTTTCCAAAATGGAGAACCGCGTAGGCCGCTACCATGGGTAGAATTACGTCTTTACCCAAATATTTAGAAACACCAATTACCAAAAACCCTCTAAAAAGTAATTCTGTATTTAGGAAATCGGTGAGGTAGAAGAACTCGTAAATAAGCACAGAAACCCATTCTGGGATTTGGTGGAAAGCTGCAAACGCAGATCCACCACAACGCTGGTATGCGGGATAAAAACTATTGAATTCAGGGCTCAATGCCGCCAAGGCGGTCAAAGGAAGTATTATTAAAACCAACACGCCGTAGATTTTCAAGTTGGTAAACTGAAAATGCAATCCGTACAAACCAATGTTTCGGTTTTTATCTAATAAAACCTTGAATAGGGCGAGTACACCAAAAATCATTACCCACCCATAGGCATTAAAAAATATTTTATACCAAAAAATGAATTCTTGAGTATCCAAAGAGCCTAAAACGGGCTTTACGAAATAGGGGAAAATTGATCGATCTACCGAAAGTAAAAGAAGGCCTAAGGCTGCGTATGCAATTGCTTTAAGGTTGATTTGTAACGCATCTTTCCGAAAGATTTTAAGAAGAAATAATACTCCAAAATAGGCCAATGCGTTTAGGCTGAAAAATGCCGGAATACGCCGAGCAGATGGTTTCAATTTTTCTATGAAATTATCTTCGAAATCCAGCTGATAGTTAGTCGCGATAAGTACACCTAAAAATAAGGCAATCATCAAGAACCCATTAACAGGGAGATAGTCCTTGTGGAATTGTTTGAAGTATGTAAGCGTCGTTTTCAAGGAAAGGTTTATTGCGCGAATATTTGAATTACCAGCCAATAAATAACACTACTCAGCACCAGAATAGTGGCGATGTTGATTATAAAACCAACTCGCATCATTTGTTTTACTTTGATTTGGCCACTGCTATAAACAACTGCATTTGGTGGAGTTGAAATAGGCATCATAAAAGCACAGCTAGCGGCAAGTGTGACTGGAATTGCTAACTCAAAAGGAGAAACACCTATTTGATCACTTATTCCCAAAACAACAGGCAGAAGCACTGTCACTAAAGCTACATTGCTCATAATCTCAGTTGCAAACAAACTCAATGCTGCCAATCCTATAATTAATACCCAAATGCTTGTGTTTAGGTTTTCAGCAACAAAAGTTCCTACCAAGTCAATTGCTCCAACAGATTCCAACCCTGCAGCTAAACTCAATCCACCTCCAAAGAGTAATAATATTCCCCAAGGAAGATCTTTCATTGCTTTCCAATTCAACAAGAATTCTCCATTAGCGATGTTTACAGGAAGACAGAACATGAGCAAACCACCTAACATGGCAATAGAAGTATTGCTCAATACTGATTCACCAAAAACGATGGCGTTGACTTGGCTTTTGAACACCCAAAGGGAGGCGGTTAAGACAAATACAAAAAGCACCATTTTTTCAGCCTTTTGCATAATACCAAGAGTCGAAAGTTCTTTTATAATGAGCTCCTTGGCACCTTCAATTTTCGGCAATCGGATTTTAATCATGCCTTTGGTAAGCACCAAAAAGGAAATACCAAGCATCAAAATCCCAAATGGAACCCCAATCAACATCCATTCTCCAAAACCCACCTCAATGTTGTATCGATCTAACATAAACCCTGCAAAAACGACGTTTGGAGGTGTGCCAATCAAGGTCATTGTGCCTCCAATATTAGCTGAATAAGCAATGCTTAGCATTAAAGTCAATCCGAACTTTTTGTGTTCTTTAGTGTTATCTTTTTGCGACAGTAAATTTAATACTGACATTGCAATTGGTAGCATCATAACTGTTGTGGCGGTATTTGAAATCCACATACTTAAAAAAGCCGTTGCAATGCTAAAACCTAGAATTATTCCAGTTGGTTTTGTTCCAGTTATTTTAATTAGGTTGAGCGCAATCCGAATGTGCAATTTTCTCTTTTCCATGGCAAGAGCAATGATGAATCCGCCCATAAAAAGAAAGATAATCGGATTTGCATAAGGAGCAAAAGTCTCTTTTGTAGAAAACAAACCAAGCGAAGGGAATAAAACCATCGGGAGCAGGGCCGTCACGTAGATTGGAACGACCTCGGTTATCCACCAAAGCATCATCCAAAAGGCTATGCCGAGCATTTTGTATAGCTCTGGGTTGTTTGAACTTTGACTTTGAATTAAAATTATAAACCATCCAACAGGACCAAGAACAATAGCTATTTTTTGAATGAGATTCACAATGCTAAAGTACGTTCTGTTCTCGATATATTTAAATGAGTGTATACTCATTTAAACACTCGAACTGACACTTCTTTAAACCTAAGTCTGTTCCTTCGAGTGAAGCGACGATAGGAGCTTTGTATCGAGAAGCCTCCTTCAAACAAAAAAACCGCCTCTACAAAGTAGAAGCGGTTAAGTATTAAATGATATTTCTATCACCTTATTCGACTTTCACCAACTCAGTGACAACCGTCTCGTTGATCAGGACATAATTTTTAGAACCTAAAGAATCTGTTTTGAAATTTGCTAGAGCAACTTGAACTAAGGCGGCTCCGTCTCCAACTGTCATGTCTTTTTTTCCGCAGCTGTAAAATCCACAGAATTTGATCCGCTAACAGACTTCACTCCTTTAGTAATGGATAAAGAACCTGAGAAAATTGATACCAATACCGTATCAGAACTAGAAGCATCAAAACTCACAGTATAAGCTGAGTTCTTTTTAATTGCCGCAGTAAAAGTAATATGTGGAGAGCTAGGAAATCTGCTAAACGAAGCATCAAAGGCATTTATAGAACCTGCACCAGCGATAGTCCAATCAGCACCACCCGAAATGGAAACACCAGTAGGGATAGTAATTCCAGGAATAAATACATAAGACTTGTTTTCTTGAATTTCTAATGCATTTCCTTCTAAAGTTAATGCGCCTGCATCAACAAAGGCTGAAAAGTCACGAGGGGTATTAGTAAAATACGGAACACCAGTTCCAATAACGGTTTCTATAGATTGTACAGCTACCGATGTTGTGCTAGTTATTTTGATTGCTATTAATGCACCATCAGAATTGCTAGTTGCATTTCCAAATTGTGCTGGAGTTGGCGATCCTGCAGCTGGAGCGGTAGGCGTTGGCTCAGGTGTGACAACTATTGTAGTAGTTTCCGGAACTTCGGGTTCGTCTTTTTTACAAGAAGTAAAAATGATTAGCAATGCTAGCATTGCGAACGATAAGGTTTTGAAAGATTTTGTTATCATGACCAATTGATTTAGAGTCTATAGGCCAAAAATAGTGAGACGTTACAGGGTATATATGAGCAATCAACCGTAAAAACCCTATTTATAGAAATTCATCTCGTCGATATAATTGAAAACAGGCTCAGTAAGTAAGTATCTAACGTCTTTACCATCTTTGATAGCGCGACGAATAAAGCTTGCCGAAACCTTCATTATTGGAGCATCGGTCAGCCTTACGTTGGGATGATTTTCAATCTCTGGTTTTGTTTGAGATTTATGAGAGTCATGTATTTCTTGCTCGGTTAAAATGCGAGGATAGACAAATAGCTCGTGCTGGTCAATAATCGCTTGATAGTTCTGCCACTTATGGAAGGTTCTTAAGTTGTCCTCGCCCATAATGAGTG
>Ga0307998_1000465_pt1 | contig 23102 bp, 12 predicted proteins | sample Davwhametageno37_FD_203147 | JGI IMG/M metagenome (GOLD analysis project Ga0307998, IMG submission 203147) | Marine microbial communities from Davis Island wharf, Antarctic Ocean - #37 | ecosystem: Environmental > Aquatic > Marine > Unclassified | place: Antarctic Ocean: Davis Island wharf... | reverse complement strand
AAACTAACTCTTGAAGACATTGCGAATGGAGTAACAAAAAAGGTAAAACTTAACAAACTGGTAAATAGTGGCGACACGAAGTTCAGCACCTGCTCTCAATGTGGTGGAAGTGGACAAGTTATGCGAATATCAAACACTATTTTAGGTCAAATGCAAACCGCATCGACTTGCCCAAGTTGCCACGGTACTGGAAAAAAAGTAACCAGTAAGGGTACTGGAACAGATAGTAATGGTCAACTGAGAAAAGAAATAATTGAAACCATTGAAATTCCGGCCGGTGTAGAAGATGGAATGCAACTTTCATTGAGAAGCAAGGGAAATGATGGACCTTTCGGTGGTATAGCTGGAGATTTAATTATTGTAATTGAAGAATCACCACACCAAAATCTCATGCGAGATGGCCAAAATTTGTATTTTGATTTGTATTTAAACTTTGCAGATGTTGCTTTAGGAATAACTTCGGAGGTTCCAACTTTAAGCGGAAAAGTGAAAATTAAAATTGCTCCTGGTACTCAAGCAGGTAAGATTCTTAGGTTAAAAGGAAAGGGATTACCAAGTATTAATTCTTACGGCAATGGCGACTTACTTGTTAACGTAAATGTTTGGACCCCAAAAACCCTCACAAATGAAGAAAAAACTATTCTTGAAAATTTCAGAACTTCCGCCAATTTTATTCCAGAAGAAGGGAAAAAGGATGGCGGCTTTTTCAACAGAATGAAAGAATATTTTAATTGAGATAAAAGTCATAATACTTATTGACCCGAGTCCTTTTATTAATACTCTCAGGTTATTATATTTGAGCGCTGTTTAGAAATACTAAACGGCGCTTATTTTTTACAGTAAATGAACCCAGAAACAATTTTGTCAATTCAAGGTGTTACAAAACGCTATGCAAAGCATACGGCCTTGGAAAACATTTCTATTGACATACCAAAAAACACAATTTTCGGATTACTTGGACCCAATGGTGCAGGAAAAACGAGCTTGATTCGTATAATTAATCAAATAACAGCTCCTGATGAAGGCCAAATTCTCTTTCATGGAGTTCCTCTAAATATTTCACACGAATCGAGGATTGGCTATCTTCCTGAAGAACGAGGGCTGTACAAAAAAATGAAAGTTGGCGAACAAGCCCTTTACCTTGCAAGACTCAAAGGCCTTTCTAAACAAAGGGCAATGGAACTCTTGAAATTTTGGTTCGATAAATTTGAAATAACTGATTGGTGGGATAAAAAAATAGAGGAACTTTCAAAAGGAATGCAGCAAAAAGTGCAATTTATTGTTACTGTACTTCATGAGCCTGAACTTTTAATTCTAGATGAACCTTTTTCTGGGTTTGATCCAATTAATGCCACACTTATTCGAGACGAAATAATGAGATTGAAAGAAAATGGAGCAACAATTATTTTATCTACTCACAATATGTCATCAGTTGAAGAAATCTGTGATGACATTGCTTTAATCTACAAATCGAGAAAAATTATTGAAGGAAGTGTGAAAGAAGTAAAAGAAGCAAGAAAAGAAAATATTTTTAATGTTTCGTTTATAGGTGATAAAGTAAAATTCTCTCAAGCACTTTGGATTGACGCTGAATTAATAGAATCCAAAAAAGTTGGGAATTTTGAAACTGCTAAAGTTCGACTACTGAATGATAAAACTCCCAATGATTTATTACAAGCACTTCTTCCTCATGTTGAAATACATGCCTTGCATGAAGAAATACCTTCGATGAACGATGTGTTTATTCAAAGGGTAAATGAAATTAATAACGAAACATTGGAAGAGGTATTATGAGTAAAATTTCACTAATAATAGAAAGAGAGTATTTATCTCGTGTAAAAAAGAAATCATTTATTCTAATCACCGTTCTTGGTCCCTTAGTAATTGGACTAGGTTTGGCTGCAATGGTTTGGTTGAGCGTTACAGAAGATGTAAATCACAAAATCTTGATTATTGACGAAAAAGCACCGGCCTTTAACAATATTCAAGACACCAAAAACATAAAGTTTAATTATGCCAACGACATGGATTTACAGCAATCCAAGGAAATGTTTTATGAGTCAGATTATACCTGCATACTTTACATACCTAAAAATATTGAAGCCGGTAATATTGCTATGTTGTATTACAAAAAACAACCCAGTGGAACTGTAATACGGGGCATAGAGAATCAAGTAGAAGGAGTAGTAGAAGAACTCAAACTATTTCAATATAAAATAGATCCTGAAGATTTTAGGGCAGTTAAAACGAACTTCACATTAAACGCTGTAAAGTACAGTGAAACTGGGGAAGAAGAAAAACTGGACAAATGGAAGACACGAATTGGACTTGGGTTTGGTATTTTGATTTACATGTTCATTTTTATGTATGGTGTACAAGTTATGCGGGGTGTAATTGAAGAAAAATCCAGCAAAATAGTAGAAGTTATAATAACCTCTGTACGTCCTTTTGATTTAATGATGGGTAAAATAATTGGTGTTGGTTTGGTTAGTCTAACTCAATTTGCATTATGGATAATTCTTACATTGGGTATTTTTGGAATAGCTCAAGCTACTGTTTTAAAAACATACTACTCCGCTGATAAAATTTCAGAACAAATACAAACAACACCAGAAATTGCGCAAGAAATGCAAGAACAAGGCAATGGAGACAAAACTGGATTGTTAGACCCAAACAATATTATTAACCGTACGAATTGGCCGGTGATGATTGCCTTGTTTTTCTTTTACTTTTTAGGTGGTTACTTTCTATACGGAGCTCTATTTGCTGCAGTTGGAGCAGCCGTTGACAACGAAACTGATAGCCAACAATTTATGGTTCCAGTTACCTCCCCTTTAATTCTCGCATATTTTTTTGCAATCACGACAATTATCCAAAACCCAGAAGGGTCAATAGCATTTTGGCTGTCCATATTCCCTCTTACTTCACCAATAATAATGTTGGTTAGGGTAGCTCTTGGTGTGGGAGAAGGTGGTATTCCGATTTGGGAAGTAGCATTAAGTATGGGTCTATTAATATTGGGCTCCTTCGCGGCCGTGTGGTTTGCTGCAAAAATTTACCGGGTTGGTATTTTAATGTCTGGCAAAACTTCTTACAAAGAACTTTGGAAATGGTTGAAGTACAATAACGGTTAATTTAATTATGGCAAAAATCTTAGTTGTTGACGACGAAAAAAGTATAAGAAACGCTTTGAAAGATGTCCTAGAATACGAAGGACATATTATTGAAGAAGCGGAGGACGGTATGGCCGCCATAATTATGGTTCGTAAAACCAACTACGACTTAGTACTTTGTGATGTGAAAATGCCAAAACTCGATGGATTAGAATTTTTAGAAACGGCATTTGAATCTAGACCAGATTTAAATGTAATTATGATTTCTGGACATGGCAATATTGAAACTGCAGTAGAAGCCATTAAGAAAGGAGCCTACGATTATTTGGCAAAACCTTTAGATTTAAATCGACTTTTAGTAATTGTAAGAAACGGACTTGAAAAAGAAAAACTTGTAAAAGAAACACAGACCCTACGCAAAAAGGTGCAATCCTTTAAAGGGGGAAGCATAATTGGTGAAAGTAATGCAATAAAAGAAGTGCACGAAATGATAGCCAAAGTCGCTCCCACTTCAGCGCGGGTTCTTATAACGGGGCCGAATGGTTCTGGAAAAGAATTAGTTGCAAGAGAAATACACGACAAAAGCCGTCGTAAAAAGCTGCCGTTTGTAGAAGTTAATTGCGCTGCAATTCCTTCTGAATTAATTGAAAGCGAGCTGTTTGGGCATGAAAAAGGCGCGTTCACCTCCGCTATAAAGACAAAAAAAGGTAAGTTTGAACAAGCTCAAAATGGCACCTTATTTTTAGATGAAATTGGTGATATGAGTTTATCCGCTCAAGCAAAAGTATTAAGAGCACTACAAGAACACAAAATATCAAGAGTAGGAAGCGAAAAAGACATTAAAGTAGATGTTCGAGTTTTGGCAGCAACCAACAAAAATCTATTGGAAGAAATTGCAAAAGGAAATTTCAGAGAAGATTTGTTTCATCGGCTAAGTGTAATATTGATTATAGTTCCTTCACTTAACGATAGAAAAACAGATATAAAATTACTCAGCAATCATTTTGTTAAGGTAATTTGTAACGAAATGGGAATGCCAGAAAAAACACTTAGTGAAGATGCATTGAAAAAACTAGAAGAAACAAACTGGACAGGAAATATTAGAGAACTAAGAAATATTATTGAAAGACTTGTTATATTGTGCAATGATAAAATTGAAGGAAATGACATTATTAAATATTCGAATCCAAAATAACGGAATTATGAAAAAAGCAAGTTTACTTTCACTAATAGTAATTTTCCTAATAGTGACTTCTTGTGACGATAATAAAAAATCGATTAAAAAGGCTGAGGTCAAAACTGAAACGGTTAATAAAGAATTGTTTGAGTTACTGAAACCTGAACAAACTGGTATTTCATTTAGAAACGATTTTACACTGGAAAGAGAAATTGAGTTTTACAAATTTCAATATCAGTTCAATGGTGGTGGAGTTGGAATTGCTGATTTTAACAATGATGGAAAGAACGACATATATTTCACAGGAAATGAAGTTGATAACAGATTATATTTAAACAAAGGAGACTTTAAGTTTGAAGACATTTCTGAAAAATCAGGAACGGCTATGTCCGGAGAATGGAGTAATGGAGTCTGTTTGGTAGATATAAACGGCGACAATTTTATTGACATTTATGTTAGTAAAGGCGGAATGAATACCGCTGAAAACAAAAAGAATGTAATGCTAATTAACAATGGCGATTTGACCTTTACAGACAGAGCAGAAGAAATGGGAATTGCGGATACTGGATGGACTACTCAAAGTATTTTTATTGATTTTGACAATGATGATGACTTGGATCTTTTCGTTCTTAACCATCCAAACTCTTGGTCATCTGCAAAAAGATTGGACAGAGATAATTATAAAAATGCCCCTCTAGGCGGAGACCATTTTTACGAAAATGTAAATGGAGTATTCAAAAATATCACAGATAAAGTTGGACTAAAATTGGAGCTTTTTGGAGGATATGGATTAGGTGTTGCTGCTGGAGACTTAGACCAAAATGGCTACATTGATCTCTATATTTCAAATGACTATTCTTCGCCAGATTTTATGTACATGAACCAAGGAGATGGCACATTTAAAGAAGAAATAAAGAAAAGAACTAATCATATTGCATTGTACAGTATGGGAAATGATATTGCTGACTTCAATAATGATGGTTTGCTGGATATTCTTGCCCTTGATATGTCAGCGGAAGATCATATAAGAACTAAAACACAAATGAGTGGAATGAATCCTCTGTTCTTCAATGAACTTGTGCGTTTTGGTTTGCCTCATCAATATATGTATAACAGTTTTCAATTGAATAATGGAAATGGCACCTTTTCAGAAATTGCTCAGATTGCTGGAATTCAAAGTACGGATTGGAGTTGGACACCACTTTTTGCAGATTTTGACAATGATGGATTTAAAGATTTGTTGGTTACTAATGGATACCGCCTCGACGACAGAGATAATGACTTTACAAGAAGAATCAGCAAAAAATATGTCAAATTAGACGATTTAACCGATGCAGAGCAAATGGATCGTTTTACTAGTACTCCAAGTACGCCTTTAGCAAACTACATCTTTAAAAACAATGGCGATTATACTTTTTCAAAGAAAACATATGAATGGGGACTTCATAACAAAGGTTTTACGCAGGGTTCAGCTTTTGGAGATTTAGACGGAGATGGAGATTTAGATCTTGTAATGAATAATATGGAAGAGTTTGCATGGGTTTATAAAAATAATGCAGAACAGCTAAACAATAATTATATAGATGTGGAGCTTACTGAAATTCAAGCAAAGTGCTCAGGAGCAATGGTCAGGGTAACTACTTCAGAAGGAACTCAAACTCAACAATTTCAACCTACTCGAGGCTACATTTCATCGGTAGAACCTAAACTTCATTTTGGTCTTGGAAAATATGATGGAAAAGTGCAAATTGAAGTAACTTGGTTAAATGGTGCTCAAAGCAAATCAGAATCATCAGTGAATGTAATTGCCAAAATAAATCAGCAAAATGCACGGCTAACGGTAAAAGAAGATATTTCTAAAAATTTCTTGTTCACCGAAACCAAAAATAATTTAGGTGTTAAATTTAAACATACGGAAAATGAATTTGACGACTTTGAATTAGAATCATTATTGCCACATGGTAACTCCAAAATGGGCCCTGGAATTGCTAAAGGAGATTTAAATGGAGATGGATTGGAAGACCTATATATTGGTGGTGCTTTGGAACAGGCAGGAGTAATCTATTTTCAGAATTCGTCAGGCACTTTTACTCAACAATTTCCGGAAATTTTAGTATTAGATAGAATGAGCGAAGATATTGGAGCGCTTATTTTTGATTTTGATGGAGATGGCGACAACGATTTATATGTTGTAAGCGGAGGTTATGAATATAGAATTAACAATCATTTTTACGCCGACCGTCTTTATGAAAACCTAGGCAAAGGAAAATTCAAAAAAACAAAAGGCGTATTACCGAATATAAATTCTAGTGGTAAAAGCATTTCTGCTGGAGACATGGACGGTGATGGTGATCTCGATTTATTTTTAGGTGGTAGAGTAATTCCCGGCACATACCCTTTTGCCCCGAATAGTTATCTCTTAAAATACGAAAATGGAAAATACCTAGACGTAACAGCCCAAGTTGCTCCTGAATTAGTTGAGCCTGGTATGGTTACAAACAGCAGCTGGGTGGATTATGACGGCGATAAAGATTTGGACTTAATTGTAGTTGGAGAATGGATGCCTATTATGCTTATGAAAAATGAAAATGGAAAACTAACCTGGCAAAAGGAAAATAACCTCGCCAAAGAAATTGGCTGGTGGAGTGGTTTAGCTTGTGAAGATGTGGACAATGATGGAGATGTCGATTTTATGGTAGGAAACCTAGGCTTGAATTACAAATACAAAACTACAAAAGAAGCCCCTTTCCAGATCTGGTGTCATGATTTTGACGATAATGGAACGCTAGACATTGTTTTGGGTTATTACGAACAAGGAGCTTGTTACCCTGTAAGAGGTCGTCAATGCAGTTCTGACCAAATGCCGTTTATTAAGGAGAAGTTCCCTACTTATAATGAATTTGCAGCTGCCACTATAAAAGATGTGTATGGGGATAAGTTAGAAAAAGCGCTAAATTACCAAGCAACTAATTTTTCGTCTGTTTTTATTGAAAATTTAGGTAATGGAAAATTTAAGATTTCTAACCTTCCTCAAGAAGCTCAGTTTTCCATGGTCAATTCAATTATACTAACTGACTTGAATAAAGATGGTAAAAAAGATGCAATTTTAACAGGAAATTTATTTGCATCAGAAGTAGAAACTCCTCGAGCTGATGCTTCAATTGGTTTAGTATTAATACAAGGCAAAGCGAATAAATGGATTTCAAGCCCCTATACAAAAACAGGCTTATATATAAATGGCGATTCTAAATCAATGGAAATCATACAAATAGGAAATGACGAGCGAGTTTTAGTTGTTGGAAAAAATGACACCCAACCACAAATTATAAGTTTCGTTAAATAAGTTCGAAGGTCAGTTTCGCAAATGATTAACATTTTTTAAAAATGTTTCGTCAACATTTTTTTATTGCTATATTTGGCACTCTTTAATGGGTAAATAATTAATTAAACAGAAATTTATGAAAAAAATTCTACTCGGAGTAACAATGCTTTTGTTCGGTGTTCTTTCAATGAACGCTCAAACAAACATTGCTCCACAAGCAACTTTTACAGCATCGTATAATAGTGCCACGTTAGGCCCCACTAGACTTAATGATCTTAGCTTTGGAACCTGTAACAATCCTGGACAAGAAATGTGGCTAGCAACCAGCACTCCTCCTTCAAGTACAGTTGGAGCAGAATGGATTCAATGGGAGTTTACAAGCTCTAAACAAATTGATGAAATTATATTCCATCATGGCCAAACAAATGGCAGATTTATGAGTGGTGCTACTTTGCAGTATTGGAATGGTGGATGGGTGACTGGTCATGTATTTTCTAACCTATCAAACTCTTTATGTGTAAATAGCGTTAAATTTAATCGCATAAAAGCTACAAAATTTAGATTAACTGCTTTTAAAGTGGCTTCAGGCGGTCAACAGAGTAATATTAATTTTAGAGAAATCGAAGTAATTGAGTCTCCTGAATTTCAGTTTGACGCAGGTGTATCTGGACTTTTGAAACCTGGAATTCCAGTTTGTAACGGTTTATCTAACTCTGTAACTGCAATTGTTACAAATTTCGGAACAAAAGACTTGGATAGTTGTATTGTTAATTGGAAAGTGAACGATTCATTGCAAGTACCACTAAAATTCAATAACTTATTAAAACCTAATCAATTTGACACTATTAGATTAACTTATTTTCAAACCCTTTCATTTGGAGATACTGTTGAATTTTGGACATCAATGCCTAACGGTGTTTTAGATAGTAACGATGTGAATGATTCATTATATAATGAATTAATTGCAGGTCTTCAAGGAACGTACACTGTAGGTGGGTCTGGTTCTCCTGACTATGCGACTTTGGATTCTGCTATCATGGATTTAAATAAAAGAGGTGTTTGTGCCAATGTAACTTTTGAATTATATGACACTACACATAAGGCGAACACTCCAATTTACAGTTTCTTCGCTTCTGACCCAACAAGAGTTGTAACTTTTGAATCTAAAGGCGGAGACAAAACTTTGTGCTCCATTTATGATGCCTCAACTAATTCAGTTAATAATTATGCTTTGCAATTTAAAGGCGGAAGCAACATTGTTGTAAAAAACCTAAGTATAACTAATACTTCTACTGGTTCTTACTCTGGGGTTATCTCATTAGAACAAAGTTCAGGAAATATTTCGTTTGACAATTGTAATATTTCAAACAAGTATTCAGGCGGAAGCGCTAATGCTTGCTTAGTATATTCTGGACCTAAAGATCGTGTTTCGGACATATCTTTTAATAATTGTGAATTTGAAGGTGGATCTTGGGCAGTACATTTGGAAGGTGATAAAGGTGCTTTGCATAGCAATATTAATTTCACTAAAAGTAAATTCAAGAATAACAATCGATCTAGTATTTGGTTGAAGTATGTTGAGGGTTCAAAAATTTCGCAAAACACTATGGAATCTAACAGCACATTTGCAGGTGTTGCCGCAATTAGTGTTGATGAAACTGCAGGTTATGTTGAGATTTATGGAAACCACATTAAACGTCATGCTGTTTGGCCTACATACGGTGCTTTAGTTAAAAACTCTAGTGGAACAAGTAATAAGCAGAACCTAATCTCTACTAATAGTTTTAGTATTGGAGATACACTTTCTGCAGCTGGCGATACTAAAAGAGGTATTGCTCTTGATAACGTTGGTTTTTTTAACGTAGTTTCTAATTCAGTTTCTATGGAAAGCAATAACATTAATTCAAATGCATTTATGGTTATTAATTCTAGTGGAAACACTATCTTAAATAACGTGTTTGCAAATATGTCAGCTACTGGAAACGCCGTCTTAGTTAGTGGCCTTGGTTCTGTTTTAAAAATGGATAAAAACTTGTTGTATTCTTTAGGAAACACTGGGTCCTTTAATGGCAGTAATCAACAATCACTTAGCTCTTGGCAATCAAACACTGGATTTGATGCGAATTCAGTATCGGACAACCCCATTTTCAGAAGTGATAATGATTTGAAGATTTGTAGTAAGCTTGGCGATAACATTGGTCAAGGTTTTGGTCTAGTCGTAGATTTTGATGGAAACCTTCGTGACCCAAAATCTCCAGATCCAGGAGCATTTGAATATTCTGCTATATCCGGAATTACTATAGCAGATCAAAGGGTTTGTAAAGGTGATACTGCTTCATTTTTTGTTGCCAAAGGCGCAAATGATATTGTAATATGGAATCACCAAGATTCAAGTCAAACTTTTAACACAACTTCTGTTGGTACTTATTCTCTTACTGCACTTGGTGTTTGTGGAGCAGATACTGCTTTATTTAACGTAATAAATAATGATTTAGTAAAGCTTGGTAACGATACCAATATTTGTGGTGGAGATACTTTAATGTCTATGGCTTCTTTGAGTAATGCTTCTTACAGTTGGAACAATGGCATGTCAACTAGAGGTGTTGGAATTACAAGTAATGGGCGTTATATTGTAAATGTTGTTGATTCAGATGCATGTGTTTCTGCTGATACAATAGAAGTTACTGTTTCAAAATCAGTTTCTTTGAGATCAGATACTTCAATTTGTCTTGGTAAAACAGTAGAACTTGACCCAGGAACTCCAGGGGGAAGCTATACTTGGTTTAGAAACGGAATTTCTTTTTCTACTGCTACTAAAATATTTGCAGATTCAGCTGGAAAATATTCGGTTCTTTATCTTGATGCAAAATCATGTTCTAGCTCTGATACATTTGACTTAACTGTAATTAATATTCCTTCTGCTAAATTCACTTGGACGCAAAATCAAAACAATGTGAATTTTATTGCAGATGATAAAACTGGGTCAAATTACTTTTGGGCATTTGGAGATGGTAAAACTATAAGCGGTCCAGCTTGGAATACTCTTAACAAATACGTTGCAAACAAAGTTTATAACGTTACTTTAACCGTTTCTTCAGCTTTTTGTGGCGATAGTACTTTGGTAGATCAAGTTAATTTGGAAACAATCGGTATCAATGAGTTGTTAAACTCAAATGGACTGAGTGTTTATCCTAACCCAAGTGATGGCTTAGTGAACTTAGAAATTCCTTCTGATTTAGGTACTGAAACATTAAATGTTAAGGTAACTGCTGTTGATGGTAAGGTTGTATTTGTGAAAACTGGACTTAACTCAGGTTCTAAGTACGAAATAGATTTAAGAGATAATGTTTCAACGGGTATGTATATGATACATGTATCCTCAAAAAACAACATTATTTATTCAGGTAAAATTTCCATTAAATAAGAATTAAAAATAAAAATTATAGATATGAAAAAAATATATTCAATATCATTATTAGTAGTTACAATTCTGTTCTTGGGAATAGAAAGTTTTGCTCAATATTGTGTGCCAATAATGGATACCAGATGGAATCCTGTGACATCCGTGGTTACGACAGGTGGAATAAAAAACATCAATAATAATACTGGTAATACTAAAGGTTATTTTGATTTTACTAAAACTCATCGACTTGTTGTTAAACCTGGTGATCAGATTAAAATAACCGCTAAGTACACTTATGGTCTTGGAATTTGGGTTGATTGGCTGAATGACAATACTTTAGGTACAACTGCTCCTGATCAAGTCTATGCAGACAACAGGCTACAGGGAACTAATATAACTAGGGTAGTTACAATGACTATTCCTACTACGGCAAAAAGGGGAATAGACTTAAGAATGAGAATTGCTGGTGCGAGGCCTTATACTTCAATGAACCCTTGCATTAACAGGACTTGGAATTTCGCCGATGTAGAAGACTATTCCGTTTTTATTACTTTCGACAATAATGCCGGAATGAAGAAAATTACTGCACCTGCCGCAGAATGTAAAGGTTCGGCTGGTACAGCTGTAGATGTTGTTTTTGGTAATACTGGTGTACTTGATTTAGACACTTTGTATTTTGCTGGAGAAGTCACCAACACACTTAATTTCAAAACTAAAATTGATACGATTAGATGGACAGGGAATTTAAAATCTGGAGAGTCTGTTAAAAATCCATTCAATGTTCATACTAACACATTTAATTTTAAAGCTGGAGATACGGTTTGTGTATGGTCTTTTAACCCTAATAATGTTCCAGATTCTGCCACATCAGATGATACTATTTGTTATGTAGTTCTTAGAGGAATGGAAGGCACTTTCTCCGTAGGTGATACAACTTCTGGACAACACTTCTTTAGAACATTAAAAGATGCTGTTGATTCTCTTAATAGAGCAGGTGCAATATGTGATTCGGTAGTTTTTGAATTACATGATACTTCTTGGAGCGCATACAAAAGTCAATATGAAATAAGCGATATTGTAGGAACTAGTCCTACTTCGCCTATAATTATTAGACCAGAAGCCCATAACCAATACTTAACTAGGGTTTGGTTTGATTCCTGTTCTGAAGATTTCAATGAAGTTTTTCTTTTGACAAACGTAAGTGATGTGTATTTTGAAGATATTAATTTCAATGCTACTGATGGCAAGGGAACTGGTTATGCCACTAACATTAGAGTCAGTAATTCTCCTAGAGTAAACTTTATTAATTGTTCTTTTAAAAATGACAAATTCAATCGTAATGATGAAGACTTTGATTTAGTTGTTGTAGATGAAAGTGATGACTTATTAATTACAGGTTGTAAATTTAATCGTGGTTCTAGTGCATTAGTTGTTAGCAATTCAGATGGAATAAATATTCTGAATAACACTTTCACTGATCTGTATACACATGGAATTGATATTAAAAATGCAAATAACACTACCATTAAAAGAAATGAGATTATTTCTAAATCTTCATTATCCTCTGGTAGTCGCGCTATTTCATTAGAAAATGTAAATAACTCGCTTGATGTTTCTTATAATACTATCAAAGCTTCCAATGGTCAATGGCCTCAACATGGAGTATTTATGGATAATTGTAATGCTCTAAATAGCTCAATTGAACTTTATAATAACATGATTAATGTTGGGCAATCTTGGAGTGGAGTTGAATTTTACTCAATTTACTTAAAAGATGTAGTGGGAAGCTCAGTTATATTTAACAGTTGTGCAGTTAGTGGTAACAGTAGTTCTAATTCTGCTTTTTACTCTGAGGGGGGAACTAGAAACACTATCTTTAGTAATATTTTTGCTGCCATGGTAAGTGGTTATGCTATTAATATTCCTGTTTCAGGCTCTGTTGTAAGTGGAGATAATAATGACGTTTATTCTGGCGGAGGAACTGTTGGGCGTTTGGGTGCAATAACTAATAACTCATTAAAAGATTGGCAAAATGCTTCTGGATTAGATATTAATTCTGTTTCAATTAATCCTTTTTTCTATAAAATTTCAACTAATGACTTGCATGTTTGTAATGACAAATTATTCGAAGCAGGAAAAAGTATAAGTAGTATTTCTGATGATTGGGATGGCGATTCTAGAGATCCTAAAAAACCTTGTATCGGTGCGGATGAATTTGCACCTGTTAGTCAGTTCTCTCTAGGTTCATCTTTTGGGTTGTGTGATGGAGATACTACTAATTTAATTGCTGGTAAAGGATTGACAGGTGAGATCGCCATTTGGAAAAATGGTTCTGGTATTGTGGTTGATACTAATCAACTTTATACCGTTAAGGCTCCAGGTAAATATTCAGTTACTTTGTTGAATGCTTGTGGTATCAATACCGATTCTATCGAAATCATTGCTCCTAATAAAGTAATTTTAACTGCAGACACTAACATTTGTCCTACTCAGACAGTAAGTATAGATGCTACTACAGCAAATGGAAATACGTACAAATGGTCTAACGGGAATACTTCAACTGCAATTACTATTTCAAAAGAAGGAACATATTTCGTAACAGCTACGGATAAGTGGAATTGTTTGTCTTCAGATTCTGTTAATGTAACCTATTCTACTCCTGCAGTGTTAACTTCAGGTGATACTATTGTATGTCAAGGAGCGCCATTCTCAGTATTTGGTGGTATTTCTGCCATTCAACCGAATGTGAGTTACAAATGGATTGGTTTTAATCCAGATCCTGGAAATGTTGATAATGTATTTATCGATTATGACTTAATGGCTAACGATACAACTATTGTTGTTGAGTTAATTCATAGAGGTTGTAAAACAATAGATTCTATGAAAGTTATTAAGAAGCCTAAGCCTACTGTTAAGGGAATTGGTTTCACTACTAATGGATTAGCCCTTTATATTACTGGAAACACTTCTACAGGTCAAGATCACAACTGGAATTTCGGTGATAATGATTCTTCAGCATGGCCAGTTCCTCGTCACTTGTATAAACAAAATGGTACATACAATGTTAAGTACACAAATTCTAACATTTGTGGAAGCGTTGATACTACCATGGAAGTTGTTATCATAGCATTAAATGTTGATGAAAAAAATTCTAATAGTAAATTAAACGTTTATCCTAATCCAAATAATGGAAATTTCAATATTGAACTTTCAGATATTACCGCAAACGACGTATCTGTAAGAATAATTGATGCTCAAGGTAGGACAGTGTTCAATAAAGATTTTGGAAATGTATCTGGATCTGCTAAAGAAACCGTTTCTCTAAAAGGAACAAGAGCTGGTGTTTATCTAATTCAATTAAATATTGATGGTGCTATTCAAATGGCAAGAATTACAATTGAGTAAATCTTGAACAACATATTAAAACAAAAAAGGGGCTTTTGCCCCTTTTTTGTTTTCTATACATTAAATCTAATTATAATATTAAACGAGAATTTTATCTAGCTTAGATTAATTAAGTTTAACCAGACTCGACTCAACAATTACCTTGGCAGCCTGCAAAGCACTTTTAATTCCATCTTGATTCTTTCCACCAGCTGTAGCAAAGAAGTCTTGACCTCCACCTCCACCTTTAATATGATGTGAAATATCTTTAATAATATTTCGAGCATTTAACCCCGTTTCTAATTTAGTGCTTTCGGAAAACATTACCGTCAACCCCGCTTTTGTTTTATCCTTATTTCCAATTACAATTATTAAATTCTGTACCTCATTACTCAACTGGAAAGCCAAATCTTTAACTTGCTTTGAAGAAAGAGAAACCTCATCAATTAATATATTATATCCATTAATGTTTTCGATTTGGGTAATCAACTTTTGTTTTATTCTATGAGCTTCGGCTAACTCAAACTCTTCAATTTTTTTTCTAAAATCATTGTTTTCAATTTGTAGTTCTTCCAAAGATTTTAAAACATCATCTGAATTATTTAAAGCCTCCTTCACTTCATTTAAAAGCGAAATTTGAGAGTTGTACCAGGCAAATGCTGTTTTATTAGTAATAGCCTCTACTCTTCTTATACCTGATGCAACGGAAGATTCCGAAACGATTTTTAGCCTTCTAATATTACCAGTGTTCTGAACATGAGTTCCTCCGCATAATTCCAAAGAATCCCCAAATTGAATCATTCGAACTTCTTCACCGTATTTTTCACCAAAAAGAGACATGGCCCCACGATCTTTTGCTTCCTTTATGGGAATTGAACGGAAATCTTCAAGAGCTATTTGTGAATCAATCAATAAATTCACCTCAACCTCCACCCTCACAATTTCTTCTTTACTCAATTTCTTAAAATGAGAAAAGTCAAAACGAAGATGTTTCGAATCAACCAATGAACCTTTTTGTTCCACATGTACACCTAATACTTTACGTAATGCAAAATGCAATAAATGAGTTGCACTGTGATTTGATTCAATTAAACTTCTATCCTCAACATTTACACTTGCCTGCCAAGAACCCGATAATTCATCCGGTAAAGAGAGAACCTTGTGGATTACTAATTCATTCTCTTTTAATGTATTTACAACTTTAATTTTGATGTCGTTTTTAACAATAAACCCCTTATCACCAATTTGCCCTCCGCCTTCTGGGTAAAAAGGGGTTTGATTTAATATTAGGTGATACAACGTTTTACCTTTTTCAGAAATTTGCCTATATCTAGTGATTTGAACTTCGGTTGATAATTCATCATACCCAACAAAACGATTTTCCTCAATGTCTTTAGTAACAATTGTCCAATCATCAGCCTTGATTACGTTTTTAGACTTAGACCTTTCTTTTTGTTTTTTTAATTCAATATTGAATTCCGAAATATCTATTGCAATGTTTTTTTCTGAGGCAATTAATTGGGTTAAATCAATTGGAAACCCATAGGTATCATACAATTCGAATGCATCTTTACCGGAAATTGTTTGTGAACCTTGAGTAAGCTTTTCAAGACGTAACAATCCCTTCGATAATGTATTTAAAAAACTTTCTTCTTCTTCTTTAATTACTTTAGAAATTAAAGAAGATTGAGCCAATAACTCTGGGAAATAATGTCCCATTTGCTCAACCATTATGGGAACCAATTCGTAAATGAAAGATTTTCTAAACCCAAGAAAACTATAACCATAACGAATCCCTCTCCTTAATATCCTTCGTATGACATAACCTGCACCAGTATTTGCTGGTAGCTGGCCATCAGCTATTGAAAATGCAACGGCTCTAATGTGGTCAGCTATTACCCGGAAAGCTATGTCACTTTTACTATCCTTCCCCAAGTACTCTTTTCCAGAAATAACCACTAATTTATCGAGCATTGATTGAAAAACATCCGTTTGATAGTTGGATTGTTTTCCTTGAAGAACCATAGCTAACCGTTCTAACCCAAGTCCAGTATCCACATGTTTTTGAGGGAGTTGTTCCAGTTTTCTGTCAGATTTCCTATTAAATTCAATAAAAACCAAATTCCAAATTTCAATAACTTGAGGATGGTCCATATTCACTAAACTTTTTCCATCTACCAATTTTCTATCGGCATCAGAACGAATATCTACGTGAATTTCAGAGCAAGGCCCACATGGCCCATTTTCTCCCATTTCCCAAAAGTTATCCTTTTTTCCACATCTTAATATTCTGTCCGCCGAAATATGTTTTTTCCAAAACCTCTCTGATTCTGTATCCAGAGTAGTTTCATCTTTTTTATAGCCCTCAAAAACCGTTATATATAAACGTGATTTATCTATTTTATAGACTTCAGTCAAAAGTTCCCAAGCCCAATCAATTGCATTCTCCTTAAAGTAATCACCAAAAGACCAATTTCCAATCATTTCGAACATCGTATGGTGGTAAGTATCGACTCCAACCTCTTCTAAATCGTTATGTTTACCCGAAACTCGAAGACACTTTTGACTATCTGCAACTCTTGGAGAAATAGGTTTACTATTTCCAAGAAAAACATCCTTAAACTGATTCATTCCTGCATTAGTAAACATTAATGTAGGGTCATTTTTAAGAACCATAGGAGCAGAAGGCACAATTTTATGCCCTTTATTTTCAAAATAATCTAAAAATTCTTTTCGAATTGAATTTACATCCCACACCTTGATATCAGCCATTCTAATCAAAATAAATGTCTTTTAAACTTGTTAAAAAGACACAATAAAAAAGTTGCAATATGCCACTTGACTGCAAAGTTAGCCGAAATGTCTAATTTTGCACTCGTCTTTAATAGAGAATTATTTTGGACATCAAATAATAATGGCAAGTAAAAAATACAAATACAACCTCAAAACGCTTTCTTATGAGCAAATTGAATTAACGGCAAGCGATAGGTTGTTAAGGCTTGTAACGTATGCTTTTACAGGAGTTGTCTTTGCAGCTATTTTTATTACTCTTACTTATTTCTTTATTGATAGCCCAAAAGAAAAACAACTAAAACGAGAAAACCAACAGCTCATGTTGCAATTTGAGCTTTTAAATAATAAAATGACTCGAGTAACAGACGTTCTTGAAGACTTAGAATATAGAGACGATAATATTTATCGTGTTGTTTTTGAAGCAGAACCTATAAGTGAAAACATTAGAAAAGCTGGTTTTGGAGGCGTAAACCGTTACTTGCACCTTAGAGGTTATGCCAATTCAGATCTAGTGATTAACGCAACCGAAAGGCTCGATCAATTAACGAAACAACTATACATTCAATCCAAATCTTTTGACGAGGTAATAGAACTGGCTAAAAAGAAAGGGGAAATGCTATTATCTATTCCTTCCATTATGCCAATTTCTACTTTAGACTTAAAAAGGGTAAGCAGTGGGTTTGGAATGCGGTCTGACCCAATTTTGAAGATCCCTAAACATCATGCTGGTCAAGATTTTACAGCACCTACTGGAAGTGAAATTTATGTTACGGGCCTTGGAGTTGTGAGTAAAGTAAATAAGAAAAAATATGGCTATGGTTATCATGTAATTGTAGATCATGGTTATGGTTATCATACCTTGTATGCTCATATGAGTGAAATAAAAGTAAAAGTTGGCCAGAAACTGAAAAGAGGAGATATTCTTGGTTTAGTTGGAAATACTGGTAAGTCAACAGCGCCTCATTTACATTATGAAGTAAGAAAAGATGGAAAAGCCGTAAATCCAGTAAATTATTATTACCAAGACCTAAGCCCAGATCAATTTGAGCAAATTATTGAACTTTCTGACCAGCAGTTACAAAGCTTCGATTAGAAAAATTTCTTCTTTTTCTCTTGCCATTCTTTCATCGCATCTCAGCCCGATTTTGAATCCAATTTAAAATGTGATGTGAAACTCAGCCTTATTTGTAAAAACAATTACTTTTACCAACCTAAATAAATATGCCACTTAAAAAAAATCAAATAAATAAGCTGTTTTACTCTATTGGAGAAGTAGCTGGTATATTTGAAGTTAACACTTCATTAATTCGTTTTTGGGAAAAGGAATTTGAAATTATTCAACCCAAGAAAAACAAAAAAGGAAATCGCCTTTTTACTCCCAAGGATTTAAATCACTTCGAAATTATTTTTCGCCTAGTTAAGCATCAGGGCTATACATTGGAAGGCGCAAAAAAAGCTTTGAAAGAGCAAAAGAATGAACTACAAAATAAAAATTTATTGCTCAATAGGTTAAAGTCAATAAAGACCCAACTACAACTTTTGAAAGAAGAAATTTAAAGCTTAGACTAATAAATTTGGTTTGGGACTAAATAGTTTTGCACGTAATCTTCCACGCCATCTTCTAAAGAAGTAAAAGGAATGTCATAGCCAATTGAATTTAGCTTTGACATATTAGCTTCGGTAAAATATTGATACTTCTCTCTTATATCTTCAGGAGTTGATATAAAACCTATGTTTTCCTGACGACCCATTGCCTTAAAAGTGGCTTTAGCTAAATCCAAAAATGTTCTTGACAACCCCGATCCTAAGTTGTATAAACCCGAATTTTTTCTATGATTCATTAAAAAGAAAAGTACATTCACAACGTCCTTAACATAAACAAAATCACGAATTTGTTCGCCATTTTTATACCTAGGATTATGAGAAGCAAACAATTTCATTCCACCAGTTTTTCCAATCTGGTTAAACGCATGAGATATAACCGAAGCCATTCTACCTTTATGAGTTTCGTTCGGACCATAAACATTAAAAAACTTTAGACCTGCCCAAAAAAACGGTTGCTTTTCTTGTTTTATCACCCATTTATCAAACTCATTTTTTGAATCTCCATATGGATTTAATGGTTTAAGGTTGTAAATTACTTCGTGATTATCCTCAAACCCATGTTCACCCATTCCGTAGGTAGCAGCACTAGATGCATAAACAAAAGGAATTGCATATTCAGAACATAATCTCCATATTTCTTTCGAGTAATCCAAGTTAAGTCTATTAAATAACTCAACACTAAATTCTGTGGTGTCCGTTCTAGCTCCAATGTGAAAAACAAATTCAGTCATTCTTTGATTTTTCATTAACCAATCAGAAAAATCATTTCTATCCACTAATTCAATGTAGGCTTTACCTATGTAATTCCTTTCTCTGTCTTTTCGCGAAAAATCGTCTACCAAAACAAGCTCTTTAAAACCCTCATTGTTTAATTTAGTAATTAAACAACTTGCAATAAACCCTGCCGCTCCTGTAATAACAATCATAAAATCAAAAATATTTAATGTGCAAAAGTAAATTAAAAACCAAGCCTTGAAGACAGCTTATACCACAACCACACAATCAATAAAATTATATTTGCAATCCATTTTTAAAAAAATCTTATGAAGGCATATGTATTTCCAGGACAAGGCGCACAATTTGTTGGTATGGGACAAGACCTATACGATAATGGCGGATTGGGCAAAGAACTTTTTGATTCGGCAAATGAAATTCTTGGATTTAATATTACTGAAATAATGTTTTCAGGAACTGACGAAGAGTTAAAACAAACAAAAGTGACTCAACCTGCTGTTTTTCTTCATTCTGTGATCTTGGCAAGTTTAATGGGCGATAGTTTTAAGCCGGATATGGTAGCAGGGCATTCTCTTGGCGAACTTTCAGCATTAGTAGCTAATCAAACGTTAAACTTTGAAGATGGACTAAGGTTGGTTTCTAAACGTGCGCTTGCAATGCAAAAAGCATGTGAAATAGAGCCTTCGACTATGGCAGCAATAATTGGTTTAGAAGACAAATTAGTTGAAGACACATGCTCAGGAATTGACGGAATCGTTGTGGCGGCAAATTACAATTGTCCAGGTCAACTCGTAATCTCTGGTTCTATTTCAGCGATAGATTCTGCCTGTGAAAAATTAATAGAAGCTGGAGCACGTAGAGCATTGAAACTTCCAGTTGGGGGAGCTTTTCATTCTCCATTAATGGAACCAGCTAGAAAGGAATTAGAAAATGCCATAGCCAATACTACTTTTGACACAGCCATTTGTCCGATTTATCAAAATGTCAATGCTAAAGCTGTCACTAATTCTCAGGAAATCAAAGAAAATTTAATTGCTCAGTTAACGGCCCCTGTAAAATGGACTCAAATAATGCAACAACTTATAGCAGATGGTGCTAGTGAATTGATTGAAGTTGGTCCTGGAAAGGTTTTACAAGGATTAATTAAAAAGATAGATAGGCAATTCCCTACCTCAAGCGCAAGCTTATAATCCCGCTGAACTTATTCTGCATTTAATATTTGGTTAACCGCTTCCATCTTCATTATCATAATGCCCGGGTCGTTATTCATGCCCTGATCCAAATCCATCACCAATAAAAGAACTTCAGCTATTTTCTTACTTAATTGACCTCGATCAATTTCCATGGCATCGAATTTAACTTTTTTAGATTCTAATAGAATTTGGTCAACAGGAATTTTCATTTTTATTAGCTGAGGCTTTTGCAATTCAATCTGCTCTTCACACGAAGACAAGTAGCTCATTTTTGTCAAAATATCCTTGGTATCTTCTTTGTTTTTTTGAGTAATAGCCATTTCAAACCTCATATTAAGCTCTTCGCATTTGTTTATACTATAATCCGAATACATCATTAATAACTCTTCGTTTGCTTGCATTTTACAATCATGGATCATTGCTGGAACACTCATTAATTTTATTAGTATATCCTCTGGCATTGACATTGGCGATGGCTCGCGCATTCCGCCCATATTTTCCGCACACTTGGATTCATAACACATAATTAAACCCATATATGCATCATTTAAAAAAGAATTAATATTTCCGTTTTGCTGCTTTTCCATTAACTTTAAAGCCATATCAAATGCCTCTGTTTGACTCTCGCCAGAACCCGAAAGATCAAAAGTCTTTTCTCCAAATGACTGCTTACTAATAAGATCAATTAAAATTAGTTTAACTTTTAAGTTCGTTTCAAAATTGATTTTCTTACCCAATCCAATCGTATTGTTTTCAGAAACACAACTAGCAACAACTTTATGTGGAAACGAGGAGAACTCACTCACCTCAAACTTTTCATTAAGTACTTTAGTCAAGCTTTTTTCAATTTTAGAATAGGAAGAATCATCCAATCCGGTGGTTATGTCAATTAATGGACGAAGGATAATCGCAAAATCTTTTGGCGTGTCCATTTGAGCAACAGATGTTTGAACATTAAAAAAGAAGGTGGAAAACGCAAGTAATTGAACTAATTTTATCATAAGGAAATATTAAGTTTCAAATTTAAGGTATTGAGTGAGTTTATTTATTTATTATCTGAAGACATTTCTTTAAAAGTCTTAATATCTTAATTTAGCACAACCTAAAATTCAATCAAATGCTAGTAAAAACCTACGGAAGTGCAGTTTATGGAATTAACGCACAAACCATCACAATTGAAGTAAACGTAAGTATTGGAATAAAATATTTTTTAGTAGGCCTCCCAGATAACGCCGTCAAAGAAAGCCAACAACGAATTACATCTGCCTTAACAGAGTGTGGATATAAAATGCCGGGTAAAAAAATTGTAATTAATATGGCGCCTGCAGACATTCGAAAAGAAGGTAGTTATTTCGATTTACCATTGGCAATTGCAATACTGGCAGCATCAAAACAAATTGAAACTGGAGAATTAGATAATTATTTAATTATGGGCGAGCTTTCTCTTGATGGAAGCTTACAATCGATGAAAGGGGCATTGCCAATGGCTATTCAGGCAAGAAACGAAGGATTTAAAGGAATTATTTTACCCAAACAAAATGCGCAGGAAGCGGCAATCGTAAATAACCTAGAAGTTCTGGGAGTTGAGCGAATAAGTGAAGTAATCGACTTTTTAGATAAAGGAATAAAACCACCTAAGACTGAGGTTAACACTCGAGACGAATTCTTGAAAAACCTCAATAATTTCGATATAGATATTGAGGATGTCAAAGGTCAAGAAACGGCGAAGCGAGCACTGGAAATTGCTGCGGCTGGAGGACACAATATTATTTTAATTGGCCCTCCTGGAGTTGGGAAAACGATGTTGGCAAAGCGCTTGCCAACCATACTTCCTCCTCTTTCATTAAACGAAGCGCTTGAAACTACAAAAATTCATTCCGTCTCCGGAAAACTAGGAAGCCAAACGTCTTTGCTTACCAGCCGTCCTTTTAGAAGTCCTCATCATACTATTTCTAATGTTGCCTTAGTTGGTGGAGGAAGCAACCCACAACCTGGAGAAATTTCTTTGGCACACAACGGTGTTTTGTTTTTAGATGAGTTACCAGAATTCCAGCGACAGGTTTTAGAAGTTTTAAGACAACCTTTAGAAGATAGAACAGTGACAATATCTAGAGCAAAACTATCCGTCGATTTTCCTGCATCATTTATGTTAGTGGCTTCAATGAATCCATCGCCAAGCGGAAATTTTTATGATCCGACTGACGCTAACTCTGATGCTGAGCATGTAGTAAAAAAATATTTGAGTAAAATCTCAGGACCATTACTCGATAGAATTGATTTACATGTTGAAGTAAACCCAGTTCCATTTGATGAATTAGCAACCAATACAAACGGCGAATCTTCTGCTGACATCCGAAAAAGAGTTATTAAAGCTAGA
>Ga0307998_1000464_pt1 | contig 23103 bp, 27 predicted proteins | sample Davwhametageno37_FD_203147 | JGI IMG/M metagenome (GOLD analysis project Ga0307998, IMG submission 203147) | Marine microbial communities from Davis Island wharf, Antarctic Ocean - #37 | ecosystem: Environmental > Aquatic > Marine > Unclassified | place: Antarctic Ocean: Davis Island wharf... | reverse complement strand
AAAATTCTTTTTATTTTGTTCTTCAGACCGATGAATATATAAACTATTATAATACTCCCGAATCACCAACTATTCCAGAAGACGGTGTTAGACAAGGTAATGTATCGAAAGAAGCCTATGACTCCTTTAGTTTAGGAGATGAATATTGTTCAGAAATTTAATTTTTTACTCCTTTAATAATTTGGTCAACAACTTCAGGATTAAGTAAAGTAGACGTATCTCCTAAATTATAAATATCTTTACTTGCAACTTTCCTTAATATTCTTCTCATTATTTTACCAGAACGAGTTTTGGGTAAGCCAGAAACAATTTGAACTACATCAGGCTTAGCAATAGGTCCGATTATTTTACGAACAGTGTTTTTGATTTCGTCAATTAGTGCTTCACCGGATAATCCTTTTAAATCGCAAATAACATAAGCATATATTCCCTGTCCTTTAATTTCATGAGGAAAACCAACTACTGCAGATTCAATAACGTTGGGATGTTCGTTGATTGCATTTTCCACTTCTGCAGTACCCATTCTATGACCCGAAACATTCATAACATCGTCTACCCTGCCTAAAATACGGAGGTAACCATCATGATCTCGTTTCACACCATCGCCCGTGAAATACATTCCTGGATATGTTGTAAAATAAGTTTCTTTAAAACGCTTATGATCCCCGTAAGTAGTCCTTATCATTGAGGGCCAAGGGAATTTAATACATAGATTTCCTTCAACATTATTTCCCTTAAGTTCATTTCCTTCAGCGTCAACAATTATGGGTTGAATACCAGGAAGAGGTAATGAAGCGTGTGCTGGTTTGTTTGGTGTAATTCCTGCCAAAGGTGAAATCATAATTCCTCCTGTTTCGGTTTGCCACCAGGTATCAACTAAAGGGCAATTTCCTTTTCCAATATTATCATGATACCAGTGCCATGCCTCCTCATTTATTGGTTCCCCTACTGATCCAATTACCTTTAGTGAATCTAATTTATAAGGCTCTAAAGGCTTCAATCCCTTTGCTTGCAGGGCTCTAATGGCAGTAGGTGCGGTATAAAACTGATTAACCTTATATTTATCTATAATTTCCCAAAAGCGTCCTGAGTGAGGAAAAGTTGGGATCCCCTCAAACATAACTGTAGTACCTCCAGCCAATAAAGGGCCATAAATAATATACGAATGCCCTGTTATCCATCCTATATCAGCAGTGCACCAGAAAACATCGTTTTGTTTGTACTGAAATACATTTAAAAAAGAATAATAAGTATAAACCATATATCCTCCAGTAGAATGAACAACTCCCTTAGGTTTTCCTGTAGAACCTGAGGTATAAAGGATAAATAATAAGTCCTCTGAGTCTAAAACAGTTGCCTTATGCTCAATAGCTTCATTTTTAATAACATCATGCCACCAAACATCTCGTCCTTCAACCATAGTTACTTTTGTTTTTGTTCGCTTACAAACAATCACCTTTTCAACACAAGTTGTTTTCTCTAGAGCTTCATCTACTAAAGCTTTTACAGGAATATTTTTTGATCCCCTGAAATTTCCATCAGAAGTTAAGACCATTTTAGCCTCACAGTCATTGATTCTATCGGCTAAAGCTGAAGAGGAAAATCCTGCAAAAACTACAGAATGGACAGCACCAACTCGCGCACAAGCTAACATAGCAACTGCTGCTTCGGGAATCATAGGCATATAAATCACTACACGATCTCCTTTCATGACTCCTTGAGATTTCATTGCATTTGAAAACTGGCAAGTCATTTCATACAATTCTAGGTAAGAAATTTTTCTCCCCTCTTCGTTTGGATCGTTAGGTTCCCATAAAATAGCTGTTTTGTTTGCGTGGGTAAAAAGATATCTTTCAAAAATATTTTCAGTTAAATTTAACTTACCATTTTCAAACCACTTGACATTAGGACCTTCTGATTCCCATGATAAAACCTTATCCCAAGGTTTTTGCCAATGAAATGATTCTGCTATTCCATTCCAAAATTTTTCGGGCTGGTCAACACTTTCTTGATATTCATTAATATAGCCTGAAAGGGATTGAATTTTATGATTCATTTTTTACTGTTTTCCTTAAAATTAATGTGTTTGAACTGAAGAAACTTGAGATCCTCGAGGAGTTCTAATTCGTTCAGTAAGTTCCACAACTTCCTTTGGCGGTGCTTCAGTTAACCTAGAAACTATAAGTGCAATAATAAAATTAAAAATCATTCCTAAGGTTCCAATACCTTCTGGTGAAATACCCCACCAAAAGTTTTCTGGAAGTCCAGGACCGCCTAATTGTGGTTTAAAATATATAATATAAGAGGCAGTAAATAAAATTCCTATAATCATTCCACTCATGGCTCCCTCGCGATTCATTCTTTTATCAAAAATTCCTAAAATAATTGCAGGGAAAAACGAAGAGGCTGCCAGGCCAAAAGCCAGGGCGACAACCTGTGCAACAAACCCTGGTGGATTTAATCCTGCTAAACCAGCAGCAACTACAGCTACTGCAATTGAAACTCTTGCTGCTAACAACTCCCCTTTTTCACTAATATCGGGTTTAAGATAATTTTTAAGCAAATCATGAGAAATAGAGGTTGAAATCACCAATAAAAGTCCTGCCGCAGTTGAAAGTGCAGCTGCTAGTCCACCTGCTACTACTAAACCAATAACCCAAGCTGGCAAATTAGCAATTTCCGGATTAGCCAAAACAATAATATCTCTATCTATAGTTAGTTCATTAATATTCTCATCAGCAACATATTGAATTTTACCGTCATTATTTTTATCTTCAAAAGAAAGTAATCCTGTGTTTTCCCAATTAGTAAACCATTGAGGAACACTGGCGTATGAAGAATTAGAAAGTGTATCAATTATATTAGTTCTTGCGAAAACAGCTACTGCTGGTGCCGTTGTATATAAAATAGCTATAAAAAGAAGAGCCCACCCAGCAGAAATTCGAGCATCTTTTACTCTAGGTACTGTAAAAAATCTAACGATTACATGAGGTAATCCTGCAGTTCCGAACATTAGTGCTCCTGTTATAAAAAACATATTAATCAAATTGCTTCGATCAATACTAGTATAAGCATCAAATCCCAAATCAACAGAAAGCTGATTTAGTCTCTCCAATAAATAGACTCCATCAGTACCTCTAGATCCAAGTCCTAATTGAGGTACAGGGTTACCTGTCATTTGAAGAGATATAAAAATTGCAGGCACTGTAAACGCAAAGATCAACACACAAAACTGAGCAACTTGAGTGTATGTAATACCCTTCATTCCGCCTAATACTGCATAAAAAAATACAATACCTATCCCAATCAATACTCCGGTATCAAAAGGAACGTTTAAAAAACGGGCAAAAGCAACACCTACTCCTTTCATTTGGCCAACTACATATGTGAAAGAAATAAATAAAGCACATATCAAGGCAATTAAACGCGCATTTTTTGAATAATATCTCTCACCTATAAAATCAGGAACAGTAAATTTTCCAAACTTTCTGAGGTAAGGTGCCAGTAATAATGCTAAAAGCACATATCCACCAGTCCAACCCATTAAATATTGACCCCCTGAATAGCCCATAAATGCAATCAATCCTGACATTGACAAAAAAGAAGCTGCAGACATCCAGTCGGCTGCTGTAGCCATTCCATTAGCAATGGGATTAACACCGCCTCCAGCAACATAAAATTCTTTTGTAGATCCTGCTCGAGTAATTATAGCAATGATGATGTATATTAGAAAAGTTATCCCAACCAATATATAGGTCCAAGTTTGTGCACTCATAATTATTTTATCAGTTTTTAAACCTCATCAACATTAAATTTTTTATCAAGTTTGTTCATCAGATAAACATACACAAATATCAAAATGACGAATGCATAAATTGATCCTTGATGTGCAAACCAGAATCCAAGAGGAAAACCTCCAATTTGATATTGATTAAGTGTTTCGGCAAGTATAATTCCAAAAAGAAATGAAACTACAAACCATATAGTTAATAGGATTGCTAAATATTTTAAATTAGTTCTCCAATAAGTAGTGGGTTTTTTATTCATAATAATGTTTAAATATAACTATAATTAATAAAATCTGAAAACTATTAGATATTCCATTAAAAGGTTCTGAAAGAAAATTCACTTAGGATGCAACAAAAATTCATGATTGATTATGTTATTCTTCGAGAATTGATTTATTCAAAAACTATAGTAAAGATTTCTGACATCCTTTAGTTATCGTTTCTGGAAATGCAAATTGTAGTCAAGTATCACAAACAGTTACTTTGAGTAAGAATCAAAGTTCTCCTTCTTTGACTCTTGATTCAGGTTCTTATAATCAAACGATTACTCTTGGAAATTCTATGCAGCCAATTGTAGTTACTTATGGCGGAGCAACATCCAGTTTAACTATAACAGGTTTGCCATACACTCAATCAGGAAATACAGTTACTACTAATAAAACTTTTCCTACGGCAGGAACTTATAGTGGAACTATTACAACTGTAAGCAGCGGAGGTTGCAACGAAATAATTCAAAACATTTTAGTGACAGTGAATGCGCCTGAAGTTACGAATACAGGTGGAACTACTACTGGGGGTAACACTTCTACAAGTGGGAATAATTCTACAGCTCAAAGCTGTACCGATAGAACTTATGTCCCCGATGATAATTTTGAAGCAGAATTAATTGTTTTAGGGTATGATGATGTTATGGATGATTATGTTTGTAAAGGAAATATAAGTTCAGTGACAAATATAAACTTAAGGGCAAAATTTATCAATGATGCCTCTGGAATAAATAGTTTTTCAGCATTGACTTTTTTATAAATATATCAAAATCAAAACCTTGGAAATACACTCGTAATATCAAACCTTACTTCATTATTAACTTTACAAGCAAGGAGTTCTGGAATCACTTCTATTGACGCTTCAAACAATACTAGCTTAAATAAATTAGATATGGATTACAATCCCATAACTTCTCTTAATGTGTCAGCACTTAACTCATTGGAGACGCTTTGGTTTGGAAATACTAATTTAACAAGTTTAGACATTACAAACAATACTTCTTTAATCGATTTTAGATGTCAAAATAATTCAGGGACGGCTATAACCTTACCACTATAAATTTAAATAATAATACAAATACAACTTGGCTTCAACTAAACTATCAAAACTTATCTTCAATTGATGTTAGTAACATAACTAATCTTAATGCTTTCCAAGTAAATGATAATTCTAATTTATCTTGTATCAAGGCAAGTCAAAGTCAGATAAATAGTTTGCAGAATTGGAGCGGTTCATCAGTTTAGAGAAGAGATTCGGGTGTTACCATTTCCACAACTTGCAACTAAACCACAGGCATATCATCTTCAGTAAGTTCAGGCATTTCTAATCCACGTAAATAGGTTAAACTAACATTTACAGGAAGCCTAATAGACACTTTAGATATAAATGAGTTAGACGCTAACCAGCGAATTAAAATGCTTCAAATAGCTTTACAATATACCTTACCAAGAATGAAACAAGCTACTAATAAAGTAAGTGAAGACTTGCCGTTATTTATTAATTAAGTTCTTGGATTGTGTGTTTTTAAAAACATTATATTTAGTTTATGAAAATGTATTTAAAACTATATTAATTTTATTTTCTTCTTGGCTTACTTCTTTATACAGTTGGTCAGTTCTTAATTTTTATTTTTTATAATGACATAGAAGCACTTCATTCTCAAGAACCAATTGATTTTTCTCACTGGTTGATGATTATCGGTGTTTTATTACTAATTCCTCAAATTGGAAATTTTCCCAAAAGTAGGTGGAATTATATAAGTTTTCCGTCCTTAATATTTGGAATAGGTTTAATAATTGGAATGTGTGTAATTGATTTTGTTTTTTGGAGTTTAAAAGAACCTGTACTTAAAAGTCAAGTAACTAAACATTTAATCAATACACCTGAAATATGGACTCCCTTTATGAGTGTTAGTGGGAAAATTTTCACTTTTGGATTACTTACTTCTAGTTTTAATTATTTTAAAAAACAAAGATTAGGAGTTTTACTTGTTTTTTTGGGAACACTAACTGTCTACCTTCCATGGGGTTGGGATAATATTCCTGGTTATTTATTAATTACTGTTGGGTTTTATATCAATTTTACAGATGAAAATAAATCATAGTTTATGAATAAATATTTTTTTAAAAAACAAATAACAATCTCTAAAATTAAATCCACTTTTCTTTTGAGACTAGAGCTCGTATAATGATGTATAACCTAAACCACAGGCATATTCTTAACTAATAACATCTATAATTAACTTTAGGGGCGTTTTAAACACGGAGTAGAAATTCTACACAATTCGTATATAATTCATAAAGGCATAAAAAAAGGCTCACTTTATTTTGTTAACCTTTGTGGGTGTTGAGGGATTCGAACCCCCGACCTCTACCCTGTCAAGGTAGCGTTCTAAACCAACTGAACTAAACACCCGTAAAAGTTTATTGCTTATTAACATTTGAATAGTGCCCATTTAAGTGCCCAAATAATTTTTTAATCCTTTCAAAAATATATTATTTTTTACTCAATTCGTACTTCAACTCATAATATTATGAAGCACTAATTTTTTTGCTGTTTTAAAACTCTACAATATTTCAAAACCGTGTTTCTTCCAGAACTTGAAAGAAGATATGCCTGTGGTTTAGTTTAATTCTAAGATTGTCAATTGGTCTTCTCTTGATTTTAACATAAATTCATCAAACTCTAAATAAAAGTCTTGTAATGAAATTCCAAAAGAAGATTCAAATGAATATTTATATCCTTCTCCATAATGGTCCCTCTCAAGTTCCGCTAAATTCTTGTAATAATCCAATATCATATTATCAAATGTTGCAAGACCAGTTTTCAAAATATATAAATGAGCTATTGCACCTGCACTATATTGATATGCAAATAGTCTAGATGTTCCTGTTGGATTTTCAGATGATTCAAATCTTCGAATATTATCCCCTGTAGTATAGTCCTCAAGTCGAACAATGTCTTCTCTAGTTTTCGCATCAATAACAACTTCTCTAGCCTGGTCAAGTAATTCACTAAAAAAAGAATTGTAGTCTAGCAAATTATTCTCTGAATAATATGTCACCGCAGCAAAATCAGCAGCTCCTTCTTCTAACCATACAGGGCCAACAAGTGGGATATAATCTGATGGACTTTTATCATTAATTCTGCTTTCATTCCATCCAAAATTATTTGTATCTTCAAAATAAAAAGTATGTGAATTTTGATGAATATGAAAATATTCGTGATAAATTATTTTTTTTGATACTCCCTCCGAAAACTCCTCCCAAATACCTTGAGATATTTCACCTTGGCCACCATTATGAATATTAAATATTTCTACTCCCGCTCCAGCAGTAAAATCTGAAGGTTCAAATCCATCTGGAGTCATCTTAAGGGCTTTCCAATTACTCATAACTAAATCTAAGTCTGAAATACCATTATAATATGCTGTGAGATTAATTGGCATTAATTGGCCAAGTCTATTTGAAGCATCAACTAATGCTTCATTTATTAAATTTTTAGCTTGTTCTGAAACGCCAGTATAACTATTTAAACAAATTTTATTTTTACCTTCCTCCGTTTGCCATAAATAGAAATAGTATTTGTAATTATTTTCTTCTAAATTTGGGTTTGGCATCTCTGAATACATTGGCGTATTACAGGTAAGATTTGAATTAAATTCTACTGTAGATTGACTATTATTATTTTGTGATGAGGAGTTATCATTAGAGTTGTCAGAATTAGAAGAATTATTTTGTACATCTTCTGGTTCTGTAGTCTGAACAATATTGGAACTTGAATTATCATCTTCAACTGAACAACTTAACATTGTAAAAAATATAATAAAAATAAAAGTCTGTGAACAAAAAGGAAGTTTCATTTTAGATAGATTTATGATTAATAATTGGCAAATATAATTAACTCCACAATATCTCTACTCCGTATTCTTCTGAACTTAATTAATAAACAAAGGCGAGTCTTCACTTACTTCATTAGTAGCTTGTTTCATTCTTGGTAAAGTGTATTTCAGAACTTACTGAAGATTCTATGCCTATGGTTTAAAATAAAACGCAACTAAAGTTAATTAATGACGTTAAAATAATTTTAAAAAAGTATTCTATTTAGAATGTTGAATAAACTAAAGTTAATTCTTCAGCAGGTAACATTTCTCTCGAATTTAAAAGAGCATCCCAAGCTTTTTTTCCAAGAAAATCTTCAGGTACTTTATAAGCGACTTCATTTTTCTTTTTAGTAGGGAAGTTAAACGCTATATGGGTTGAAGTTGATTTCAATTCTTTTGTAATATCATTAGAGTCTACTAATTCACTAATACCCCAATATTTAATATATCCCCCAAGAATCCTTTTTTGAGCTACTGGCTTCCACACTGAAGTTTCATAGGCAATAAAGTCATCATTTTTTTTAGTCATATAATGAAAAGAAGCTTTGTCTCCTATTTCCCATTCTAGTCCTCTCCAACCAGTGGTAGTTACTAGTTTATACGTTCTACTTCTAATTTCTTTAACAATCCCTGTGCTTGAAAGTGATTTGTCAATTGATTTTTTACTTTTTCTTTTAAAAGCTCTATAGGATAACTTTTCCCAATCAGATGTTGTCATTGTCATCTTTTCTTGTTCAGCATTGCGACGAATCATAACGAAATATTCTGCCCATCCGTCATCTCCTTCTCTAGGTGTCCTTTTCCATACAGTCCATTGGGTAATAATTCCTTCAGCAACCGCAGTTTCATTGACTTTTTTCCAATTCTTTTCCATTTTTAAATAAGATTCTTCTTTTCCTTCTTCAAGAACCATTGCCAACATTACTGTAGACTGACTGTAAGAGAGAAATGATAGAAAAAAAGCAAATACAAACAATATTTTTTTCATTTTAAATTGATTTATGATTAATAAGTCGCTAATATAAAAAACTATACAATATCCTCAAAACGATCTTTTTCTTTATGAATTTAATGAAAATGATATGCCTATGGTATTATGAAAATTCTTTAAAATTAATTAATGAAAAAGCGTTTATAGGTTTATTTGTGTCCAAAGAGTTAAAAACTTATCAGATATTTTATCATTACAATTAGATAGAAACAAATCGTAAAAAATAAAGTGATAAATCCTATGCCTTTTGACAATTCTTTTTCAGAATATTTTTCAATCCACTTAGTAGTAGGTTTGACACCTTTAATAAGTATAAAGAAACCAAAAAATGTAAATACGTAAGCTAATAGTTCCATATAATTACACAAGATAAATAATTTAGAATCGACTATTTAAGAGTTTATAAACATTCCTGAATCTTTCAACAAATAAATATTGTATTATCATCTAAAAAAGTTAAACAGTCTATTTAAGAAGATTAGAAATACCTGAAGATGATATACCTGTGGTTTAAAATAAAAACCCCCATGAAATTAATTAGAGGGTTTTTACTTTAAAGATGTTGGTGTAATGAGAGAAATGGAGTTTTAATCCAGCATCAATACTCTTCTAATAATCGCAGATTCTCTGTAAATAACTGTAATTTACCTATTACTCCTAATGTTGTTATTAGCTTTCTTAATTATGGTAGTCATTAACTTTCGATGTAAGTCTTCATCAACAGAAAGCTCAAGAATTAACTGCTCAACTATTGAGTCAATCTCTTTATAGTTATCTGGCTTAAGGTTGGGTTTGTAGTTATATCTCTGTGTTGCTACATCTTTGATTTTAAAATGCTTTTCAATCAAGCTGTTTAGACTGTAATTTGTAATTACACCTCCTAACACAAGTAGATCAATCATATAAATCAAAAGATTTTCTTCACGAAGCCATTTAGCATTAAATTTTATTGCGGTAGTATCTTTAAATCCTTTTCCAGAAAATAGTATTGCAAACTCTAAATCGGAATGTTTATTAATGAAGTTGAGTTTTTGGAGTTCACCTGATAACCTTGTGAAAAAAGCAATTTGCAACTCTGTATCATATATATTTCCTCTTGTAAATTTTAAAATTTCGACATCATCCATAGCGCGAAATTAAGAAAACTTATTCTACCTAATTTAAAAAAGAAACTCTTAAGATTCCAATTTATTAAACGAAATGAAAAAATTATGATTTAATGGCTTTTATAATAAAAATTATCCATCCAATTATCAAAAGTATTCCTCCCATTGGGGTTAAAGGTCCAATCCATTTCAGATCTATTTTTATTATTGATTGGAGAGAAAGAAGAAAAATACTGAACGAAAAAAGAAAAGTTCCACTTATAAAAAACCTATATATCCATTTTTTTTCTTCAACTGGTATAACTGATAATATTAATAATGCTATACCGTGATACATCATATACTTGACACCAACCTCAAAGGAATCTAATGCAGTTTGAGTTAGGATTTTTTTAAGTAAATGACTAGCAAATGCACCAAAAACTACAGATAATAAAGCGAAAAAACCTCCAAATATTCTGATTTTACCCATAAATTTTTTAGATTAAATCAAATATAAATAAATAGCTTTATATTAAGTTTATTAATTATTCTTTTGATTCATATTTCAAACAAAAAAGATGTTAAATTAATTAATGTGTAATGGTTGTAGTTTAAGTTATTTAGTTACTTCCAAAAAGATTATAGTTATCTTGTTTTTATAAAGTCAAAAAATGAAAAAATTATTGGTTTTATTTGTGTTAGTCCCTTTTTTAACTTTTGCTCAATGGGATTACAATAATGTCAATTCGGGAACCGGAAGAAATACAACTGGCAATATTATTTTTTTTGGAAAAGATGAATTTAAATTTAAATTAATTAAATCAATAAGCAGTGACTTCTTTAAAAAAGATTACAGTTACTATTATGTCGTATTAACCGTATTGGGTAAAAATTTTAGAGTTACAGAATTCGAAAGTTCTAAAACAAATTTTAAAATAATAGAATTAAAAGATTTGTCAAAAAGTGATAAATATACAGTTAATGATTTTTTGAAAAAATTCACAAAAGGCATTCAATGCATAGTTACTATAAAGAATAAAAATAAAATAATTCAAGGTTTTTGTTCATTAGAAGGAAGTTCTGAAGCAATTAATCAATTGCTCAGAAGGTGATCTTTACAAATAAAAAAATATATGCCATTAAAATAATGAAAAATTCAAGGTTTTTTTCTTCAGACTTATTAATATTTAAAACATGAACAATAAAAAAATGAAAATGTCTTTTTTAGCTGAACCAAATGATGCTAATTTTAAAGGTAATGTTCATGGTGGAAAAGTAATGAAATGGATTGACGAAATCGGATATGCTATTTCAGTTCAGTATTCAGGAAAATACTGTGTAACAAAATTTGTAGATGATATAGAATTTTTGAAACCAATAAATATTGGTGATTTAGTCAAATTAGATGCTGAAATTATTAAGGTAGGCAACTCATCTTTAAGGATAAAAGTTTTAGTTTCAAGCACTAATTTAATTGAAAAAAGCAGTAAAAAAAATTGTGAGTGTTATATTGTTTTTGTTGCTATTGACGAAAAAGGAAATAAAACTAAAATACAAGAATAGCTGTACCCGCAATAAATAAACTAAATAATTGGGTGATTATATTACACTAATTTTCTTTTCGTATCCATGTTTGCGTCCTTCCTAGTAAAGAAAATCCATAATATCCTCTTACCTTTAAAATATCTTTTTTTTCTAAAGCAATAAAACAATCATATAGCTTTCCAGATTTTGGATCCAAAATCGTTCCATCTTCCCAAACATCATCTTCTAATTCAAGATCTTTTACTATAACTAATCCAGCCATTAATTTATCTTTATTTTCGCCTTTACAATTTGTGCAAATTTTACCCTGATCTTCAGGGAGTAGCAATTTTATTATTTTCCCATAAAGCTTGCCATCTTCTTCATAAAGTAATACTTCGGATTTTTTTTTTCCTGTCTCATCGTCTTGAGTAATCCATAATCCTTCAACTGGATTAGATTGAAAGAAGTTAATAAAGAGAGTGGTAATAAGAGCATATATATATATCATAAATCGTTTCTGTTGATAAAATTTATTAAAACTATAAAATATATCTTTAAATTAAGTAATATTTTTAGAGAATGAATGTATTTCGGAAATTCAAATTTGTGCTTATTCTAATTCCATTAGCTGTTTTTATTGCCTTTTTTGATGGTTTAATTATGGATAATTTTTTAACTTCAAATGAAATTCCTGGTCATTTTCGATTTATCGGAGTATTGATTTTGGTAGTTTCTGTATTGCTTTATTTAGTTTTTCTTTTTGATAAGAATATAAACGAGTAGGTTAACTTAATAGATGTTACTTATCTTTACAAGAAAATTTTATGCATCACTTTACTTTAAGTGACATCGAAGAAATGTCTAAAATATATCGGCTCAATCTTATTAATAGTGTTACTGGCTATAAGTCAGCTCATCTTTTAGGAACTATTTCAATTGAAGGAAACGAAAATTTAGCTATTTTTAGTTCTGTCATTCATTTAGGAAGTAATCCTGCAATTATTGGTTTTATTTTACGTCCTACAACTGTTCCCAGACATACCTATGAAAATATCAAATCAACTGGTGTTTTCACACTCAATGCAATTCATAAAAATCAAATTGCTGATGCCCATCATACTTCAGCAAAATATCCAAAAGACGTTTCAGAATTTAATCAAACTGAACTGATTTCAGAAAAAAAAGAAAACTTAAAAGCTCCATTTGTCAAAGATGCCCCAATCCAAATGGCTTGTAAATACCTTAATGAATACCACATTAAAGAAAACAACACTATACTTATCATTGGAAGTATAGAGGATTTATATATAAAAGATTCTATATTATTAGAAGATGGATGGATTCAGCTTGATAAAGGACAGATTGTAACCATTAATGGATTAGATGGTTATGCTCTGCCAACACTTTTAGAACGATTTTCTTATGCAAGACCCAAAAGTTAAAACAGATTTCAAAGAAGCATTAAGTGACCAATGGATCAATTATGCTCTAACACATAGTGAGCCTATTCCGGAAATACTAAATGACCTAGAGCGAGTAACAAATCAAAAAGTATTACAGCCTCGAATGCTTAGTGGTCCATTACAGGGACGCTTATTAAGCTTGATTTCGAATTTAATTAAACCAATGTCCATTCTGGAAATAGGAACCTACACTGGGTACTCAACAATTTGTTTAGCAGAAGGACTGTCAGAAAAAGGAATTATTCAAACTATAGACTCGAATGAAGAACTTGTTTCAATTCAAAAAGAATTTTTTGAGAAGAGTAATTACAATCAAAACATTCAGACTCATTTAGGAAAGGCAATAGATGTTTTACCTAAACTAGATGGCCTATTTGATCTTGTCTATATTGATGCGGATAAAGTTAATTATGCTATGTATTTTGATATAATCCTTCCTAAAATGAAAAAAGGTGGACTTATCATTTCAGACAATGTACTCTGGAGTGGCAAAGTTTTAGAAAATACAGATTCAAAAGATAAAAACACTAAAGCTTTACAAATTTATAATGATAAGTTAAAATCAGATCCTCGAATACAAACAATTCTTTTACCCTTCAGAGATGGATTAAGTTTGAGTTGGATTCGTTAAATATCCCTTCGTATTGAGTCCTCCAGATTACTTAAATCATTTTTGACTTTATCTACTTCTTTTTTAATTTCTTTTGTGATTGATTTGGTAGGGTTTTCAATGTCAACATCTACTGATTTCTGAATTTCACTTTTAATGTCGTTTGTAGCTCTTCTAACCTGAGTCATTCCTTTTGCCATTGTTCTTGCAATCGAAGGGATACGATCAGCTCCAAAAACCAACAAAACAATAAAAAAAACGAAGACTATTTCAGCTCCGCTAATAAATAAAAACATTCATACTATTTTAAACAAAGATAACAAGATAAGTAGTTTATAAAAATTTACATAATACTAAAATCAAAAGGATAAATTTAATCTATCCTTTGATCTTAGCTTTAAATTTTTCGAATTCCGATGTTGTTTTTTGCTTAGGCCAACTATTGTTTTCTAGATTTACGTCAGCGGTTTCCAGATCAGGATCAATAGTTACTCCAATCAATTCTTTATTGGAAAAGATGACCTTTTTAACACTTACATCATTCTTCCGCCACAATTGAACTGGATAAGTCACGCGATCTGAGCTTCCATCTGCATAACTATATTTAACAATAAGAGGCATAACAAGACCTCCTGGTTTTTCGAATTCAACTTCATAAGAATATTTTGGAATTTTCATATTACTATTAATATCATTTTGAAGTTTTTTAGATCGAGATATAGGACTTTTATTTGCCCAATTAGGATCAAAAGACTCACTTTCCTCATCAATAATAAACACCATTTTATCTAAATTTTCTGCTTTATATGCGTTATTATTTTTTAGATATTCCTCATATTGGATTAAATTCTGTTTAGCCTTTAAATCTGGCTTATCAGAAAAATATATTTTTTTAACATTCTTAACTCCTATATCTACAACGTCTGTTGAATAAAACCATCCTCTCCAAAACCAATCTAAATCTGTTGCAGAAGCGTCTTCCATACTTCTGAAAAAATCTTCAGGTGTTGGATGCTTAAACATCCAACGCTTAGCATAAGTCTTAAAAGCATGATCAAAAGTCTTTCTCCCCATGATTGTTTCACGAAGAATATTCAGGGCGGTTGCGGGTTTGGCATAAGCATTAGGGCCTAACTTATAAACATTTTCAGGATTAGACATGATTGGTGAAATAAAATCTTGATCTCCGGCCATATAGGGAACTATTTTTTCTGGATCTCCTCTTCTTGAAGGATACTTATCAAGGGATGTAATTGATTCTGGATAATTAATTCCAAAATCTTGCTCGGTAAGATATTGTACGAAGGTGTCTAAACCCTCATCCATCCATCCCCACTGACGTTCGTCTGAATTCACAATCATTGGAAAATAGTTGTGTCCCACTTCATGAATAATAACACTTATCATTCCAAATTTAGTTCTTTCAGAATAATTTCCATATTCATCAGGACGTCCATAATTCCAACAAATCATTGGGTATTCCATACCTTGGTTTTTTGCATGAACTGAAACAGCCTTTGGATAGGGGTAATCAAAAGTGAATTTTGAATAAGTTTTTAATGTTTGTACAACTGCTTTGGTAGAGTATTCTTCCCATAGTGGATTTCCTTCTTTAGGATAAAGCGAAACTGCCATCACCCTTTGGGCTCCTACCTGAACAGCTTGACGTTCCCAAATAAATTTTCTTGATGTTGCAAACCCAAAGTCACGAACATTTAAAGCTTCAAATCTCCAAGTACTCTTCTTCTTTGAAAACGAAGACTCTTTTTTAAGAGCTTCATCTTGATTTACAATGAGTACCGGTTTATTATAGCTTTTTTCAGAAACTAAAAAACGCTTGTATTGCTCGCTAGTTAAAAGTTCTTTTGGATTTTGTAAAGTTCCTGTTGCCTCCATAATGTGATCAGAAGGAACCGTTATGTTAACTTTATAATTTCCAAATTCTAATGCAAATTCACCATTTCCCCAAAATTGATAATTTTGCCACCCTTCTACATCATTATAAACACATAGTCTTGGGAAAAACTGTGCAATAACGTAGGCTTTATTTCCATCTTTAGGGAAATATTCAAAACCTGATCGTCCCCTTTTATCAACATGATCATTAATGTTATACCACCATTTAATTTTAAACAAATAAGAATCGCCGGGACTAATTGTCTGAGGTAAGTCGACCCTCATCATAGTTTGATTGATGGTAAATGGTAAGTTTTTGCCATTAGAATCATGCACCCAGTCAATATTAAAACCTCCTTCAAAAGGATCATTCAAATAATTTGAAACAAGCGAATTTGATTGTTCAAAACCTGAATCAGTAAATCCATTTTTATCTAAGTTAGGTGCATTTTTTTTACGAATATTTTGATCCAATTGTAACCATAAATATTGTAATTGATCAGGAGAGTTATTTTTATATGTTATAATTTCTTCACCATACAAACGACTGTTTACATCATCCAGTTCAATTTCCATTTCATAGTCTACCTTTTGTTGATAATAATCTACACCAGGAGCTCCAGAGGCATTATGGTAACGGTTAGGATCAGCGAACTGATCATACAATTGTCTAAACTTATTATTATTTGAGTGTCCTTGTTGAACTTGAGATTGCAAAGAGAATGAATAAAAGAAACCAATTATAAATAAGCATTTAAATAAAAATCTTACGTTTTTCATGTTTTTGTTCTACATTATTACTAACAGTAAATAAATATACACAATAATTCACTCTTTAATTTTTTATAATGATTGAAATCATAAAGTGATGTCTATTTCAACTTCAGGTTTTTTGTTTTCAAGTAAATAACTCTTTCGGATATCTTGAGATTTAAAATGAATAATGTTTTTTTGGTCTTTAAATAGATTAAAAAATATCGTATTTTTTAATCTAATTTTTTTTAATCTATTTAACTGAGAAATCTCAAGATAGCATAAGACTATATCATTTTTGTATTCTTTCCCCAAAAAATCATATGCTAATAAAGAATCTTTAAAATAAATTTGCAAATTTTTTTTTAAGTTAAATTCTAATATACTGTCTATAAATTGACCTTTAGAGTCAGGATCAAGTCTTATGTTTTTATTTGTTTGTTGCAAAAGTAATTCTGCATCCTCAATAAATAATTGAGTTATAATCTGAAGGGTATTTATTTCTGATTTATATTGAATATTAGTTGTAGTTACATGAAACTTATGCTCATTAGACAATGTTAATATAATATTTAGTAAAAAAGTTAGGAAATAAGTAGAAAGTAATTGCATCAAAATAATTTAAATTAATCTACTTTTATTTCTCTAAAAACGCTGCTTTCATTGATTAAATAATCAATTAATAAAAACTGTTTACTTTGTTTTAAAAGTGCGTCAGACTTCATTCGAGAATCTAAAAACTTTAAAAAATAAAAAACTTCTTCTTTACCTAATTTTAAATCCTTTTCAAAGAAATCTTCTTCAAAAACATATGGAAGTATTTGACTGGGTTTCATACTCATTTGTTCTTCTTTAGTTTTTCCTAAAAAAGATTTAGCTATCAATTTTGCTATATTCACAAAGTCAACTCCATTGGTGAATAAACGATCATCAGCAGCTCTATTAATTATTTTAGTAGATTTGTCCTGATCATAGTCAACACCTTTAAATTCGTCTTCTTTTAAATTTAGGAATTTCTCTATATCTTCAGTTGTCACAACAACTTCTTTAAGCTCTGTTATGTTTTCATTTACTGAAACAACTAAACGATTTTTTTTTAAAATATCAGGGGTAATGATAATGCTTTTTATTCTGTATTGAACAGAAGAAAAAATCACTTCATCTCCATTGGTAACCTCAATTTCAAATTCTCCATTGCTGTCAGTTATAGTTGTTAGTTGTGCAGTATTATTTATGACATTTGCAGCAACAACACTTGTGTTTTTATAAAGTAATTTTCCTTTGATTAAATTTCGTCCTTGGCCAAAAATAAAATTGATAGAAAAAAATAAAAAAATAAAAAAATAATTTTTTTTCATTTCATAAAGATAGTTTTACATCCTGAAGAAAAATATCAAAAACGTTAATTTTTAAATATAGATATTATAAATTAAAGCTTCTAATATTCTGTAGGGAGGCATTAACTAATTCTTAGTATTCTAAAGAAGATTCGTTATGTTTGAAATGTATAGCAATAAAAATAATAATTATTGGATTATAATTAGCGTTTAATTGAGAGTTGTTATTGAAACTAGACTTGGAGTTATATATTAGAGGTCATCCTAATGATGTAGGATTAACTAAGGTTGCTACTTTTAATATTATAATAATAAAAAATTTGAATCGTAAAACATTTCTTATTACGTCATTAGGCTTTTTAGGTTGGAGAGATTTAGCTCAATCTAAAATTCAAAAAATATATTCTATTTCTGAATTAACAGGAAAAGGTCTAACTGACCTATACAGTTTAAAAATACCACTGCTAAAAACTGTTGCAAAGGCGTTTTTAGAAATGCAAAATGAAGCTAAAAAAGAAAACATTTCAATTGAAATTGTGTCTGGATATCGCTCATATAATAAACAAAAAACAATTTGGAATCGTAAGTTTAATAGCAATGCTATTAACGGACTTAAAATTCAAAAAAATATTAAAAAAATAATCGAATATTCCACGATTCCAGGAACTTCGAGACACCATTGGGGAACTGATATCGATTTAATTGATGGCTCAAAAACTAAAGAAGGAGATGTTTTAATTACTAAAAAATTTAATGAAAAAGGCACCTATTGGGAACTAAAAAAATGGATGGATAAGAATGCTGAAAACTTTGGATTTGTTCTTGCTTATACAAACGACCCTGGTCGAAAAGGTTTTAATTACGAACCTTGGCACTATAGCTTCGCTCCTATTTCAGTTCCAATGCTAAAATCTTATCTAGATTTAAATTTAAAGGAGGTGTTGATCACATCTGGATTAGAGGGAAAAGAATACTTAAGTCATGATTTCATCTCAAAATATATTGATGAACATATTTTAGGCATTAATCATATTTTAAAATCTTTTTGAATAATTCATCTATCTGGTAAAAACAGGAATTAGAGGGTCATGAGTCTCAATAGAACTAAATTTGTATCCTTCAAACGAAAATGAATTAACATCTTCCAAAGTATTGGCATCTATACGAATAAGATGTCTAGCCATCATTCCCCTTGCCTTTTTAGCATAAAACGAAATTATCTTTAATTTACCGTTTTTAAAGTCTTTAAACTGAGGAGTAATGACTGGGTTTTTTAAATTTTCATAGTCTATAACACTGAAGTATTCGTTACTAGCTAAATTTACTAAAAACTCGCTACGTTCCATTTCAAAATTAAGTTGCTGGGTGATTTTTTCCTTCCAAAAGGCATAAAGATTTTTATCAGATCCTACAGGAAACACACTGCCCATCTCTAGGCGATATGGCTGGATCAAATCTAAAGGCTTTAACAAGCCATACAACCCTGACAAAACACGAAGGTTAGACTGCATATTTTCAATTTCAGTTGTTGAGAAAGAAAATGAATCTAATCCTTTATAAACATCTCCGTTAAAAGTAAAAATTGCGGGGCGAGCATTACTTAAAGATTCTGGAGTTCCAAAATTCTGATTTCGTTCCCAATTGAGTTGCGCCAATTTATATGAGATATTCATAACTTCACTTAAATTCTTAGCAGATTTTTTTTTTAATAAAGCACTAATAATATTTGCCTCTAATTTAAAGTGAGGTTGTGAATAAGTTTTGGTTGGAAGTTGCTTTTCAAAATCAAGAGATTTTGCAGGAGAAATAACCATTTTCATAAGACTATTTTAAGTAAAAATACAGGGTTTTTTTCCGGATTGCAAGCCTTACTAATTTATATTTAAAATAGTATTATAAATTCTTATGTTGAGCATATTGCTTCCACTTTTCAACTGCTAAAGAAAAATCATCAGGAATAGGAGCATTAAATCGGAGTATTTTTCCGTTTTCAGGATGGACAAATCCTAGTGTCTTAGCATGAAGAGCTTGTCGCGGTAATAAAGCGAAACAATTATCTACAAATTGTTTGTATTTAGTGAAACTTGTCCCTTTTAAAATCTTATCACCTCCATACCTAGCATCATTAAACAATGTGTGCCCATAAAACTTCATATGTGCTCTAATTTGATGTGTTCTTCCTGTTTCAAGTTGACACTCAATCAGAGTGACATAACCAAGCCTTTGAATAACCTTGAAATGAGTGGTAGCTTCTTTTCCTTGGGAATTATCTTCAAAAACAGTCATTTGGAGACGGTTTTTAGGATGTCTCCCTATTGCTCCTTTAATAGTACCTTGGTCTTCCTGAATATCTCCCCAAGCTAAAGCAATATATTTTCGCTCAGAAGTTTTATTGAAAAATTGCTTTGATAAATGAGCCATTGCTTGTTCTGTTTTTGCAACGACCAAAAGACCACTAGTATCTTTATCTATTCTATGGACTAATCCAGGTCTTTCATTTTTATTTTTAGGTAATTGTTCAAAATGATACAGCAAACCATTCAAAAGTGTTCCTGAATAATTCCCATGGCCAGGGTGAACAACTAACCCTGCAGGTTTATTAATTACAACTAAAATATCGTCTTCAAAGACAATATCTATATCCAGTTTTTCAGGAACTAATAAGTTCTCATGTGGGGGATGAGAAAAAAGCACTTTTACCTCATCTCCTCCCCTAACTTTATGATTTGATTTAACAGGTATTGAATTGACAAAAATACTTCCAGCCTTTGCTGCTTTCTGAACTTTGTTTCGAGTCACATTTTCAACACGCGACATTAAAAATTTGTCAACACGTAAAGGAGTTTGTCCTGGATCAGCTTTAAAAGAATGATGCTCATAAAGTAACTCAGGGTTTTCAAACTCACCTTCTAAAGTATTATCGTTTTCCATTTCCTAAAACTAAATCAATTTTTGTGGTTTTAGGTAATAATATCCCTGCTTCTATTTTTTTTCCCTCAAATTGAATTTCTAAAACCATGTCTTTTCCAATATTGTTTTTATAAATAATTCTACCTAATTCAAACCCAACTGACTTAATCATTGATTCTGCATTTCGTTTTGTAATCTGAACTAGATTGGGAACAGTTATTTTGCGATAACTAGAAGGATTAACTATCAAATAAATTTTTCTGTTTTTCTTAACTTCACTTTTTGGAAAAGGAATGTGTGAAATTACAGTCTTGGGGGATGAATCTGGATCAAATTTTGTGGAATCGATGACTTCAAAGCGTAGATTTTCTTTTTCCATGATATAGGGTAAATCATTTAAATGAACACCTTTTAAATCAGGAACTGTTAAATATTGATCGTGATTAGTAATGAATTTAAGTCCGTAAGAAGAAAGAATAAATAAAAACACAGTGAATAATGTAATTAAGAGTATTTGCTTTAAAAAAAATTTACTAAATAAAAAATTTACTAAATACATTATTTTGATTTCGAGGCTAATATAATAAATCGCTTGCTTTTGGGTTGCTTTGAAATGATATACCTTTGTAAAAGAACTAAAAAAAATGTGCAGAAAAAAGGTTGGAGTTGTTTGTGGTGGATTTACTTCTGAATTTGAAATATCTATAAGAAGTGGCGAAACAGTTTTTCGAAATTTGAACCGTGATTTTTGGGATGTATTTTTAATTACTATTGATCAAAAAAAATGGACTGCTATTGATGACCAAAAAAAAACATATGAAGTTTCAAAAGGAGATTTTAAACTTATAAGTCAAAAAGATTCCGTTTGCTTAGATTTAATCTTTAATGCAATTCATGGTGCGCCAGGAGAAAATGGACAATTAAGTTCACTTTGGGAGCTTTTAAACATTCCCTTTTCGAGTTGTGATAGCTATAATGCAGCATTAACATATAACAAAAGAGATTGTTTATCAGTATTAAGAGATTTGAATATTCCAACTGCTAAACATTTTGCAATAAACTCAGATGATATCATTGATGAAAAAATAATAGAAACTGTTGTAGGATTTCCGTGCTTTGTTAAAGCCAATAGAGCAGGAAGTAGCTTTGGAGTTTTTAAAGTAAAAAAGAGATCATCGCTATCAGAAGCTATTAAAAAAGCTTTTAAAGAAGATAATCAAGTTATAATTGAAAGTGAACTTGTGGGTAGAGAAGTTTCTGTTGGGGTTTACGCTTTAAATAATTCAATTAATGTTTTACCTGTTACAGAAATAATTTCTGAAAATGAATTCTTTGATTATGCCGCAAAGTATGAGGGTAAATCGGAAGAAATTACTCCTGCTAAAATTCCAGCTGATTGGAAAGAGAGGGTTGAAGATTATGCAAAAGAGATATATCGCAAACTAGGATTAAAAGGTGTAGTGCGAAGTGAATTCATATTTGTTAATGGAATACCTAACTTTATAGAAATAAATTCTGTTCCTGGAATGACTTCTGAAAGCATAATACCTCAGCAAGTAAAATCAAAAGGTATTGATCTTTCTGTTTTTCTTGATCAGCTTTTAAATCATGCATTAATAAAAAATAATTCTTAGTATTATGAAACGATTTGTTTTTCCTGGCTCATTTGATCCTATAACACTTGGTCACCAAGATATTATTGAAAGAGCACTTCCTTTGTGCGACGAAATGATTATTGCTATTGGTGAAAATTCAAAAAAAAAATATTTATTTAATCTAGAAAAAAGAATAAGTTTTATTTCCCAAACGTTTAAAAAAGAAACTAAAATAAAGGTTCTTTCCTATGAGGGTTTAACTATCGATTTTTGCATGAAAGTAAAAGCTGATATTATTTTAAGAGGACTAAGAAATCCTGCAGATTTTGAATTTGAAAAAAACGTAGCACATATGAACCGAAAACTATCAAAAATTGAAACTCTATTTTTATTAACTTCTTCAAATCTTTCCTATTTAAGTAGTAGCATTGTCCGAGAAATAATTACGCACAATGGTGATTACTCTTCATTGGTTCCAAAAGCAGTCAAACGCTAATCTATTTTATTTCTGATATTAATATTTTAATGTTTTCGTAAGCATTTTCAATTAATTTAGGAAATTCGCTTTTTGATATCCAAACAGCCTTTTTGATATTCTCCTCCAATTGAGGATACAGTTGAGCTGAAGATCCTGTTTTCATCTGAAACCAATAGGTCTTTTTTAGTTTGTGCTTACCATTAGCGTTATAAATATGATAAGTTGTAGAAATTTGATTTTTTACTATCAAGCCGGCAACACCTGTTTCCTCGATCACTTCTCTAACTGCAGCATCAACAATAAGTTCGTTTTTTTCAATTTTACCCTTAGGCAAATCCCATTTTTCATTTCTATAAATAAATAAAAATTTTCCATCTTTATGCTCCACCAAGCCCCCTGCAGCCTCTATTATTGGAAAACGATTGATAAATAATTTTTCAATTTTTTCAGCTTTTGGATGATACAAATAAACTCCCTTGTTTTTTTTGGACCGTAATGCCTTTAAAATTGATTCAGA
>Ga0307998_1000462_pt1 | contig 23149 bp, 38 predicted proteins | sample Davwhametageno37_FD_203147 | JGI IMG/M metagenome (GOLD analysis project Ga0307998, IMG submission 203147) | Marine microbial communities from Davis Island wharf, Antarctic Ocean - #37 | ecosystem: Environmental > Aquatic > Marine > Unclassified | place: Antarctic Ocean: Davis Island wharf... | reverse complement strand
GATACTGCCCTGCCTCCACAACTTCCATCTTCTTCTTCTTACCATCTACCTCAACGACACCCATCAATGGGGTATGCCACATACGTAGACGGGGTAGCTTGTTCTTAGAACCACCACCTCCTGTCTCATTAGCCATACCTGTTAGGCGCATTAACTCTTCTTGACTTACTTGATTTAAAGCTACTTCACTCATACTCATTATCCTTTATGCTATTAGCAATCTACTTGATCTAACCAATTGTTTCCCATCTTAGCTTCCAGTGATAGAGGTAAGTTAAAATCAATATCCCACAGCTTATTTACTGTGCTTACTAACTTACTCTCTACTTCCACTACGACTGCTAACATATCAGTCTGCTCGTCAGGGTGTACATCCACTACCATACTATCATGAACTGTGTTAACTATGCAAGATAATAAACCTCTCTCCTTCATCACTTTCTCCATCATCAGCAGTGCAACTGGCACTATATCTGCCGTAGCAAATGACTGAACAGGATAGTTCTTAATCATGGTAAAGTTTGTAACAGTACCATCACGCCTCCTTGACACATCGGGGAAAGCAAACTGCCTACCCGAAGGTGTTGTAATCTTTCTCTCTGACAGGGCTTCAGTGGCTAACCTCTTGTGCCACTCTGCTATTCCACGATACTTATATAGGAAGTGAGTATAATATTCTGCCTCTGCTGGAGTACGACCATACCCTGAAGCACCATACAAGGGGGCAAAGGTGTGTTCCTTAGCGTTCTGCCTAGCTATAGGCTGTCCTGCCCCACCTATGATGTCTGCGGTGTACTGATGTACATCAAATCCTTCTAACACCTCCTTTATAGCAGTCTTATCCTGTGAAAGAAATGCTGCTACACGAAACTCTAGCTGCCCAAAGTCAGCCTCCATTATCTTGCCACCCTTCCATCGTGATATAAACACACGCTTAACAGGGAACGTACCACCCCTTGGCATGTTCTGCATGTTAGGGTTACGTCCTGACAGCCTAGCAGTAGAGGTAATGTGCTGAGTCAACTGTACATGCAGCATACCATCTGCCTTAGTGTACTTCTCTATGCCACCTACAAAGGAGGATAGGTATGATTCAATAGCGTTAAGTCTACGCAGCTTCTTTAAGAAGTTACCCTCACGCTCCATGCCCTTGCCTCTAGCCGTAGCCTCAAGTGTCTCAAGGATTCCCTTACCTGTACTGAAGCCACTAGCACTAGCCCATGTAGCCTTGGGTGGTGTGAACTTAAGTCCTGCCAACACCTTAGTCTGTGTGAGTACATAGCCCTTTCGATCACATGACTGACAGATGTTCTTGTTCTTACGAGGCGTACCCTTCTTAGTAAGATGCTGAACCATGCCAGTGCCATTGCATATGACACACTTGCTAGCCTTAGTCTTGTAGACAGGGCCACACTGAGACTTCATAGTATCCTTGAATGCTGAGTCAGACATGAATGCATTAACACTCAAGGCCCACAACTTCTTATCTACAGGCTTACGAGAGAACACTAGTGCTGATAGCTGCTCTGGTGAGTTAATGTTTACGGGTGTATCACCCATCAACTCCTCAACAAACTCCATAAGTTCCTCTGATAGAGTAGCCCTCTCTTCTTCAAACTCAGTCTTTACTTTGTTCAACTCTACTAAGTCTACCTTGATGCCTCGCTTATAGATCAGTGCCAGTTCATAGCAAGTATCCATAGTAAGATCTAGTACAGACTGCATACTACTGTTCTCGTCATTGGCAAACCTTACCATCTGTTTCTTGTAGACACCAAGAGTAGAGCGCAAGTCGTAGCGTAGGTACTCGTCCAGTTCATCAAAGGGAATGTCCTTTGTAGATGTACCAGACTTCCAGTAGTCGGACATAGTATCAAGCTTCTGCTCTTCCAGTTCATACTGTGCAGATACAAAGCCTAAGTTAAGAGGAGACTTGACACCCTTGTTAAGTATGTACTCACCTAACATGGTGTCGTATATCTTTCCGTCATACACAAAGCCACATTCCCATATCCACGTAAGGTCATGCACTGCATTGTGACAGACCAGTAGGGTGGTGGCATCTAATATGTTCTGCGTTATTATATTTCCATTACAAGTGGGCGGTTCATCTGAATGAGTAAAGGTAACTACAGTTTCATCAGAGTAATAACTCATACTCTCAGATAGCATACCTATCATAACCAACTCATTCTCTGACTCAAAGGGATCAAAGTGCTGCTTGCCATCCCTCTTACAGGTGGTGTTCTCTACATCCAATATAGTAATCATAGCTTACCCCTTAAGTATTTAATTGCTCTCTTCATTCGTGCAACATCATCATGGAAACAACCTAATGCTCTGTTGCACCTATGGCATAGCCAGCCCCTGAAATCATCTGTCTCATGGTCATGGTCAAGAACCCAAGCAGAGTTACTAGGCCCACCAGTAGCAGCCCTCTCTTCATCACATAAGCACACGGGACATTCATACCCCTCAGGTGGCTGACCATGTAATTCCTTAAGCCCTTTACGCACTCTAGTTAACTCATTACTACAGGCTCTACACTCATGCCGTACATAACCGCCCTTACCTACGGGGCTGAAGTCTGTCACAGGTAGAGTATGATTACACTTGGAGCATACCTTTGTGTCCTCACACTCAGGATGTGCTTCATATAACTCTATGTCCTCAATAAATAATTCTATTTGATCAAACACCATACCTTGCAATCCTCCCGTCTAACATGCAAGTCACCTTGCCATGCCATCCTGTTAGTTTGTTCTTGGTTATGTTGATATGCCGCATAGGATCATCCATAGTATCGTCTTCACTAATGGCAGGGTTCTTAGCAATGAGCAGCATGAGGTCAGCCTCTGATGCCTTACCTGTCTTAGAACCTTCCATCATAGACTGATTAAGGATTACCTTACCCTCTGCCTCTGCACTTAGCTGTGACATATAGAACATGGCACACCCATACTGCTTGGAAATGTCCCTAGCATAGATAGCATTAGCCTTGAGCATCATGTCCTCACGGGCAGCACCATTGAGCCTAGCAAACTTATCACCCATGTCTAGTACAACAACGTCAGGTGTGTAGGATTTAATGACCGACTCAACCCATGCCATGTCCTTACCTGTGGCATCAATGAACTTAACATGATCCTTGATACGCTGGTACTTAGCAGTAGCTGCTGAAGGATTGTCCCGTATCTGATTGAGTGTCATACCTGTGGATGCATTGAGGTAACGTGCTGCTACCCTGTGTACTGCCTCCTCATTACATAACACTAGACACTGTGCGCCCTGCTCTGCAAAACCTTTAGGGCCAGCAATGAATGACGCATGGCTAGAAGTCTTACCTGTCTCAGGTCTAGCACCTATCATAATAAGGTGACCACCATTAACACCCTCCACCTTACGTGCCAAGGTAGGTAGGTTGAATGTCCACTGAGCCTCAAGGTCACTCTTCTGTAATAGATAATCCATATCAATGTCAGCCCACTCAACCGATAGGTTAGGTGTGAAGTCTTCATTGTAATTATCTAGTATGGCACGTAGAGGTTCAAGGGATGCGTGTTCACCATTGACGTATTCAAAGCCAAGGTTAGCTACCTCTTCTCCTACATGTTGTCGGAACATATCCGACAGTACATCACTGGCTATGTCCACACCCATGATAGCCTCACGCTCTACCTTGTCAAAGATACCTTGATAGGAATCCTTTTGTGCTGTAGTGAGCGTAGGGTTCTTAGAGAAGAAGAGTGCCTCCACCTCTATGGGTGTAACATCCCTGCCGTAGGTAGTAATGGCAGCATCAATGGTAGCCTTAACCTTGCGACCTTCCTTGCTGAATATACTGTTGGGGCAACGTATGCCCTTGTGGTTATCATGGAAGTCTTTATCCATGAGTGTTCGTAGTAATGCTAATTCCATAATATGTTCCTCATTGTATACATTGTGCAGTATGGCTTACTTACAGACTTACCCCCCATCTTCTTCTTCTTTGTTCTGCTCACGCATACCCCTCCTGATCGCCCCTATAACCCCAAAGTGAAACAAGATGTTAAGTTCTTCATCAGTCAACTCCACTGTCCGTGTATGCTTAGCAAAGGTGTTAGCTTCAAACTGTACTATTTCATCATGAACCTGCATCTGTGTGAGTACATAGTCTAGCCCCGATTGTACAAAGGAGGTTATCTCTTTCTCCTCTATATCCATATTCATTATACCTGAACCATCTGCTTGATCCACTATTTCTAGTACTGTAATACCATTACTCATGGTCGTTTCTCCGAAGCTATATCGTCAAACAAATTGTAGTAGTTAACAGCAGAAGCAACACTGCTCCCACCCCTGCCTATGGCAAGGCCGCACTCTCTATAGCTCAGTCCAGAAGCACGTAGCTTCACTACTTCTGCTAACTCCCCCTTAGAAAAGGCCTCAAGTACACCCTCTGTCTTACGTAGATGGTCACCTATCTTAGGCACGAAGACTATGCTCATGTCATTATCCCCTCAAGAAGTTCTTTTCTTTTTGTTCGTATCTCACTATGTAGATTGTGATGGTTAATAGCAGCAGCTACACCACCCTGACCCCTGTGTATAAGCTTACTAATTTGGATGAAAGAAAAGCCATGAACCCGTAGGGTTACTAACCTTTGCAACTCCTGCTTTGTGTACAGGTGTTTCCTACGCTCCACTACATCCTTCTTAGGGGGTGCCTTAGATCCAGAAAATACCTCAGATATTTTAGGCTTAAATACAATGCTCATTTTAAATCCTCCGAATTAATGTCCACTATAACACAGTGAGGACTGATACCCTGTTTAATTCTATCCTTAGGGCGAGTGTCTTCTCCAATAGGAACAATGTCTTCTTCAATAGGAACAACCTTACCAACGAAGATATTGTTAAAGTTGTCTTGGTACTCGGACGATGTTTGAACCTTAGTCTTAATCTCGTCACCTGTTATGTCGTTCTTTGTAGTCATGATGCATCCTCCTTAGAGTTACCATTTAACCATTCAATATATTCATCAGGAGTCATGAAGTCTTCAATGACTACAGCCAATGCCTTGAGTACAACTTGGTTATGCTTAAAGTCTTTAGGGTGAGTGCTGGTATCCTCTTGGAAGAAGCTAACTATATCATAGTAACCCTTCAGTCCTTCCTTGAGTAGGATGTCCAGTACTTCTTCTGTGAATACTTTACCGATTGCTTCTAATGCTTTTTCACTCATTACCTACCTCCTATTGTGCTATCAACAATCACAAGTGTTACATAGAATGCTACGGCAATGCAACATATATAACCTGCACCATACAAGAACTCCATTATTTTATTCATGCTGACTTATCCTCTAGCCTATCCATACTGTTCCAAGTTTTATTTATAAGCACGTTCATCATAGTGCTTAACTCTTTTAACTCTACCATGCTGCACCGACCTACCAAAGTATCCCTTAGTGGGGGAGAAGCATTCTCATTACGTACTGGTAATGGAGTAGCTTCTACAGGTGATAAACATTTAACACCTATACTGTTAATAAAGTTTATGAGTCCTGTCTTATCTGTAGGTACTTCATAAGACTCTATCATACCAAACGCTTTCTTGGCATCTGCCTGAGTGCCAGCCCATTGGGTCTTATCTTTGTTTACATATAGTTTCATACTGCTACCTCCTTGGGGTAGGGTTCCTGTTTATACTTAATGTGTTTAGTAACCACACGCTTATAAGTCTTGCTGCCTACTAGAAAAATGTACCTATGCTTCCTTGGTCTAGGTGCTGAGTAGAAATCATCACCATACTTATCCCTCAATGCTTGGCTACGATTAGCTACACCTCTGAACTCGTCAGCTATAGTCATGCCATGCAGATGTTCCTTACCCCTGACCTTCCAATCAGTACGCTTGGCACTAAGGCCATGATAGGTAAAGTTACATGCTTGGTAAACGTACCCTACATGACCCTGTGATCCATCAGCAAAGGATACTATGATCCTCCCTTTAGGTAGCATGGTCAGACTCTTAGCCACCAACATGGATGCCTCATTCTTTACGTTGTACTTCAAGCATAGCCTGTTAAGTTCAAGTACCTCACCCTTATGTGCATCACCTGCTATGCCAGCCCTAAGTCCAGAGGATGCTGGAGTACCATAGGTAACTACACCCACCAGTTCCTCCCCCTTGAATAGACCATACCTAAAGCTAACACTGGGCCACCTCTTAGCATAGTGAATGTCCAAGATGAATGGCTTGCAATCATCCCTTGTTACAGGTGTTATAGTGTAGTCACTCATCATCCTCTTCCTCTTCATAAGTACCTTCCTCTACTATTGTAGTGTACAAGTACTGACTATCTTGACTCTCTTCATACTTCCTAAATATTACATCGTCCTTAATTGCTGATCTCATTATTAACTCAGAGCAAGTGACCCCATCACCAAAATAAAACTCACCCCACAATTCCCATTTGCCTGTGCCTTGTTTAGCCATTAGCCATACTCCTAAGTTTATTAAGATCAACATCAAGTCGGTACTTTATATCATCGTCCAGCTTCAATGCTACTGCTTTCCTTATGTGCCTACGTAGTTCCTTAACGTGAGCTAAGGATTTCATAGAGGCATCAGGGTCTAGTGCTACAATCACCTTGTCATACTTGAGCAAGGATAGTGCATGGCTCTCCATTAGGTTAGTACCTAGCAATGCTACACCAACATACCCCTCAGAGGCACACACACTGGCACTGATAGCGTCTTCTACTACAACTGCTACGTTGCCCTCACCTACTACGAATGGTAAGCCAGAGCCTCCGTATCGCTTCCATTTAGGTGTGACTATCTTGTCTAGTGTACGACCAGTTGCATCATACAGTAGATGGTTCTTAACCACAGGGAATATTACCCGTGAATCCTTTATGTCCCAGTAGTGTGTGCCTACACCATGTATGCCCCAGTAGTGGAGCCATGATACTGCCTCGTCAGGTAAGGTTCTAGTCACACTGATAGGCAACTCAATGGGTGATAACTCCGCACTGATACCTGCCTGATTCATCAATGCTCTTATGTCCATAGCTGATAGGTTAGTCTCACCTATACCTCTTGTGCTACATGATGCGCTAAAGCATTGCCACTTGAGGATACCCATATCATTAGATGCACCAAAGGTATTCTTCCTATGGCATACAGGGCAGTTGGTTCTGACTGAGTGACCTACTGGTAGCTCCAAGTCTATTACGTGCTGTCGTATGTTCATGCTCACCCCTCTTCTATTACGTGATACTTCCTCTTGGCTCTAAGGTATGCTGCTCTGGCATCTAAGATGGTGTCATGCACCCCTAGATACACAACCTTATAGTCAACACCTATGTCTGCCCTAAACTTCTTCAATGCAGGAACCCAAGAAAAACCTTTATTAGTGTGCCTATTAAAACTATTTTGCTGAGTACATATGGCCCTCAAATTCTCTATACGATTGTCTGTCTTTATACCATTGATATGATCTATCGTTAGGGATTGATCCATGTCTGGATTATGCAATAGGTAGGTAAGCCTATGTGCAGGGTACATAAGTTGATAGCCATTATCAGTAACGCCATGCAATATATACCCCTTGTTATTGGGCTTAGGGGCTGGCTTATTTCTGCCTATCCATTTAACACGCATGACACCCCCATTAACTACATCATAATTAAATTTATTTAGTATAGACTGACCTATATGTTTAATATGTTTCATACAACCTCCTATGTTACACTGGCGGTGGGGGTAACGGAGTGTAGCATGGATATGAACACTCCGTCAACCAATAAATTATTTACCTACTGCCTCAACTAAAGCATTGACTAAGCCTGTGAGTACATTACGATCACGTACCCTATGCTCCGCATCCAGTGAGGTAACCTCCTGTACTGAATAAATGTTACGCAAGGCAAGATACTCACTCTCTGTTTCCAACGTGATCTTTATAATCATCGGTGTCCACACCTGTGCTGACTCGTCTAGTTCTGCTTTCATACGTTACTCCTTAGAAAAATACTTCTTCTTCAATAATCTGTAGTATATTAGCTACAAACTTAGTGTGAACTTGATTGATTACATGCGCCCCTGTCTCAGGTTCATGCTTCATCATATGTACAAAGCCTAACTCCTGTATGATGTTGATCTCCTCCAACATATCAAAGGTTAGAACAACATGCACTGGTGTAAAGTCTTCCGTGTTCTTATATAATCTTTCTGCTCTCATAGGTACATCCCCGTTCCTGTTATTACACCTTCCTCTACTAGCCAGTTAAGGCACATTAATCCTACCTCTCTATCATCATAAGTTTCAAAGAACTCAATCTGTTTATAGGCTGGTGCTGGTTTCTTACGGGCATCCTCAATAGGCTTGAACACATCAATGATGCAGTCACCATACCACTTGAAGGTATACCCCTCACACTCATACACTTTATAAAACTTCATACTCATTACTCCTTGCTGTCCCATCTGGCTTGCATAGCCATGCTGGATGATTTTAATGTGTTCTTCATGTAAGGCTTAACACTAGCAGGATTGGCATGACCTGTCACCGACATGATCTGGGGTAAGTCTACCCCTGCATCTACCATCTCCACTGTTCCTGTCCTACGCATGTCCCTGATCTGTAATGTATCAGAGATACCTGACGCATCCCTTACTATCTTAGCCTGTACTGACAAGCCTCGCATAGTATAGGGATGGTACACACTGCTCACTGGCCTTGGTCTGGGGGCTACCCACTTCTGAAACCCAAAGTCCTCATGTTGTTTCTTGAGCATGACCTGTAATCCTGCTGATGTAGGTAGGGTAACCTCGGCACCTCGCTTGCTCTGCTCCAGAGTAAGTATGCCTGTCTCCAGATCATACTGCTCCCACTTTAGTAGACGCATGTCACCCTGACGTTGACACCACTCATAAGACATCTGAACTATGAGTCCTAAGTTACGCCACTTAAACTGACTGTACGCAGTAGTGAGGTAGTCCTTTATGTCTTGCTCAGACCACACCACCTTTCGGTGAGCCGAAGTCCTACGCTTGATGTGGGTGAAGGGGTTATGGTTCACAGTGCCTAGCCGTATGCTATGACCAAAGACTATAGACCCCAAGCCTACCACATGGTTAGCCATTGATACCCCACTGTTTAGTAGGTACTCGTAGGCTTTCTGTGCCATAGGAGTGTTGATCTTTTCCACATCATGGAATCCAAACAGTACGCCATTGATAGGCACACTACCAAGACGCACTGCCCAGTATAGGTAGTCACGTTGAGTGCCAGACTTACAGGCATTGAAGTCATAGGATTCCACATACTCAGCAGATAGATCATTGAATGTTTTCATGCTTACCCCATGCCTTGTTAAGTTTACGATCATCTATTATGTGGAGAAACTTATCGCCAGCAATAGACTTGTACCATATGCATAAGTGAGGCTCATTACCATCAGGGATTAACCTAAGATAGATGTTATCCTCTAACACAAAGTTAACAGTGTTGGCGATCCACTTGTTACTTGATTCAACTTCCATTGCCTACCCCTTAACCTCATTCATTATGTTGTCCACTTCATTGAGGGTAAACATACCAGCCAAGGCACAACACTCTAACTGCACACGTATCTCCCCCCAATACTTTGAGTTCTTGTACTGACGCAGGTAACCTAATGGATTCCTACGTTTGGGGGACACCTCTGCTACCTTGACTGAGTTAACATACACTCGGACATAGCTATTGTTATCCTTAACACCATTGGTATTACTTACTTTTATGTTCATCACTACTACCTCTGTAAACCAGTATGGCCCCACGTTAATGGGGCATATTTTAATTAAGCGAATGCTAACTCTTTAAAAGCATCACTCTTAATGACAGATCCAATCTTGTCTTCCATTACCAACTGCTTCTTGGTAGCACAAGACCTAGACTCTACATGAGTAGACATGTGAGTAAGCACATTGTATAAGCGGTACGCATTGTTACCTAAGCGATAGCTATCATGAATTCCCATGATACGATCCAACATAGCCTTGTTTAGCGTCATACCAGTACGAGTCTTGTGGCTTGCAACATGATTTGAGTAGAATATTTGAGCCTTATCCCTAGACACCTTAACCTCCCTCATATGCTGCATCTTAGAGGCATCACCCAGTAATAGTTCGGGCCACTTAGATGCCACCTTACCTATACGCTCTGGATCTGCACCCAAAGTATGTAGCTGTGAGAGGCTAGTATTCTCTGCCATAGACACCATGCCATTGAGACAAGCAAGACGCATAATCATAGCCTTGATCTGCCTACGCTGTGACTGATCATGTGAGTCCACAATACGAATCTTCAAGCAACTAGGCTCACCCAATGCCTTAACAAAGTCATGATTGGGTAGGACAATCTCGGCTGTCATACCTGCATTGTTATTATAGGAATTAAATTTCGTAGTTGCAGAGTCCAACTGTAAACCAGAGTGGTACAGCCCCTCTCGTAGAGAATCCCACATGAGGGAGAAATTCTTAGGAGAATGATTGCGCTTACCATCACCGATAACTTCATCAGTGTTGGGATTTACAGTCCACCACTTGCCATCAACCACCACCCCATTGCGAGTCTGTTGCTCACGCTTAGGATCAAAGTCTAGGTACTCAGGTAGTGCTGGTAGTGTTGCGATATTAGTTAATGCGTTCATAGTTACTTCCTCAAATTAAAATTATACTTTAACAGTCTGGACACCCTTGTCACTACTGATAAGAAACACAGACCCCTTAGTCTTTTTTGCAATGTAAAAAGAGGTAAGCCCTACATGTATGCCACGAAAGCATGGGCCATTGGTTACTTCTGTACGCATCTTTTTAATACGTACATATGTATGGCAAGAACGCCCAAACAATCTAATAGGCTTGGCAGTCATTGCTTTGTTAATTGGTAAAACTTTTAATGCTAGATTTAAAATGTTCATGATTACTTCCCTAAGTTTAGTTACTCAACTGGTCGGGGACGTCCCCAACCTATGTTTGGCAAGAACCCTTGCCCTGATTACTGATTACCATTCTACAGTGTACAACTCCACTTGTCAAGTGTAACACTGTATCACCCCATTAGATTGAACAGTACACAGGCTTGCACCCACCACCTCGCCACCCTCTGGAGTTACAAAGTGTGGAGCCTTGTATGGATTGTAACTTACCTTAGTAGTAGTACCCCCCACCATACTGCCTCGCTGTAGCCTACTATATATATCTGGTTCATAAGGTATATCATCATAAAGGGTCGCACCCCTACCCTTGAAGGGCTGGAAGTTAACAACATCGACAACCTCACCTCGTACAAAGGCATGTACATTCTTGCGCTTTTCTTTTATTACCTGCTGTCTACCTGCCTCCCTTACAATAAAGGTAGCCTCTTCCAGATCAACAGCATAAGCATGGCCTAGCACCAAGCCTGTACTCAGGTCTTGTATGCTGATCAGGCCGTTGTGTAGGTTACGATACACTTGAACTTTCATAATGTTCCCTCAATAAATTTCTTAAACTCAGGGACAGTACCACTAAATATGCTATCGTCCCACTCATACACTACCACCTTAATAACATCACCCTTAACCACAACGGCATAGGTGAAATTATTCTCAAACTCAACACCCACCATAGGAGGCTCAATATAAATACCACCTACCCCTACTTTGAAGTGTGTCACCATCTGTGCAGCCAGACAGCCTGCGCCATTGGCTTGCTTAATTTGGCTGTTAGTGAAGCCATTAACTACCTCAATAGGTTCAAGGAATTTCAGTAGCTCCATACCATGCCCCTCTGGATAGCCGTCCATCTGGCGATACATATTTAAAATCTGTACATCCTTGGTGCCTTCATAGCCAACGTCATATTCGCCAATGACAAGTGTGTTTGATCTAGTACCCATTACACCCACCCCTCACGCTTTAAGCGAATCAACATTAATTTATCTTCAATTTCATTACGCAAACGAACCTTATGCTTTGCTTTAACTTTCAGTGCAGCCGTCTTGATAATGCACCAGTTCTTAGCTTGTTTTTTGGTGTATACAATTTGTTCCATGACTACATCTCCACTGATTTGTAATGCTTCAAGTACAATTCCGAATGCTTAGGCGAATCGTTCCTATGCTTACGGACTTTGTTCATACCATCACTGCCCTTACGATAGGCCCAAGAGTCTTCTGACATTTGGTAAGTCCAATCTTGGTTGATAAGAACTGTCTTATACTCAGCTACAGTTAAAGTTTTCATACACACTACCTCTATATGCCTCTCAGACCTCATACAAAGCCGTCTAAGGCGTTTTTAATAGCCACCCCTAACTAGGGTATGCCTTTCGATATACAGTGTGGCACTAGTCCATTAATGCCACCTAATATATCTACGCTGCTTTTAGTGTAGGAATGAGTCCGTTCCTAGTATCTACTACAAACTCAGACTTTTTAATGTCAACCTTTGGTTCACCTTTCTTACGCTTCGCTACCTTGTAGGTCAGTGCCACTATCTTGTTCCGTTGGTACAAGTTGAGTATGTCGCTATCATCCCCATTTACTGTGCGTCTTCCAAGGAATACATCAGGTATAGGGCCAAGGAATACAACTGAGATAGGTACATCTGTTTTCAGTGCTTGCTCAACATACGTTTCATAATCCGCAGCTTTACTGTAGCTAAACATCAACTGATAGTTGGAGGGTAATTTGTGATGCAATCTCTTAGCAATTTTTGTATAGTCGTAAAAGTTTACGTTAGGAAAACGCTGAGGTATCGACCCGTTCTGTTTTAATTCCCATCGTACATCACTCAACACATTGAGTCGTATCCAACACTCTACCCCATTTTTTAGGCAGAGTTTCTCAAAGAGAGCAATCTCTTTCACAAGCTGTGCAATGAATGACTCACGATCCTCATGATACCAATCAGTCTTGGCTTGCCGAGCCATCTCAACAGCATCGAATATACCTCTACCTGAGAACCTCAAACATTCTAAGGCACAAGCTGCAATCCATCTCATGGCACAGACTATATCATCTGGCATCATGGACAACCCTGCCACTCGCAGCTTGACATCTTTATTATTTTTACGCAGCTTGTTATTGCCGCCACTAGTATCCAATAACTTTTTAAACCATCTCATACACTACTCCAAACTAGGTTAAACTCCGAGGTTTTCCCCGAAGCCATTACATTGTTACACTTATCAATTACACTTGTCAAGTCGAACCTTTTGACTAGCAACCTTTTGACTTAGGCTGGCAACCTTAGACTTCAACTCCCCTATTTCCTTGAGTTGTCTACGCATTACAACCTCACCCAAGTCTGTCAGGTGTTGCCATTCCTCAATGGTTTGGGGCATAGGTTCCCCCCATCCTGCCATGCCATACGTTCTTTCTATTGTCATAACGTCATACCTCCCTACTAGTAGGTGAATCCAACATACAGGATAGTGGACTTCTTCACCCATACCTCACGACTCACATCATCGGTGTCTACTAGAGAGTAACGCTTACTAGCCTTATCATATTCACCTCTAGTGTATACCTTTTGTGCATTAGCACTACGCTTGACAAATTCTCCAAGCCGAATAATCCCTACAGACCTCACTGATACATCCATACATCCTCCATTTACCCTAAAGGGTAGCTGGTCGGGGACATCCCCAACCAAAATTGTTAGCCTAATTTGTACTCAGCAGCACGTTCCAGCATAGCATCCCATGCATCCTCTATCACATGATGTAGCATGAAGGATTCTACCCTGCAAAATTCCTCCATGTTAGTAGATTCAAACATTATTTTTTCCTGATATGAGGCTGGATAACCATCAAAATGCTTTTTAATAGTCTCAGGTGTGGATATTGAAGTGTAAATATTGTCAGGGTAAAACCCTCCAAACATATTCGGTGCGCCTTTGTAAGATGTGCGAACTTTATACTTGCCATCCTTACGCTTTTTGCCAATTATTGTGATACGAACCATACTTATTCTCCTTACCCTAAAGGGTAGTTGGTTGGGGATATCCCCGACTAGAACTGAGACAACCTCAGTGCCATTACATAGTAATACTAAGTGGAACCTCTTGTCAAGGTAGCTTCCTAGTACATGGCTTAGGTGCAAGCACCTCTCTGTGCCAGATCATTTGCTGCTCACTCATTACATGTTCTGGGTATTCATAGGCATCATCCCCAACTTTAACGATGATACCATCCGCTATAGCCCATTCTAGCAACTGAGAATCAGTCGCTTGGAACAGGTATTTGGACGCATTTACGGCACAGAATTGTGCAGATGTGAAAGGTTCTCTCATAATTATTCCTTGCTTACTTTGTAAGCTGTTGGTTGGGGATATCCCCTACTAAAGTTGCCACTATCCCACTTGAAAAGTGACCTAAATCCCTGCTGACATGGCTATAGCCACAAGCACAAGCATAGACAGGATTCCTGTGAGTGCCAGCTTAGATACGATCCTACGCCAGCCCATCATAAGAAAATTACCAGTGGAATTGCCATTGCAAGCCACATTAATGTGACACCCATCATGAGAATTTTTAACTCATGTCTACGTTGCTTCTTTAGAAGCCGCTTTTGATGTGCTGTTACAAACGATGATCTGTATTTCATAATTATTCCTTTACCCTAAAGGGTAGTTGGTTGGGGATATCCCCGACTAAAATTCCCTAAAAAATTCATGTACTGTCACTTCAGTGTAAGACATATAGCACACACCAAAAAACCCGCAATTAAGCAGGTTAGATGGGTCATGCTATGTTGCTTACTTTGTAAGCTTCAACTCAGCTTGCAAGGCAGCAATCAACTGTTTCACAGTTATGTTATTATTATTGCACTCTGCAATGACACCTTTTGCGATATCTACGATATCTCGTTTTGGGTGATTGCCACTTTCAGTGGTTTGGCTGTCATTAGATGTTAAAGCTTCCTTGCCACCTTCGGTGTCTCCATCGACAATATTAAGCTTCGCTTCCTCTGCTTTTTTGTCGGCTTGTCTCATCTTCTTACGAAGATAATCAGGTGATGAGGATGTAATGTCATGGCTTTCCTTGAAAGCAGAGATTGCTTCTTTGTTGGCTGAAAGCCACATAAAGTCATTCCGATCTCTTGCACTTATCTTCGATAAGACGGTTTTCTTTATTGCATCGCCAAAGTCTTTGTCAGAGAGATGTTCATCTCGCAAGACATTGAGAATCGACCCAATTTTGATGAAAACCTTTAGGTTTCTGCTACGTTGCTTCGTGATTTTTTCATAGTCTGATGCAGCATCTTCGATGGTATAGACCTTCTTTTCGGTATTCCCTTTGGGAATCAACACAGTGCTGATCTTAGTCGAAGAAGCTGGGTTACCCTTTAGGGTAGTTGAAGTTGCGATTGCTTGATTTTTCATGGTATAACTCCGTTATTACTCGTTGTTGGGCTGAATTGCCCTGCCGTTTTGGCCATTACATAGTAATACTAAGTGGAAGCCGTTGTCAAGTTTTATTTTCCACTTATTTTCTACCCTAAAGGGTAAGGTCGGGGATATCCCCAACCAGATCGACCTTAACAATATCATTGTTCAATACATGTGTTGCATCTTCGATGACCGATGCCATTTGGGGGGTAGTATCTGTAACACCTTTGGTGGGGTCTATTTGTAGTCCCACAAATCTCAAATCTCTCTCACATGACACACGGCACCTTTGGTGCGGCACTGAATATGTTCCATGTTAGGTAATCACTTACCATATACAGAGTATATAGGGGCTGTGGAGCATATAAAGTGCAACATCTTCGATGTTTAATGCATGTGTATGCGATATCCTATGCATAATGCGCACGATATAGCGAGCGATCAGCCACCCGTGGGCAGGGGCCACCACCCCTACATGCGTTATTATATATGTGCTAATACACAGAAGGTGAAAAACAAGCTGTAAACCACTTTAGGTAAAACACAGGAGTTATACACATAGTTATCCACATACACACAGACTTATACACAGAGAAGCTACGATCATAGGAGGTTCACACGGGACATGTTCATACCTAAATGCGACATGCTAATAAATAGAGCTTGACAATTTCAATACCACATGATATAACTGATCTGTTAGTTTCACTTAAGGTGTTCATATAAGGAGATTACCTCCTAGCACTTAAATGCCTTTAACTAACTGCCCCTAGTAAAGGAAAAAGCACTTAAAGTACCTTCCTCTAAATGGCTTATCTGCCAAACACCTTAACTGGTAGCCTCTAGTTGGCTAAATCGCCAACACTTACAGTGCCACACTCAAAACCCTAGATCGCAAACACTTACAATGTATTGTAATTTGAACTAATTACTTTGAATTGTAAAATAATGCTTGACATTTAACTTAAAATGGATATAACTGTATAACATGATTGAATCAACAGATGTAATGGATATACGAACTGATGATCTTCTTCTTGAAAAGATGTACAAGATGCTCAATCAGAACAAATTGATGCAAGCTAACCTGCCTCACTCTACTACGTACTACGTAAGAGAAGCATTACATGAAAGGACAGGCAAACGCTACACATTCAAACAGATCACAATGGCTATTGCCCTATTTAACAAAAGAAAGAACGAGACTTTATGAGAACACTATCAGAACAGCAGCAGTTATTTCTACAGGTACTCTTTGAAGAGGCTAATGGATCTATTGTGGAAGCTAAGAAGCTGGCTGGCTACTCTGCTAGTACCTCTACTACTTCTATTGTTAAGTCTTTGAAGGATGAGATAGCAGAACATACTCAGATGTACATTGCCCGTAACGCACCTATGGCTGCAACAGCTATGGTGTCAGCACTACGAGATCCTACACAGCTAGGATTGAAAGATAAGATGAATGCTGCTAAAGATATGATGGATAGAGCAGGATTTGCCAAGACAGAGAAGGTGGAAGTTAAAACAACAGGGGGCATAATGCTCCTACCACCTAAACAAGATTAGCAGGAACACTAAGCACTTACGCCTAAGATAAGATAACTATAATGAGTGGCCTATAGTGTTCCTGCTTCCCCTACAGGAAGTAATAACATGGAAGCAATAGCAATGCCCAGTGCAGGTGAGTACGAATTACCTGACATTGATATGGATTCATACGAATGGGTGCCTATACCTCGCATAGGTAGGACAATTCCATTTGGATACATGCTATGTGAAGATGATAACGATATACTTATACCTATACCCGATGAACTAGAGTTACTAGAGCAAGCTAAGAAGCATTTGAGGATGTACTCCTACCGAGAAGTATCGGCATGGCTAACAACTCAGGCAGGTCGTAGCATTTCACACATGGGTTTAAAGAAGAGAGTAGACAGTGACAGGAAAAACAAGACTAAAGCTAGAAGCGCAAACTACTGGGCCGAAAGGTACGCCAAAGCCAAAGCAATTGCGGAAAAGTACGAAGCGCACCGCAAAGGTGCAAGAAACTTTGCAGACAGACGATTCACCTAGCCCTATAGCCTTAGCAGAACAGCTAGAACAAGTAGATGTAGCTGATCAGAATATAATCTTCTCACCTAACAAAGGGCCACAGACAGATTTCTTGGCTGCTGGTGAGAGAGAAGTACTATATGGTGGTAGTGCTGGTGGTGGTAAGTCATACGCAATGTTAGCTGACCCACTACGTTACATTACACACCCACAGTTCTCAGGTTTAATACTACGTCACACTACAGAAGAACTACGAGAGTTAATCTGGAAGTCTCAGGAGTTATACCCTAAGATAATTCCAGGCATTAAATGGTCTGAACGTAAGATGACATGGACTGCACCATCAGGTGGTAGGCTATGGTTCTCCTACCTAGACAAAGACGATGACGTATCTCGTTACCAAGGTTTATCTTTCTCTTGGGTTGGCTTTGACGAGCTTACTCAATGGGGTACATCCTACGCATGGGATTACCTACGATCACGTTTACGTAGTACTGCAACTGATCTTCCGATTTACATGAGGGCATCTACAAACCCAGGAGGTCGTGGTCATGCTTGGGTAAAGAAAATGTTCATTGACCCTGCTCCATATGGGGAGCCGTTTGATGCAACAGATTCTGAAACTGGCAACCCAATGATATACCCATCGGGCCATTCCAAGGAAGGACAGGCTCTATTTCGTAGGAAATTCATTCCTGCAAAGTTATCCGACAATCCTTACTTGACTGAGACTGGCGATTATGAAGCAAACTTACTTTCACTACCTGAACAGCAGCGAAGACAACTGCTGGAAGGGGATTGGGATATTGCAGAAGGTGCAGCTTTCCCTGAGTTTAACCGCACTATACATGTGGTGGAACCTTTTGAAATACCCAATAACTGGACTAAGTTCAGGGCTGGAGACTATGGCTATGGCTCTTACTCCGCCATTGTTTGGTGCGCTGTAGCTCCTGATAATCAGATCATTGTATACAGAGAGATGTACGTTACTAAAGTATTAGCAGAAGATCTAGCTGACATGATACTAGAAGCAGAGCATGAGGATGGTGGCATACAGTATGGAGTACTAGACTCCTCATGCTGGCATAAGCGTGGCGACACTGGCCCTAGTATAGCGGAACGAATGGTTGTTAGAGGCTGTAGATGGCGACCTTCTGATAGATCAAAGGGTACACGCATATCAGGTAAGAACGAATTACATAGAAGGTTACAGTTAGATGACTTCACTCAAGAGCCTCGTATGGTTATATTTAATACCTGCAATCATCTTATCTCTCAGCTACCTACTATACCTTTAGATAAAAAGAACGCAGAAGACATAGACACAAATTACGCACACGATCACTTGTATGATGCACTTAGGTATGGGCTTATGTCTCGTCCTAGATTTGGTGTATTTGATTATGATCCTGCAACAGCACGACCTAATGCACAGTATTTAGCTGACCCAGTAATGGGTTATTAACTTAACATTTTGTGAGTAGCAAATGGAAGAAGATAAAATCCCCGAACTAAGCAGTGAAACCGCAGCACTTGAAGATGTGTCAGAAGCGTCAGAAGAGAAGCTGTATGTAAGTCGTTTAGTTGATATAGTAACTACCAGATTCACTAGTGCAGAGACTTCACGTAGGCAGTACGAAGAACAGTGGTTACGCAACTACAGAAACTATCGTGGTGTTTACAGTGAAGCAGTTAAGTTCACTGAAGCTGAGAAGTCTCGTGTATTTATTAAAGTTACTAAGACTAAGGTGCTAGCTGCCTATGGTCAGATAACAGATGTACTATTCAGTGCAGGACGTTTTCCTTTGTCTGTAGATCCTACTGTGTTGCCTGAGGGTATTGCAGGTGATGTACATTATGATCCTATGGATAAAGAAATTGCAGGTGAGGAGGGCGAAGAATCTCCTTATGGCTTTGCTGGAGATGGCAAAGAGTTACCTGCTGGAGCTACAGAAACCTCACTACAACTGGGGCCACTAGAAAATAAACTAAAGAGTAAAGATGTTAAAGAAGGTATGGGTTCTTCTCCTACTTCAGTTAACTATAATCCTGCTATGCTTGCTGCTAAGCGTATGGAGAAGAAGATACATGACCAGCTAGACGAGTCAGAGGCTACTAAGCAACTACGCTCTGCTGCATTTGAGATGCCTTTGTTTGGTACGGGTATCATGAAAGGCCCAATGGCTGTAGACAAGGAGTACCCTAACTGGGATGCAGAAGGTAACTACATTCCTATTACTAAGACTGTACCTAAAGTATCTTACGTATCTGTCTGGGATTGGTATCCAGATCCTGATGCTGCCACTGTAAGTGATTGTCAATACTCTATCCAACGTCACAAACTAAATCGTAGCCAGCTACGTGATCTAAAGCGTAGACCTTTCTTTCGTAATGATGTCATTGAAGATGTTATCAATCAAGGTGAGAGTTACGTTAAGAAGTACTGGGAAGATGATTTAAAAGATTACCAGACAGACACAGGCGTTGATCGCTTTGAGGTACTAGAGTACTGGGGCGTGATGGATATGAAAACCATCGAAGAGCATGAGATTGAGATTCCAGAAGAACTAGAGTCTGCTGATGAACTTCAAGTTAATATATGGTTGTGTAATGATCGTATCATACGCTCCGTTCTTAATCCATTTAAGCCTGTACGTTTACCTTACTACGCTGTGCCATATGAGCATAACCCTTACTCTATCTTTGGCATTGCTTTAGCAGAGAACATGGATGATACCCAGACTCTTATGAATGGTTTCATGCGTATGGCTGTGGATAACGCTGTGTTGTCAGGCAACTTGATCTTTGAAGTTGACGAGACTAACTTAGTTCCTGGTCAAGACATGCAGCTATACCCAGGTAAAGTATTCCGTAGGCAAGGCGGTGCGCCAGGTCAAGCATTGTTTGGTACTAAGTATCCTAACGTATCTCAAGAAAACTTACAGCTATTTGATAAGGCACGACAACTAGCAGACGAGTCTACAGGCTTACCTTCTTTCTCACATGGACAGACAGGTGTTACAGGAGTAGGCCGTACCTCTAGTGGTATCAGTATGTTGATGAATGCTGCTGCTGGTGGTATCAAGACTGTTATTAAGAACATTGATGATTACCTTTTAGGGCCAATGGGTAAAAGCTTCTTCCATTTCAATATGCAGTTTGACTTTGATGAAAGCATTCGTGGTGACCTAGAAGTTAAGGCCCGTGGTACAGAGTCACTAATGGCTAATGAAATCCGTAGCCAGCGATTGATTCAGTTCTTACAAGTAGGTGCTAATCCTAACCTTGCACCTTGGATGAAATCACAATATATTATTCGTGAGATTGCTAAATCAATGGAGTTAGATCCTGACAAGGTTACCAATAACATTGAAGAAGCCCAAGAGCAAGCTATGATTATGCAGAAGCAACAAGCAGAAGCACAAGCACAAGCTGGCCCTCCACAGGGTGCGCCACCAGAAGGTGCGCCTATGGATACATCAGGAGTAGGTAACGCAAACATTGGAATAGGTATGGCACCAGTTCCAGGAGAAGAAGGATTTAGTGGCAATGAACCTGCACCTACTGAACCCCCTATGTAACAATAAAGAAACATGGGCTACATTCACAGAACACATGGATTACCTCATAGAACAGCAACATCGAAAGATGGAGCAGACTATTAATACTCAAGAACTGTTTCAATCACAAGGTGCGATACAAGCACTAAGATCATTAAAGTATTTACGAGAGCGAGTTAACAATGAAAAATAATGCAGATGGCGGTTTCTTAGATGATGGGTCTTCACAAGATCCTGTGTCAGGCAATGAAGTACCTACGGGTTCTCTTGCAGAAGAAGTTCGTGATGATATTCCAGCACAGCTTAGTGAAGGAGAGTTTGTAGTACCTGCTGACGTTGTACGTTTCATTGGCTTAGAAAAACTTATGAAGATGCGAGATGCTGCTAAAAACGGACTTGCGAGTATGGAAGCAGAAGGTCAGATAGGTGGATCATCTGCTCCTATGCAACAAGATATGGGCCTAGCACCAGAGATGGATGAAGCTATGGAGATGGACGCCCTTATTGATGGTATGGATAGTGATGATTTTGAAGGCGTTGCTCAGAACTACGCACATGGCGGTTCTGTTCACCTACCTTCCTACCAACAATACACAGGTAGAAAAGAAGCTACTCCTGATATAATCCAGCAAACTAAATATGTAAATGCTGCTGGTGATATTATAGTTATACCTACGTTAAAAGGTGATCCATTAAAGCTAGTACCCGAAGGTTATTTTTTATATGTAGAACCTGAAGACGGGTCTGATCCAGTACCTCAACCTATAGAAGATGGTGGAGTTGCTTATCAACAAGATACAAATAACCTCCAATCTGCCCAAGACAAAGAAGAACGTTTTAAGGATATAGTTACTTCTAATAGGCTTCATAGGGAACGAATTGGTTCTCTAACAGAGTTTGCTAGTTTTGATATGTCTCAAGAAGAATCAAATGCTATGTTTGCACAGTTAACTCCGCAAGCCAGAGAGATATATAATAGCCGATTTAAGGTAGAAGCAGATAGAGGATTAATAGACGGCTTTATGTCTAAGGGTAAGTCACCTGCGGATCTAATGATAGTAGCACAAAAAACTGCTGATGCCATGAACAACCAGCGTGGTATCATTGACTATGATCCTAACGCTAGTCATGTACCAGAGCCAGGGGCATTGGCTAGGGGGCTTAAGTATCTAGGCATGGGTCTTATTTCAGGAGCCATGGGGCCAATAGGTATAGCTTTAAAAGGTATGTCCGATGAAGAAAAAGAAACTGTAAAGAGTACGTTTGAAGCTTTGAAGGGAGTTATAACTCAGATTGGTGAGCCTTCTCCGTTTGGTAATTCAGATGGTGAAGGTAACTTACCTAGTGGGTCAACGGGTATTCCAGAAGGAGGGTATAACCAAGCCTACTGGGCAGAAAAGTTACAAAAAGGTACGTTGGCAGGAAATACAAATATACAGAAGGATTTATTTCTTGAGCAACAAACTGTAGCAGGTCGAACAGGTAAGGATATATATGGTAATACTATATCTGGCGTAAATCCTAGTAGTGCTACAGAAATTATAGCTAAGAAGTATCGTGCAGAAGAAGAAAAATTAAATACAATAAGACTAATGGCTGAAGAAAAGGCCGCTAAAAAAGCAGCCGCTAAAAAAGAAGCTGATAGGCAGGATGCTATAATACGAGATACAGCAAAGAAAGCAGATAATGATGCTGCCGATTCTACTCCTACTCCTCCTGTGACCGACCCCTACCCTGCAACCCAAACACTCAGCAACTCTACTGTTAATAATAATGATGGAGATGGAGATGGCCCTAAAGGAAATAACAGTGGGCCTGTGGGTGGTAGTACTAGTGGCCCTAAGAGTAGGGGTGGTAAACAAAGACAACAACGATCTAAACAGCAGAATAGTGGCAAGGAAGTCACCGCTGGTACTACTGGAAAAAATACAACAGGTAAATCGTTTAACTATGGTGGACTAGTATCTCCTAGCAAGCCTAAGATTAAAAAGATGCGTAAAGATCCTACCTCAGGACTAGCATCTAAGAAGATAGCAAAACAAAAAGCACAAGCTAAAAAGGGAGCTTTGGCAGCAAAACGCACTTAATACCCTTTATTGGCTACCTAAGATCGGGGGATACAATATC
>Ga0307998_1000458_pt1 | contig 23237 bp, 20 predicted proteins | sample Davwhametageno37_FD_203147 | JGI IMG/M metagenome (GOLD analysis project Ga0307998, IMG submission 203147) | Marine microbial communities from Davis Island wharf, Antarctic Ocean - #37 | ecosystem: Environmental > Aquatic > Marine > Unclassified | place: Antarctic Ocean: Davis Island wharf... | reverse complement strand
GAAAACCTTCGGTTAAGTTTGGTGCTGATAAGACAACAATTTGTGTCGGAGAATCTGTAACCTTCACAGATTCCTCAACCAATAGTCCTACATCATTACTCTGGACATTTACCGGAGGCTCTCCAGCAAGCTCCGCCGCTTCAAAGCCAGTTGTTTCTTATTCAACGGCAGGGACCTATGCTGTAAAGTTGAAAGCTACCAATGCAAGTGGTTCCGACAGTTTAACTAAAACTGCATTTATTTCGGTTAGCGCCGCTCCAAACGCTGCTCTTGGGGCATTTTCAGCACTTTGCTCAAATTCACCAACTCAGACATTAACGGGTGGAACACCTGCAGGCGGCACCTATTTTATTAATGGAGTTGTAGCTACTTCCATAAACCCAAGCTCCTTAAGTGCCGGGACTTACAGCATTAAATATCGAGTTCAAGTAGGTGCTTGTGCCGATAGCGCTACGCAAAACATTACCATTAATGCTGTTCCTAATGTTTCGGCAACGACAATTTCGCCTGTTTGTGTTAGCAATCCAAGTTTTACCTTAATTAATGGAACTCCAGCAGGTGGAGTTTATTCGGGACTTGGAGTGTCAAGTGGAATGTTTAATCCGACAGCAGCGGGAACAGGAACAAAATCCATAAAGTATAAAGTAACAAATTCCAATGGTTGTGCTGATAGTTCTCAATTTAGTATTGTTGTTAATTCAGCACCTACTGCTGTATTAACTGCTATTGGACCATATTGTACAAATAGCCCAAGTGATACATTAACAAATGGAAGCCCTGTAGGAGGTGTTTACTCAGGTGCAGGGGTTTCTGGAAATACATTTAACCCCGGCTCTGCTATGGCAGGAACACATGTATTAAGTTATAAAGTTCAATTAGGAACGTGCTCTGATAGCACTACTATAAATGTTGTTGTGAATAGCGGCCCTTCTGTTTCTGCAACCACTATTTCTGCTGTTTGTGAAAATAGCTTAGCCTTTAATTTATCCAATGGTAGTCCTGTTGGGGGAATCTATTCTGGTTCTGGAGTAACCGGTGGAATGTTCAATCCGATAACTGCCGGTTCTGGGACAAAATCAATTAGTTATAAGGTTACAAGTTCAAATGGTTGTGCTGATAGTACTGCGTTTTCGATTGTGGTAAATGCAAAGCCAGCGGTTTCTCTTTCATCAGTTGGTCCTTTTTGTTCTGGAAGTATTGCAGTGACTTTAACTAATGGAACTCCAAGTGGAGGAACGTATTCTGGACCAGGTATTACAGGTAGTATGTTTGATCCAAGTGTTGCAGGAGTTGGAAGCCATACGATAAAATATATTGTCACTAATTCTTCGGGTTGTACAGACTCTACTACAACATCAATTTCAGTTGCCAGTGGTACATCTGCAACTTTAGATCCATTTTCATCTGTTTGTGCCGATACAATATTTACTCTTTCGGGAGGTAAGCCTGCTGGTGGAACCTATTCTGGTCCTGGGGTTTCTGGGGGTTTATTTATTGGTGGAGTTGCGGGACCGGGTAATCATACAATTGTTTACACTACTGCCTCGGCTTGCGGAACAAGCAGTGATACGAGATCTATCTTTGTTGATTCTGTTCCTAATGTATCAGTAGTAAAATCGGTAGAAGGTTGCATTGGCGAATCGTTTCAGTTTAACGCAACTGGAGCAACGAATTATTCTTGGTCACCTGCAAATGGTTTGAGTAATTCTACAATAGGAAACCCATCTTTTGTTGTAACGGGTAGTTTCGCATATTTTTTAACTAGTTCACATAATAATGGTTGCTCAACCAAAGACACCATTGCTGTTAGTGCTCTTAGTACGCCTAATGTAATAGCAAATATTGATTTAGCAATGTGTATTGGTGATACCTTCCAGTTAAACGCAAATGGAGCTACTAGCTACACTTGGTCTCCTTCTACAGGTTTAAATAACTCAACGATTGCAAATCCGCAAGGCGCTTTAGCCACAAGCGTAACTTATATAGTCACGGGAAAAGACACAGGTAAATGTGTTGGAATAGATACGGTTAATGTTGTTGTAAAGCCTAAATCTGTGGTGACTCATAATCCAATTTCAGATGTTTGCTTAACATCAGATCCAATTACACTTGTTGGTGGAACGCCTGCTGGAGGATCATACAGTGGGCCTGGTGTTTCATTAGGAAAATTCGATCCTTCTGTTGCTGGATTAGGGACACATACAATTACCTATTCATCTAGTGAACCGGGAAAATGCATTGGTAATGCCAGTGTAACAATTAATGTTTTGCTATCTCCAAGTGTTGTTTGGAATGTACCAAATACTATTTGTGAGAATGAGGCTCCTTTGTCCTTGATTTCAAGCCCAAGTGGTGGAATTTACAAAGGATCGGGTGTTTCAGGAAATAGTTTTAATCCAACAACTGCAGGCGTAGGTTTTCATGAAATCACCTATACTTTAACAGCTTCTGGATGTTTGGCTAATGAAAAAAGAGAGATTGAAGTAGTTCCTGGAAGTATTGTAGATCCTATTCAAGGATTGAATAATGTTACTAAAAAAGGGAAATATAATTATCAAGTAAAGCCTATAAACGGAGCTGGTTACTTATGGTTTATTACTGGTGGTATTGCTTTGTCTAGTGTGAATAATCTCACTACCGTTCAATGGGGTAACGCTAATAATGGAAAAATAATGCTGGTTCAAACAAATAGCTTCGGCTGCACGGATACGACAGAATTACTAGTGAATGTTAATGCATTGTCAATTGGAGATGAAGTTGAAATAGGAGCTGGTATTATTCTATATCCAAATCCAGCAGACAAAACGGTGTTGCTTAAAATTGATTCTAAGCAGAATGATGAAGTTCAGTTTCGATTGTTCAACAACTCAGGACAACAAGTATTAGATAAAAGCAGCGTAACTCAAAATGAGGAGATGTTTGAAATTGATATTGCTGAATTTCCAAGTGGATTGTATTTGCTTCAAGCAGAGATCGGAAACACTGCCTATTCAGCAACCCTCGTAATTAAGCATTAAGAAAGAAAATTAAATGAGGATTAAAGACTTCCAGTTCTTCCGCCATCAACAGGAACGTTTATTCCATTGATGTATGAAGCTGCAGGGCTGGCAAGAAATGCAATTGCATTTGCAATTTCTTCAGATTCTGCTATACGTTTCATTGGAACTTGATTTTTCATTCCGTCTAAAATCGAGTCTTCAGTATTTCCTGTTTTCTTGGCCTTGTTTTCAATTATTGAGGATAATCGTACTGTATTCGTTGCTCCGGGAAGTACGTTGTTTACTGTAATATTGAATTGTCCCAATTCGTTAGCTAACGTCTTAGACCAATTAGCTACTGCTCCACGAATGGTATTTGAAACACCCAATCCATTCAAAGGAATCTTAACCGAAGTAGAAATTACATTGATTATTCTTCCGTAACCCAATTCTTTCATTCCACCAACAAGTGCTTGTGCCATTACCTGATTACAAACCAAGTGTTGATTGAATGCAATTCTGAATTCATCTAGTCCAGCATCAATAGCTTGGCCACCAGCAGGACCACCTGTGTTGTTGACCAAAATATTGTATTGTAACCCGCCTTCTAGGTGATTTTCAATAATCGACTTTAGCTTGTCTGGATGATTAAAATCGGCAACCAAATAGGCGTGATTTTGACCATCTAAATCCTTGTTTAACGTGCCAGCCGCAGTCTTTAACTTTGCTTCATGACGGGCTAACAATGTAACGCTAGCACCCATTCGGGCAAGCTCCTGAGCTGAAGCTAGACCAATTCCCTGAGTACTTCCGCAAACTAATGCCGATTTTCCTGATAAATCTAAATTCATGCTATTGGATTAAAACTTTGTTAGAAGATGTTTGACCATTTACAGTAACGTTTACCATGTAAAAACCAGCAGCCAAACCAGAGACATCCAATTCAGTAATGTCACTATGGGAATTTGATTCATTATTAATAATTTCAGCTCCAAATATATTCACAACGCTTATGACTGCCTTGCTTTTACTATTTGAAATTCTAATATTCAGTTTTTCTTTCGCCGGGTTAGGATAAAGAAAAACATTAAAGCTTTCAATTCTATTGGTTTCATCAACTGAGCTAACGAATTCATCGCCGTCTAAAAACTCATGACCAACGCCTGCAGAGCTGGTGGTGAAACTCCAAACCTCACTCCAGTTACTATTAGTTGATCCAAATTTGGTTCGAACTCTCCAATAATACTTAGTGTTTGCCAATAAAGATTCTGCTTTAAAGCGCGTGTCAGTTCCTTTTGGATCATCGGTTAGATAGAATGAAGTATTTGACTTCTCAATATTCGAAAAATTAGCATCCTTGCTTAATTCTAATATATATTCATCAACGTAAGGCACAGATTTCCAATCTAAGTATATATCTGTCGATACACTGTCCATTCCGTTCCTAGGAAACTCTAAGAAAGGTTCAGTTGCAAATGTTCCGAAAATACTTATATCGTCGATGTAGACATTATTGCCATATCCATTTTCAACCTCAAATTTGATCAATAAATTTTCAACGTTATCTCCTGTTCCCAGACTGTTCACCGTTTGTAATTCCCAATCAGATACTGAACCTGGAGAATAGCTAGATGCTGAAGTCTTTCCTTTAGCCATAACATCAAGGTTTGTTGCCAATTTGGTTATCCAAGTTTTCCCACAATCTGTACTAACATACATTTTGAATAAACCATCAGAACCATTTATGTCGCGTTCAGCTGTTGCAACTTTAAAGGTTAAAATTGGGTTTCGAATATTGCTAAGATCTATTGCTGGACTGATAACACTTTCTACCATTCCTCTAAGGTTGTCGAAATTCATGAGACCTAAAAAATTCTCTCCTGATGATCCTACACCTTGCGTTTTCTGCCAATAAATAGCGTCATTATCTTCGTTTTCTGGGATCCAAATATTATCATCATTTTCAGTTTCAGACTCGAAATCTTCTTCTACTGGAATGTAATTACCAACCGACCGATTCGCTTTTATATAATCAGTATAAGTTGATGTTTTAGTGATAGTTCCATTTGAAACAGTGAGCTTCACGTCATAAGTTCCGGGAAAATCATAAGAAATTACTGGATTTTCTAATGTCGAAGTTTTAGGAGTACCACCTTCAAATTCCCATGACCAAGACTCAGCTCCATAAGCTGATATGTCTTTAAATTCAATCTGAGAATTTGTGCAGATTACTCTAGTATTGCTTTCAAATTCTGCATCAATTAAATCTAGCACACCTGCTTTTTCGTTATTGGTTTTTGAAACTAGCGCGTTCCGCTCAGCAACCCATGTATTTACTGAAGCTCTCATTCTTGCGACTTGACCATTCGTAAACATTGTTGAACAATACGAGTAATCCATAAAATTCTGAACATTATCTAAAGAACCACAAGTAGTTCCATTAAGATTGCAACTTGTCCATCCTTCTGTATTTGGTGTATCGCCAACACCATCATCATCACTACAGTTTGCTGCAACTCCTGGATTATTGGTTCCACCCCATGGGTGCGGTAAATTTAACCAGTGACCAATTTCGTGGGTTAAAGCCCTGCTTCTTCGTGGATTTCCCGTTCGGACACTTGCTACATAGTTGTAAAGTAAAATAATACCATCTCTAGTTGGGTTCCTATGCGCGCCTGAAGGTAAAAAGGTATATCCAGCTGCTCCACTTGCTATAGATTTTACAATCCAAACATTTAGATAAGTGTTTCTTGGCCATACATTTAGCTTAGAGCCTTCTCCAGCATTATTGGTTAAGCTTGTTCTAATTCTATCAATACCGTTTGTTGGATTACCACTAGGATCTTTACGGGCCAACCTAAATTCGATTCTTGAATCACCCATTATGCTTTTGAAAGCAGCAACAGTAGTTGTTTGATCAGCATTTTCTAGTTTGAAATCCTCGTTCAAAATGCGCATTGCATCGTAAACCTCAGTGTTGGTGACATTTTCTACTCCATCTTCATGCAAAATGTGGAATACTACTGGAATAATGTAATCGTAATCGGCTGCTCTGGAGGCATTGTGTTGCTCGTTTTTAATATAATCGGCAGTAAACACATTTAAATGCTCTTCCGCTTTCGTAATGTCTGCCGCCCACTCAGGGTGTTCTTTTTTAATGTTTTCATTCAACATAAAATCAGGCTCACTAAAATCGTGATTATGCTGTTGTCCAAACACGGTGCTTGTGCTGAATAAGATTGCAAAAATTGCTAAAATGTTTTTCATATAAAGTTTATTTGTTAGAGCGTGCAAAAATACTACTTTCATAATCATAACATTCGACGACTACAATTGGTTTGTTCCTTCGTATACGAATGTCAAATTAATTACTTTTAAATTTGTAAAAAATTGAGCTTATGAACGCACCTTTTAATTTAAACAAATGGATAGAAGAGAATCGAGACATCCTAAAACCACCCGTTGGAAATAAGAACTTATATAAAAAATCGGGGGACTTCATCGTTATGATAGTGGGCGGCCCCAATGCAAGAAAGGATTATCACTACAACGAAACAGAAGAACTGTTTTATCAATTAGAGGGTGATATTAATGTGCGCATACAGGAAGGTGGTAAGGCAGTTGACATATCAATAAAAGAAGGCGATATGTTTTTGTTGCCTGCAAAAACACCCCACTCTCCCATACGATCAGTTAATTCTATTGGATTAGTAATTGAGCGGGTTCGAAAAGGAACTGGTATGAAAGATGGATTGCTTTGGTTTTGTGATAATTGCAACACAAAACTTCACGAAACTTACTTTGAGCTGTTGAACGTAGAACAAGATTTTTTACCACGTTTTAGAGAATACTATGGTTCTGAAGAAATGCGTACATGCAAGAATTGCGGTGAGGTAATGGAAACTGATGAGCGTTTTGTGTAGGAACATAAATCTAATAGAAACAATAAAGGCGATTCAAATGAATTGTCTTTTTTTGTTTATTGTTGTCTGATAATCAGATAGTTGATATTTTTGGTGATGTGTAAAAATAAAAAAAGCCAGTCTTTCGACTAGCTTTTTTTTGCTCCTCCTCTAGGACTCGAACCTAGGACCCTCTGATTAACAGTCAGATGCTCTAACCAACTGAGCTAAGGAGGAATTTAGCAGCGGCAAAAGTAATTGTTTTTCTAAACTGTCAATTCTTTTTTAAAAAAAATGCGTTTGGTTTTTTGAGCTTTCTGGCAAGCGGTATATTTGCAGGCGTTTTTAACGTAAAAAAACGTCGAAAATAATGTACTCGTAAAATATTAAGGAATGAGCAAGAAGTATAATGTGTTTGGAATAGGTAACGCCTTAGTGGATATAGTAACTGAAGTTGATGATCAATTTTTAAAAGATCATGATATTGAAAAAGGGCTGATGACACTGGTTGATGAAGAAAATCAAACTAGGATTTCAAGTGCCATAAATATGGGTTCGAGCAATATGAAATGTGGTGGTTCGGCGGCCAATTCAATTATTGGCGTTGCACAATTCGGAGGTTCGAGTTATTATTCTTGTAAAGTTGCTAATGATGAACTGGGAGATTTCTATAGAAAAGATCTAAAATCTAATGGAGTTCATACCAATCTTGATCATCAAGAGTTAGAGTCAGGTATTACTGGGAAATGTTTGGTTATGACTTCAACAGATGCTTCTAGAACGATGAATACTTTTTTAGGTATTACATCGGATTATTCTAGAGCTGAAATTGCTGAGGAGGCCCTTAAAGAGAGTCAATATCTATATATAGAGGGCTATCTTGTAACCTCAGAAAATGGTCAAGATGCTATGAGACATGCCAAGAAGTTAGCAGAAGAAAATGGTGTAAAAACAGCATTAACTTTTTCTGACCCATCTATGGTTAAGTATTTCAGAGACCCAATGGAATCTGTTGTTGGTGCAGGTGTCGATCTTTTGTTCTGTAATGAAGAAGAAGCGATGCTTTACACTGGAACAGACAATCTTGAAGAAGCACGGGAAGCATTGAAAAGAGATGCAAAGCGGTTTGTTATTACACAGGGTGAAAACGGAGCGATGATCTACGACGGTGACACCTTCATTGATATTGAACCTTATAAAGTTAATGCTAAAGATACAAATGGGGCTGGTGATTTATTTGCAGGTGCTTTTCTTTACGGAATTACCAACGGTAAAAGTTATGCTGATGCAGGAAAGTTAGCTTCTTTAGCATCTTCTAAAGTAGTTTCTCAATTTGGCCCTAGGTTGGAATGGCATCAAGCTCAGGATATATTGCATCAATTGCACCCAATTCAATAAAATTGGGCTTTTGGGGGAATTCTCCCGTGGGTCTGCTTTAGTTACAGTTGACAGTTATTATTGTGTTGACTCCTAAACTCTTATTCGTCTAGAAAGAGCACACGCGTATACTGCGATTTAATATTTGGTTAGAATTCTAGAGTAATTTAGGCGATTCTGTTTCGTAACCCACGTCAGCAGGTAGATTTTCTAACAAAGCAGCAGCCACGGCGAGTTCATCACAGCGTTCATTTTCTGGAATATTGGCGTGACCTTTTACCCAAACGAATTTTACATGGTGAGTTGGGAATATTCTAAGGAAACGTCTCCATAAGTCGACATTTTTCTTTTGTTTAAACCCTTTTTTTTGCCAATTCCAGACCCACTTTTTTTCTACCGCGTCTACAACGTATTTTGAATCTGAGTAGACAGTAACATCGTGACTCTCGCCTTTCAATGATTCTAGGGCGATAATAACACCCAATAACTCCATTCGATTATTGGTTGTATGTCTGAAACCACCCGATAGTTCTCGGCGGTGTGTACCGGATAGTAAGACAGCGCCATAGCCCCCGTTTCCAGGGTTTCCTTTGGCTGCTCCGTCAGTATATATAGTAATTGTAGCGATAACTCTAGCTTAGCCTGCTAAAGTATGTGCTTTTTTGGACAGTAGGGCTTGCGCAGATTCTACCATTGCTTGTGCATCGTAATTGCACTCTCGGTACAACTCTTTTTGCGTACCATGCTCTACAATACGATCAGGAATCCCAAGTCTTTTGATTTTGGAAGAGTAACCATGATCCGCCATAAACTCAACAATAGCACTTCCAATCCCACCGTCAAGACAACCATCTTCAACAGTAATTATTTTATTGAATTTCCCGAACACCTCGTGAAGCATAACTTCATCCAACGGTTTTGCAAAACGCATATCGTAGTGTGCTGCAGAAATTCCTTTTTCTTCCAATGTTTTACAGGCGTCAGAGGCTAGATTTCCTATTGGACCAAAAGATAATATGGCTAAGTCTTCTCCAGCTTTTACTTTTCTTCCAGTTCCAACTTTTATCTCTTTAAATGGTTTTTTCCAATCGGTCATAACACCATTTCCTCTTGGGTAACGTATGACCCATGGAGCTGCGTTTTTATCCAATTGACCTGTGTACATAAGGTCTCTCAATTCCACCTCATTCATAGGAGAGGAAACAATCATGTTTGGAATACAACGCATAAAAGGAATGTCATAATTTCCGTGGTGCGTAGGTCCATCGGCACCAACTAATCCGGCTCTATCCAAACAAAATACAACGTGTAAATCTTGAATAGCGACATCATGAACAACAGAATCGTAAGCACGTTGCATAAATGAACTGTAGATGTTGCAGAATGGTATCAATCCTTGAGTTGCCATTCCTGCTGAGAATGTTACAGCATGTTGCTCTGCAATACCTACGTCAAATGCTCGATCAGGCATTGATTCCATCATAAACTTGAGTGAAGAACCAGAAGGCATAGCAGGTGTAACACCCATTATTTTATCATTTTTTTCGGCCAATTCAATAATTGAATGGCCAAATACGTCTTGGTATTTTGGTGGCTGTGGACTCTTTGGAATCACTTTTACAATTTCGCCGGTCTCTTTGTTGAATAACCCAGGAGCATGCCATGTAGTTGGGCTTCCTACTTCTGCAGGCACATAACCCTTTCCTTTAGTTGTTAGGCAATGTAAAATTTTAGGACCTGGTATGTCTTTTAAATCTTCTAAAACCTTTTTTACTCGTATTGTATCGTGGCCATCAATTGGTCCAAAATACCGCCATTTAAGAGACTCGAAATAATTAGAATTTTCTAATAATGAGTGCTTTACGGCGTTTTCAACCCTAGCAGCAATTTCTTGAGCATTTGGGCCGAATTTTGAGATTTTTCCCAATAAATGCCATACTTCATCTTTAACTTTATTGTAGGTATGAGAAGTGCTTATATCGGTTAAGTACTCCTTAAGCGCACCAACATTTGGATCAATGGACATGCAGTTGTCATTCAACACAACAATCATATTGGTATTAGCAACTCCACCATGATTCAGTCCTTCAAAGGCTAAACCAGCAGTCATTGCTCCATCGCCGATAACTGCGATGTGCTGAGTATCTAACTCTCCTTTGTGTTTGTTGGCTACAGCCATTCCTAAAGCGGCAGAAATAGATGTGCTAGAGTGTCCAACACCCATTGCATCGTATTCGCTTTCTTTTCTTTTAGGAAAGCCGCTTAGACCTTTATAAATTCGGTTAGTGTGAAAAGTATCTCTTCGGCCCGTAAGAATTTTGTGACCATACGCTTGATGACCCACATCCCACACCAATTGATCTTTGGGAGTATTGAAAACATAGTGCAACGCAACAGTCAACTCAACAACGCCTAAGCTAGCACCAAAGTGACCACCTTTCTGTGACACTAAGTCAATAATGTAATCTCTTAATTCAAAAGCAATTTGAGGAAGATCTTCCTCTTTAAATTTCTTTAGGTCGTCAGGAGAGTTAATCTGACTTAGAAGTGGACCCGCTTTAATTTCCATAGTTTAGAGTATTCTAGATGGCAAATATACGATTTACCTATTCTTTGAAATTATAATACAATTCTTAAGCTAATCGGTTCATTTTTATAATATTGTAGATATGATAAACGCAACCAAAAGCCTTCTCACTTCAATTATTCTGTTTTCAACATATTTTTTATTTGGGCAACCGGAGACAATTTGGTTCTTTGATTCTCTTTCACCACATATATCAGAAAATATGCAAGTGTTAAAACAGAGACCTGAGATGAGGCATGGAATTTATAGGTACTTCTACAAGGATAAACTCATGGTCAAAGGTCATTACCATGCAGGCAAAAAACACGGAGAATGGACCCGTTTTCACTACAATGGTTCGGTGCACATTGAGGCTATTTACGCTAGTGGTAAGCCACACCAAACGTGGAAATATTTCTACCCTAATGGCAACGAAATGGCAACAATTTCTTTTGTAAATGGTGTTAGAAATGGCTTACGGCAAAGCTTTTATGGAAACGGAGTAGTTTCAAAAATGCAACTTTTCAGAAACTATTTAATAGTAGAAGAAAGGGACTATTATTCTAAACTCGACTCTTCACGAAAGATTATTATGGCTAATAAAACACAAATCGAATATGAAAAGGGTGATACTTTAATAAGCAAAAAGCTATTTTATGATAACGGATCTTTAATGCAGGAGTCTTACAAAATAAACGATAAGTTAGAGGGTGATTATTTTACTTTTCATAAGAACGGTTTACCATGGACACATTTAAAATTTGCCGAGGACTCACTTCTTGAACTAATTGACGAAATAACTAGAGTGAGGACAAATGCAGATCGGGGCTCATTTGCAAATGGAAATGGAGAATTGTGGAGATATGATTTTGATGGACATGTAAAGTCAAAATCAAATTATCGCAACGGAATTAGGCATGGTAAAGTATTTTATTTTAATAAAGGAATCCGCTGGGTCGAGGGTGAGTTTGAAAATGGAAAACCAAATGGAAACTGGAGGTATTGGAGTTCTGAATTTAATGATAAACTACCTTATGCTGAAGTTGACTTTATAGCGGAAAATGAATACACCGTTGTAAATAAGTCTTCTCGAAATTCAAATTATACTAAAGGACGCTATTTGAACAGAAGAAAGGAAGGTACTTGGTATACATACAATAGATACGATGAAGTTATTCTAACAGAAAATTATCATCTAGGGCTTTTACACGGAAACTCAGCATCATCAGGCACGGGTGCAGAAGTACCTAGGACCGGGGAGTATTATTACGGAGTAAAAGTTGGCGATTGGAATTACTTTAATCATAAAGGTAAGCTTACTTTTTCTGAAGAATATACTGACAGCGTATATGTAAAAGAGGACAGTCTTAAATCGGGTTATTTTATAGATAGAAGCGACATAAAGTATTACCGAGAAATGAGTACAGGATACTCCTTTAGTTTTATTGGAAACGTTGGAGTTGAATCAGAATTCACGTTTAAACCTCTAGAATAGGGATCTGATGTGGCGTTTAATGACAAGCCGCGTTCTTTTGGTGATGAAATTTATGATTGCCGCAGAGCTTACGTGGCAAAGAGCCCAGATGGGCGATATGAAGCAAAAAGAATGGGATTGTTCAAAGTTTTTATTAAGCTTGATTACTTCGGAGTAGTTACTTCAGCAGACTATATTAGAACATTTAATAGCAAGTCAAAGGCACCACTTCAAAATTTAGTGAATTCATACAAGTTTTGGAACCCTAGTATGGAAGGGAACTTACCCGAAATGTCAAATTTGGTGCACAGTATTCCCGTTTGGGAGTTTGTACTAGGAAAATGATTCAATGATTCTCTCATTTAAGGCCTGTAGATTCAAACATTTATTTTTCTAATGCGAGTATTGACAATATTATCTGCATTAGTGCTTTTTACGAATGCACTGTTCGGTCAGAAATTAGAGGATACCGAAATACAGGCGCCATCTAATTTAACCTATAAAATTTCCTTTATTTAGGGTGAATCTCCAATTGTAAAACAAGTTGTATTATCTACGCAAATAAGGCTAATTGCTTAATTATTTCATCTTTTTGCAACACTCCCGATTGTCTCCATACTGATTTACCGTCTTTAAATAGCATCATTGTTGGTACTCCACGAATCTGAAACTTATCTGCTAAGGCGACATTTTTATCCACGTCAATTTTTATCACCCGCACTTTACCATCAAGGTCTTTTGCAACTTGCTGAATAATGGGCGATAGCATTTTGCAAGGGCCGCACCAATCCGCGTGAAAGTCAATTAACACGGGTCTATCTCCATTTATTATTTCCGTGAAAGACGCCATAATTAGTTGAGTTTAGATTTATCGAATTTCACCGCCCAAAGTCCGCGTAAGTCATCCAATTTGTAATTAACAGCTTTATCCATTGGGTATGCTTTCAGTATAGTTTCATAAGTGCTTTTTTGCATGGAAACACTTGGTTCACCATGGCAACTCAAACACATAGGACTAATGAGTATAGGGTGATAATAAGCAATTGTGTTACTATCGATCAAAAAGGTAACCGGATTCAATTTTTCATTGGCCTTTTTTGCTTTTTCCATTAGCTTAATGAGCTGTTTTTCTTCTTTGCTTGGTTTGTTAAGAGGGTTTCTCCTTTTCAGTGATAAACGTTGTATAGAAACACCATTAGCTGTGGCTACAGAGTCAATTATTGGATTAGCCTTGAGTTGACAAGCATAAATTGCGCTGTCCATACCCTTAGAGGAAATTTGAGTTTTGAGTTCAGTTGAAAGTGATTCAAAACCAATTTTCACCATGGATTTCCCAAGCTTTTCCGCAGCAGCTCTTTCAGAATTTGAAAGCGCCGAAATGTGATTTTCTTTTTTAGTTCCGCAACCAACTAGTAGTGTTGCAAATAATAAGATTAAGACCCTACTCATTACTTTTCTACTGGATATCCAGCATCTTTCCAGCCGTCGAATCCGCCCATCATGTTATAGACCTTAGTAAACCCAGATTTTGCAAGCTTCTCAGAGGCGTTTGCACTTCGTCCACCCCTTTTGCAGTAAACATAAACGGGTTCGTTTTTATCAAGTGATTTTACTTTTTCTAAAAAATCCGATTGAGTGATGTCAATGTTCTTAGCGCCTTTTATAAAACCTTCAGCGACTTCACCAGCCGTTCTAACGTCTAGAAGCACTCCAGGTTGTTCAGCAATGAGTTGTTTCATTTGTTCCGCTTCAACATCATTAATTCTTTTTTGGTCTTGGCTTTTATCGCTTGAATTATTTCCGCAAGCAATAAAAAATAAGCTGCTTAAGAATAGAGTAAATATAGTTTTCATAATGTGTTTTATTTATTGCAATTGTACAAATTAAAGCTTTTGAAATTGAGTAACAACGGTCACAAAACTTAGTGTATCGTCATGATTTCTGAGAGATCCTTACGTTTGATGTCGGGCACCAAAGTATCCTTTGCAGGATAACCGACTGGGATTAGTAAGTATGCTCTTTCATTTTTTGGTCGCTCCAATATTTCTGCAAGAAAATTCATTGGACTTGGCGTGTGAGTTAAAGAAACGAGGCCGGCAACAGTAATTGCATTTAAGAGCATACCAGTTGCAATTCCAACCGATTCATTAACATAATAATTAGTCGCCTTGCCATCATTTGTTGCTTCATAAACTTCTTTAAAAACAACAATTAACCAAGGAGCAACTTCCAAGAAAGGTTTAATGTGGTTCGTTCCGAATTTTTTCAAGTCCTCTAACCATGCCTCACTCATCCTGCCATGATAATTCTCGTACTCTTCTTTCTCGGCGGCTTCTCTAATCTTTGATTTAATCAAAGGGTTTTGAATGGCGCAAAAATGCCAAGGCTGCTTGTGAGCTCCACTAGGGGCTGTGCCAGCGGTTTTAATTATGGACTCAATAATGGCTTTAGGAACAGGATGGTCAGAGAAAGTTCTTACCGTTCTTCTGCTATTACATAGCTCATAAAATTCTTTACTCGAACTTGCAGATTGTTCTTCGTCTAATTCTTTAAAGTTAAGCGGTATGAAAGAATCGGAATGTTGCATTTTTGCTGCTAAGTTAAACACTATTTCAATTTAATGAAGACCAATTTTTAAAATGAAAAGGATTGCAATTTTCGCATCAGGAGGAGGAAGTAACGCCCAGAAAATCATGGAGCACTTCAAAGAGCATTCGGCAATTGAAATTGGCTTAATAATTAGCAATAATGAAAACGCGGGTGTTTTTAAGCACGCCAAAAGTTTTCAGATGCCTAGTATTCTGCTATCCAAATTTCAAATCAAAAACCCTTCTGAAACAATAGACTTACTTAATGAATACAACATTGACATAATTGTTTTGGCTGGATATCTAAAGAAGATTCCTATCGAATTAATAAAGGCATATCCCAATAAAATTTTGAACATTCACCCGGCCCTTCTTCCAAAATATGGAGGAAAGGGGATGTATGGACTCAATGTGCATAAGGCCGTAAAATCAAATGAAGATTTAATTAGTGGTCCAACGATTCATCTAGTAAGTGAAGAATACGATAAAGGGCGAATTCTTTTTCAGAAGGAAGTTCCATTAACGAATACTGATACAGCGGAGGAAATTGCCGATAAGGTTCTCAGGGTAGAGCATGCTGAATATGCAATTGTCATAGAAGCTTATATAAATCAGCACTATAACCGGCTTGATTAATCGATATGTTGAATTCAGAAATGATATGCAGGCATATTTAATTTGATAATTTTTCAAAAAATTTAACAAAATATATTATGGATTTAGATTTAGCGAAGTACATGGATACCATTACTGAAATGGGAATTCAATTTGGAACTAAAATTATTGGTTGCGTCGCAGTGCTTGTCATTGGCTTTTGGCTGATTGGAAGTATGATGAAAATGATTAAAAAAGGATTTGATAAAAGAGGCATTGATGAATCTTTAAAGCCTTTCTTACTTGGACTTATTAGTGCATTGTTAAAAGCACTTATCGTCATTAGTGCATTAAGTGTACTAGGAATTGAAATGACATCATTTATTGCTATTCTTGGAGCTTTAGGTTTTGCAATAGGTATGGCATTGTCCGGTACTTTGAGCAACTTTGCTGGAGGTATTATGATCTTAATATTTAAGCCTTTTAAAATAGGTGATGTTGTAGAAGCTCAAGGTTATACTGGATCTGTAAAGGAAATTGGTATTTTCAATACGATCATGAATACACCTGATAACAAAACGATTATCATTCCAAACGGTGGATTATCATCAGGTTCAATGGTAAACTATTCAACAGAGCTAACAAGAAGAGTTGACTGGACAGTTGGTATTGGATATGGAGACGATTACGATAAAGCAAAAGCGGTATTAGACAAATTTATAGCTGAAGATTCTAGAATCTTAAAAGACCCAGCTCATTTTATTGCGCTACATACATTAGCAGATAGTTCTGTAAATATTACAGTTAGAGCATGGGTAAATGCAGCCGATTATTGGGGTGTATACTTCCAAATGAATGAAAAAATATATAAGAACTTTGGTAGTGAAGGTCTTAACATTCCGTTTCCACAAATGGATGTACACGTACACAATTCATAAAAAACACAATTTAAGAACATGAAAAAACTATTATTAGCATTTGCTACGATTTCTTTTGCACTAACGATAAATGCACAAGAAGAAACTGCACCAGTAGCTGAGGCTCCTGCAGCAGAAGAAAGTCCTTGGACTAGAGAAGGATTATTTAATCTTTCTATTTCTCAGACCGCACTTATTAACTGGGCCGCTGGGGGGCAAAATTCATATTCTGGAAATGCTTTATTGAAGTATTCGGCCAACTATAAAAAAGGTCTATGGATGTGGAAAAATGACATTGCTGTAAGCTATGGTGGACTTGCCCAAGGAGAAATTCCTTGGCAAAAAACGGATGATAGATTAGAGATCAATTCTAAAGTTAGTCGTAATAAAACGGAAGGCGGAGATTGGGCCTATGCAGCTTTCATGAACTTCAGAACTCAGTTTATGGATGGATTCAAACTTCCAGATGATTCTAATATTATTTCAACATGGATGGCTCCAGGATACTTAACGTTCGGTATTGGTATGGATTATACGCCAAACGAGTTTTTCACAGCAAACGTTTCACCAGTTGCGGGTAAATTCACTTTTGTGTCTAACACTAATTTAGCAAATGCAGGTGCTTTTGGGGTTACTGCTGCTGAATATGATGAGATTACAGGTGAGAAAATCAGTGATGGAGAGGCTTATCGTATCGAGCTAGGGGGAAACATCAGTATGCAATTTAAAAAAGAAATTGTGAAGAATGTTGAGCTGGATACTAAACTGAACCTTTTCTCAAACTATTTAGAGGAGCCAGGAAACATTGATGTAAACTGGGATTTATTGCTAAACATGAAAGTGAATGAGTGGTTAAGTGCAAGCTTAATTTGTAATTTAATTTACGATCATGATATTGATATTGCTGTTGATGATAATAACGATGGCGTATTGGAAGGATTTGGACCAAGAACTCAATTTAAAGAGGTTCTAGGTGTTGGCATCAACATGAAGTTTTAGGATTACATTTGATGCCTTATGGGCATTAAATCATACATAGCAAAACATTACGCAGCCTTCTTGGTTAATAAATCCAAGAAGGCTGTTTTACATCCAAATGATGCTCAAAAGAGGGTGTTTGATGATTTAGTTTCAAGTGCTCGTGATACTAGATTTGGAAAAGACCACCAATTTAATCTGATTTCAGATTACGATTCCTTTAAGAAGCAGGTTCCATTGCGTGAATATGAAGATTTTAAAATTTATATAGACGCAATGATGAATGAGGAGGAGAATGTGCTTTGGCCAGGTTTTCCAATCTACATCTGCAAAACATCAGGAACGACCTCTGGAGCAAAGTATATTCCTATTTCAAAAGAGTCAATTAGCAATCACATAAATTCAGCGAAACTGGCCTTGTTGTATTACATCCACAGTACAGGTAAATCTGATTTTGTGAGTGGAAAAATGATCTTTCTTCAGGGCAGCCCGTTATTGGATATCACGGGAAAAATAAAACTCGGTCGATTAAGCGGAATTGTTGCGAATCATGTGCCTGCTTACTTGCAGAAAAATAGACTTCCCAGTTTGAAAACCAATTGCATTGAAGATTGGGAAACCAAGGTTGATAAAATAGTGAAGGAGACAAAATCTGAAGATTTGAGACTCATTAGCGGAATTCCTTCATGGGTTCAGATGTATTTTGAGCGATTGATCAAGAGTTCAGGCAAGCCGGATATCAAATCTATTTTTCCAAATTTTTCATTGTTTGTTTATGGAGGAGTAAACTTTGAGCCATACCGACCGGTATTTCAGAAATTAATTGGAAATAATGTTCCATCCGTAGAAACTTATCCTGCGTCAGAAGGATTTATTGCATTTCAAGACGAGCAAAACTCTGAAGGGCTGCTGCTTGTGGTCAATGACGGTATTTTCTATGAGTTTATCCCAACAAGCGAGTATGGTACTGATAATCCGACTCGATTAAACCTGTCTCAAGTTGAATTAGGTGTAAACTATGCCATTGTGTTAAACACTAATGCAGGCCTTTGGGGTTATGTAATTGGTGATACGGTAAAATTTGTTTCAAAAAAGCCATATCGAATTGTTGTTTCGGGAAGAATCAAGCATTTTACTTCTGCATTTGGGGAGCATGTAATTGGAGAGGAAGTTGAAAAAGCACTTAAGATAGGAATGCAAAAACAAGGCGGATCAATCAAAGAGTTTCACGTCTCCCCGCAAATTGAGCCTATAGACGGATTACCTTATCATGAATGGTTTATTGAGTTTGAAGAAAAGCCAAAGGACGCAATTCAATTTGCTAATGAAATAGACGAAGCATTGCAAGAGCAGAATGTTTACTACAAAGATTTAATTACAGGAAAAGTGCTTAGGCCTTTGGTGATAAATGAATTGAATAGAGAAGCATTTATGAATGCAATGAAGTCCAAAGGAAAATTAGGCGGACAAAATAAGATTCCGAGGTTGGCCAACGACCGTCAATTTGCTCAGGAATTGGAGAAATATAAAAAGTAGCTTTCCATTTGTGGTTGCTTTGATTCCACCTACTTTTGCCGCCTACAAAATCTTACAGAATGCTTAATCGAATTATAAAGTTTGTTCTTATTGCAATTGTTTCTGCAGCAATGGTTTATGAGTTTTTTCAAGTAAATATTGGTAATGGAATTATGTACCTTCTTTTAGATGGGATAATTGTGCTTTTGCTTTTTAAACACGAAATAAACTTGCTTGCGTTTTTACAGATTAGAAGAAGTAAGTTCGATAGTGCCCGAAAAATAATGACCTGGGTTAAAAAGCCAGAGCAAATGCCGATAAAGCAACAAGCGTATTTTTATTTTTTGAACGGATTGATCGAGAGCCAAAGTAATTCAATGACTAAGTCTGAAAAGCACTTTAAGAAAGCTTTAAATACAGGTTTAAGTATGGATCATGATAAAGCAATGGCAAATCTTAATTTGGCTGGTATAGCTATGGCAAGAAGACGTAAACGAGAAGCTATGAATTATATGGCTCAAGCTAAGAAGTTCGACAAGGCTAAGCTGCTAAATGACCAAATAAAAATGCTTAAAGGGCAAATGGGAAGAATCTAATCCCAATTAACATTACTGAGTTTACAATTAGGCCGCTCAGTTACCAATGTTCTAATAGGTCATAAACTAAATTTGAGCAACACTCAAATTAGAATTATGGCAATAGAGCATCCCCGCATAAGAGTTTTACTTATAGAAAGTGACGAGGTAAATATCTTTGTTATGGAGAAGATTTTAGGCAAGCAGTTTCATCTAACTGTTGCAAGAAATGGAGCAGAAGCACTTCATTTTGCGCATCGCAAAACTTTCGATTTAGTGCTTACCGAGATTCGCTTGGAGCAGAGTCTTGATGGAGTAGAAGTAATGGAAGAACTTCGAAAAGATTCCATTAATAATTCGAATGAAATTTGGGCTTTAACTGGAGTAGGTTTACCTGAAGATGAAACTTATTTTAAAGAATTAGGATTTGATCGATTCTTTCATAAACCAGTGAATCATGCCGAATTAGTTGATTCAATATTAGAGGCTCTTCCAGAAAGAGCGCATTATTCTAAAGGCTAAAAAGGAGAAATCGTAAATCCGATTGAATAAGGAGTCATTTCGTGACCTTTATTAGCATCGAATAATTGAGTTAATCCGTAATAACCCATTAAACCCACTCTTCCGTATCCAAATCGGGCAGTAATACCATAACGTGTTTTGGTAAGATTAGGTTGAATAAAATCACTAAAACGACCATTATCTGTTCTTGTAGTAGTGTAAGAACCAATCCTAAAACCAACTTTAAAACCAACAGATGCTTTCCAGCTGTGGCCCTTTTCATTTGGAGTTGAACGAAATCTTAATTCAAATGGTAAGTCAAAATAATTGGTGGTGTAAGAGTTTCGTTTGTAAGAAGAATCAGGGTTTACGGAACTAATCTTTTGGAATGTTGAATAATCGGCTCCAGTAGCTGTATCAATATTAGTAATGAAGCCATTATTGAAATATTTCGCATGAGAGTAACCTATTCCTATTGCACCACTCAATACTTTTGCCTTGAACTGATGATCGTAAAACAATTGAATATTATTTCCATATCCAAATTTAAAGTTAACGTCATTAGGGACGTTAGTCACATTCTCGAAGGAAATATCCATCAAAAAATTGTCTTTTTTTATTGGGCGAGTTTTAGATTTTGACAGTTCTTTGTTTGCTTCTTGAGCAAAAAGAAAACAGTTTATAAAACCAATAAAAAACAAGGAAAGAATTAAGCTTTTTCTCATAATCAGCGTGCAAAAGTAACGTTTTTATGATGTGTCTAAATGACTTAACGAATTGAAAGTATGAATTGGCAAACGGAGGCAACCTTTCGTTAGTATAACGCGTTATATTTGAGAAACCTATAATCACTTTCCTATGAAGGCAATATATTTTTTAATTTTTACAATTGGTTACCTCTCAACCTTTGGCCAATACTTAGATCCAAGATCTTACGGTCGGTATGATTCTATTCAAGTTGAGGCGTTTGGAAAAAACTATAAATTTCCATGGGCAGGTGGTTTTAATACTCCACAATTCTCAACAATGGATTTGAATGGTGATAATATTAAAGATCTTTTTGTTTTTGATCGTGATGGTTATGTTGTGAAAACCTTTTTAAACCATGGAACAGCAAACACAATTGACTATACCTATAACGCTGAATACGAAAGCGCCTTTCCTTTAATGAGAGATTATGCATTGGGGTATGACTATAATAATGATGGTAAAACGGATATATTCTCTTCCTTTAACGGTGACTTTATGGTGTATAAAAACGTTTCAACTGGGCCAAACCCTGGTGACCAAGCTTTTAAACTGCAGAAATATAAAAGCCCTTTTGATTCCACTAAATATGTGGACTTCCTTTCTCACAAATACTATTTAAGCGCTAATCGATACATCTATACCAATGTTTTTAATACCAACGCCGATATTCCTGGTCTAGTCGATATAGATGATGATGGAGATATGGACATTCTGGCTTTTGGAAATAATGCAAACAGCATTTCCTTATATAGAAATATTTCTCAAGAAACTTATGGCAGACCTGATAGCCTTGAATATAGATTTGAAGATGGTTGTTGGGGGCATTTTGCTGAGGACAATAATTCGTTCCGATTGTATTTCGGGTCCTGTAAATCAAGCGGGAGCTCTGTAACTGCTTCAAACCCCATTACCAAACAAAGGGGCAGTCGCCATACGGGATCTACTATTTTAATTCATGATTTTGATGACAATGGTCTTAAAGATCTTGTATTAGGAGATGTTTCCTTTAATAGTTTATTGCTAGCTTTTAATAACGGAAGTAAGGCAAATGCGAAGATGACCGCACAGGACACGGCCTATCCTCGTTATAATAAACCAGTTGATGTTCAAATGTTTCCAGCGGCTTTTTACTTTGATTTCAATAATGATGGTGTAAAGGATTTTGTTTCTGCTCCTAATTCTACAGAGTTGTTTTCTAATATTAATCAGGTTCATTATTATGAAAATTTGAACAGAAGTGACTCGTCTAAATTAGATTTTAAAGGCAATGACTTTCTTGTTAAGGATATGATCGATTTAGGTTCAGATGCCCATCCATTGATCATTGATATTGATGGCGACACACTTTTGGATATGATAGTTGGAAACCGAGGAGTATTCTCCTCCATCGGGATTTATGAAAGTCGAATCGCTTATTACAAGAATGTAGGAACAAAGACGGATCCTTCTTTTAAACTAATTACAAGAGATTTTCTTGCCCTACCGAATGCGGTTGATACGGGTTTATATCCAACTGCAGGAGACTTGGATCAAGATGGTGACTTGGATTTAATAATGGGAACTGAAAAAGGGCATTTGTATTATTATGAAAACGTGGCAGCACCAGGGGATTCGTGTGAATTTGTGCTTCGTAATACTTCATTCAGCAAGTTGATTTTTGGCAAGTCTCTTAAACCTACTTTGTATGATGTTGACGGAGATAGCATGTTAGATATTGTTTGCGGAAATCAAACATCTGAGTTGACCTATTTTAAAAATGTAGGAAGAGCTACTAGTCCTGATTTTTTGCCTTCAACAGGTCAATTCAATTTTGCCGGATTTTCTTCAAAGGATGTTTGGGGAACAGGAAACTTATCTCCTTACATGGCTAAATTGGATACCAATGGAAAGATTGACCCCAATGGAAAGGAATATCTGTTTGTTGGTACAGGAACAGGTTACATGTATGTAGTAAGTGATATCGATAAGACAACCAGAACGGCTTCAACTATTATCGATAGTTTTTACGTTTATGCAAGAAACGTAAGTATTACAGGAGGAGACTTGACGGGAGACGCCAAGTTAGACTTCATATTTGGACATAAAACCGGTGGCTTGTCTGTATTATTGAAGGATGGTGGGAATATAATTGTTCAACCTCCAATTGAACCAAAGGACACTAGCACTATTTCGGTGCAAGAAATTGAAAATAACTCAGGGATAATTCAAGTTTTCCCCAATCCAGCCAATAGCTCGTTTACTATCACTGGGATTATTGGAGATGAAAACAAAGCTCAAATTCAATTATTTGGAATAAATGGAAAGCTGGAGTTAGAAGCTAAGGTTTCAAACAATACAGAAGTTGCCATTTACAACCTGTCTAATGGAATTTACTTTTTACAAGTAAAGTCTGAAGCTGGCATTGAGACAATAAAAATTGTCAAACAATAACGGTTTTTCGACTGTAATAATTCAATTCTCTAAACCTAAAGGCCACTCTTAGTGTCTATTTTTGTGAAATCCTATGTGGAAGACAGACACCG
>Ga0307998_1000450_pt1 | contig 23580 bp, 25 predicted proteins | sample Davwhametageno37_FD_203147 | JGI IMG/M metagenome (GOLD analysis project Ga0307998, IMG submission 203147) | Marine microbial communities from Davis Island wharf, Antarctic Ocean - #37 | ecosystem: Environmental > Aquatic > Marine > Unclassified | place: Antarctic Ocean: Davis Island wharf... | reverse complement strand
CCCCGTGACCAGGCGCCTCACCACCTCTGCATCGATCTCTGACATACGTGTCCACCTTGTTCTACATGGACACGTAGCTTCCCCTCTCAGACGCTCTGTGGGAAGACGTAGTTGGCGGATCGCTTACGCTAGATGACGTCTCGGTTGTTTTGGCCGAAGTCCAGAAAGAAGTCGCTGCGCTTGGCCTGCCTAGCGGGGGCGGTGGCTGACTGTTGATTTCCCCAAAACTAACCCGCCATTTCCATCTCGATCTGACCCACCCTGGTTCGTGAACTTCATGCTCACGTTGTGGATAAGTTCTTGGTTGTCTTCTCCTTTTTGGTGGGTCTGTGGCTGCTGTGCCGAACTGTTCTTGAACCGGTAGCTGTCGTTACCGGTTTCCAGAATATGGCAGTGATGCGTGATGCGGTCCAGCAGCGCCGTGGTCATCTTGGTATCTCCGAACACATTGGCCCACTCACTGAAGCTCAGGTTGGTGGTTATCACGACGCTCGTGCACTCGTACAGCTTGGGACAGCAGGTGGAACAGCAAAGCTCCTCCTCACGTACGGAACGGCAGGTAGCCTTCGTGATTGACGTGTTGCCCGCCGTATCGTGGGCTGGCGGGTAAGCAGTTCAATGCGCACGGACTTCGTGCTCGATGCACTGGAGCAAGCCCTTTACATCTGGCAGCCTGAGCGCGATGGAAGCTTGATTTGCCACAGTGACCGCGGGTCGCAATGCGCCAGCATTCGGTACTCTGAAAGACTGGCTGAAGCGAGCATAGAGACTTCCGTGTGCAGCAAGGGCGCCAGCTATGACAACGCCTTGGCCAAGACCATCAACGGTCTCTACAAGGCCGAGTTAATCCATCACCGCGCGCCATGGAAAACAAAGGAAGCCGTGGAGTTCGCCACGCTCGAATGGGGGTCATAGTTTAACCACCATCGCCTGCTCGAACCCATAGGGTACGTCCCACCGGCAGAAGCTGAGGCAAACCACTACCGGTAACTCGCCAGTCAGGCCACTGCGGAAGTGGGCTGACTTAAACCAAACAGCCTCCGAGAATCCCGGAACGATTCACCTCGAACTGCATTACTGGCGCTATTGCTTCTAGAGCACTCTCAAAGATGCCTTTGTCGTCCATTTTTTTGAATGTCCACGTTACGTGGACATAATTAATATGCGAACAACATAAGAATGCAACCATTTTCCAGCCGGGGTATTGAGTTGAAGCGGCAGAAATTGGTTCGTCTCCGGCCACAACGTACGACGCCAGCCAGCGCTGGCTAACTGGACGTAGCTCCATACTCCTCGATAAACTGAGCCAGCGCTTGGGCCGTTGGCTCTCCCCACAACTGTTTGGCGTACCAAGGCGCAAAAATGCCACGGACTGCAGCGCTATCAAGCCCCTTGTCCAGCTTTAACGTCTTGTTGGCGTTCTGTGACTTGAACGCCTCGAATAGAGCCTTGCGCTCGCTATCGTCAAGTTCTTTGTAGACCCCAAGGGCCTCAATAGCCCTGGCGGCAAGAAATCGCTCCATCACACTGCGACCGCTCGCCTTGCTAGACGAGGGGGCAGCCTTGGGTGATGCCAGTGCAGGTACAGGAGTCGGGTTACGCACCAAGTCCTGGAGCGTCCAGCGGAAGTAGCCTGCTGGGGTCTCCAGCGGGGTCATTCCCTTCGACTCTGCGCGTGCCTCCACCCGAGAAATGGCCGTGCGCAGGAGGTCGTCACTGTGTTGCGCGACCAAGTCGCTGGCGTCCGCTTGGCTGAAACCGAATTTCATCACCCTCGTCATGAGTTCCGTGTCGATGATGGGCGGCGCCGGGAATTCAAGCTGGGCTTGCTTCGTCTGCTCGACCTTGAACTGCAGCTTCTCGACGCGCCGGCCGTTCTTGTGCTCAATCAGTTCGATGTTGATGTCAGTGAGCGCGTTGATTTCAGCGATGGCGGGCCTCAGGGTGTCCCGCTTGAAGTACTTGTAGACGGGCGGTGTCGACTCAGATATAGGATTGCCTGTGATCACACCGTACCAGTGCTCATAAGTCTGGACGAAAGTCACCTTGGATGGATTAGTCGCGTAACGACGGCAGATTTCATACAAAGCAAGGGCAGACCCTGACTTGAGCGAGCTTTGGTACACGATCGAAAGCCGTGTGTAAGTGCTAGGCGCCATCACCTGCTCGTGCACCTCAGGAGGAAAAGCGAATCCAAACCACACCTGCCCTGCATGCTTGTTCAGCCCAGCGGGATTAACCAAGGTGACCGAAGAGACCAGTCGCTCACTCGTCCACTGTCGCTCGTTCTCCATGAGCAGCTTAATGTTCTGCATTTCCTCAAGCTGCTTCTTCAGGTACTGCACATCCTTGCTGTCGTAGGCCGCATCCCGGGCAAGGTCAGAAAGCGGAATCCAGAAGTACTTCTTGGCTGCAGCGGTGTTGATCGGTGCATTGAGCCCAGGAACCTTCATCTCCTGGGCGTGGTACATCATCACATTGAATACCTTACGAGAGAGCAGCGAGAGATTGCCTTCTACGACCCGCAATCCAATAGCCTCATTGGTCTTGCGAAACTCCCTCACATCGCTGGCGTCGATCGTGATGACCTCCCCAGGTTTCGCCTTGCTCTTCCTCGCCATCGGCATCGACCTTTCCTGACCGGTGCTTGGTGCGCGCTGCCATGCGACCGGATCTATCGGTGAAATTTTGGCGCGATTCTCTCACCTTTCGATGGAAGCGTCGAGGGTTCACCTTTGTATCGGTTTGTGGCCTCATCACCTTTTCGTAGGTGATGAGGCAAGCCTACGCTGGGCTGCAGACCGCTCATTCGGCCGACCCGATCATTAGGTGGAAGCTAGCTCGCCAAGAAAACGTTCATGAGCTCTAGGCGAGTTCAAGGAGCTACCGTGTCGCCCGCTCCCCGTAGAAGCTCACCTTTGCGCACTTTGCCCCTGAATCCACTCACTTATGGTCCCTGTTAATTCTCACCATAGATGTTGCCTGTCCCCGGGGGCACTCACCTCTCTCCCCGTATTGGCTCACCTTGGTCCCCGAATCCACTCACCTCACTAGGCGGAAAACCGCGTGGGGCTTAGGTTTTGCGATGTTTAAATTGTATTTAAGGTTTCCAAGGATGTTCAATACAAAGAATCCTCAATAGCGTGGATGCCTAACGAGTGAATTCCAATGCAAAACAGCCAGTTCACCAGAGTCCAGAAGGAATTCGACCATGCCCAATTGCCCATCAGTAGAGCATCACTCCCTTGCTCCCTGTAAAAGCTCACCAGACGAGGTCAAATCGAAAACGACTCCTGCCCCTCTCCCCAGCCACAATCAGAATCGCCTAGATTCATCAGGCCCCCCCGTAAAGGCTCACCTATACCCAATCTTTACAGGAAGCCGTGCGGGCTACGCATAGTGGAACCTCATCCGCGCTGGTCCCTGATGAGACTCACCTTTGTGTGCAAGATAGCTTTTAAATACTCTTCCCTGTGTGTGAGTGCACACATTCTAGATGCTGGAATCTCATTAGGGCGCCATTTCTAGTCCCTGTGGAGTCTCACCTTTGAGCCTTTACATGCCCTTTGGCTCGATGAAGTAGGCATCCATATGGCGCTTTTTGGGAGTTTCGGGGTGATGATCCGCCGAATGCAGACTGCATACATTTCGCTCCGGTTTCCGGGCCTGGCTTTAGCCCCCGTAAAAGCTCACCTTAATACATATCGGGGTGTTCGAATGCTTCCCCCGGTCCTTCGCGCTGACGATTGCGACGGGTCCCTGAAAAGGCTCACCTTTTGAGGATTGGCAAGCGCAGGTCGCTCTGGCACTGCACTCCGGCGGTGGAGACGGATTGGTAGGCCGACTGCTGAAACAACGGTGGAGCGGCACTCCCCGTAAAGACTCACCTTAGAAAGAAGAAGGGACCGATACGGGCTATCAAAGGTCTCGGTTTAAGGCGGGAAGGACAGTCACCCCCTTTTCGCGTCCCTAAAGAGTCTCCAGTCCGTTCTATGGGCCCTTGGTCCTCTTCGGGAGCATTGTTCGCTCCCTGTAGAGGCTCACCTTTTGGCCGACATCTTGATCAGTCAAACAGACCGAAACGGCTTCTGAGTTCGGCAACGAGTGCTGCCCTCTCCTTTGGATCGGCAAGCACGACCTCAAGTGAGACCTTTCCTGAGTCCCATTCTTTGAGGAATCCGATCTGTTGGCCAGTGTGTTGGATCTTGTATTGGCGCGATGTTTCTTTAGGCTTGCGTTTATCGCCAGTATCGAGTTTTGCGCGTATGGCTCCGACCTCACGCGACGACAGATCTTCTTCGATGATGCGATTTACCAATGCAAGCACTTCTATCTCGCTCACCTTCTTGGCAGCAAGCGTGATCTCATACCCAACGAATACGCCAAACTTCTCTGGCCGATCGCGCATTCGGTCGAGCACAGCAGTCGGAAGGCTCAGCAACGCAATGGTCTTGTTCACCGTCGAGAGCGACACTCCCAAGAGCTCAGCGATTTGCAACTCAGTTTGCACTAAGCCTTTATCAAGCAATTTTCTCCACGCGAATGCATTGTCTAAGGGACTTTGCGCGCTACGCTCCTCATTGAGCACCCAACTCACGCGATAGAGCTCGAGATCACCTTCGTGTGGGCGAATCACCAGGTCGATGCTGTGTTGACCAGCTGCAGCGAGCGCCTTCTTTCGATAGTGGCCATCGATCAGCAAGTAGTCACCTGGTATGGTCGGATGCGCGATCGCAGACGCTGGAACGAGTTGACCACGAGTTGCAATTGACGCCGCCAGCTCCTTGACGATGTCAGGGTCATAGATGTGACGGGCATTCAGTGGGTTTTCGTGCACTCTATCAAGAGGAGCTGCCACAATTCGCTGCTGCGCTGGACCAGTATTTTCAGCGCTGAAAGTCCGACCAGCCTGTGCCTCATCGAGGACGACTTGGGGGGGGGGCACACCTCCAAGGCCACCTGGACGCTCGGAAAGCACGGCATCTGCCGCTGCAAACCGCGCATTTACATCCCGCTTTTCAGCCGAAAGGGACGCTCGCATTGCAGCTTTGCGGTCGACTTTGGAAATCATCTTTTGTCCTTAATTTTTGCGCGAAGGAAGGTGCAAAAGGTGAAGCACTTCCTCTGCCATCAACTCCACCTCTTCCATTGCAACTGTGGCGCGTGGCACTTGATGAACGGTTGACCCCAGAATCTGGGCTTCTCTAAACGCCGCTCGCGAACCTAGGGACGTTTTTAGAAGAGGAAATTCTTTATCTTCCTCCAATAATTCAATTAGCTCTTTGGCTAGTGAAGTCGAGCGCTGGACCATGTTAGCAACGACTCGTGCGACGAGCTCTTCGTTGTTGGCCTGTGCTGCCTCCGCCAATTTTTTGGCAGACTCCGCCGCCCAGATATCCGCCGGACTCGGGACCAGCGGTATGAGAGCCAAGTCAGAGATCAACATGGCCGACGTGGGGGCTGCAGAATTCATTGCCGGTGGGCAATCTACAAAAATCACATCAAATTTATCTATGTGATTTTTTACTTCTCTGTGCATCTTTCCTTCCATAGGAGCAAGACTAATCACAGAAGCTGGAAATGGCCGCTCTTCGGGGGCGGCACTTGCCCAGCGGCTTGCAGTCCCCTGCGGGTCCATATCTACGACAAGTGATGAATATCCGCGAAGCCCGAATGATCCAGCGAGGCTCATCGCAATGGTTGTTTTTCCACACCCGCCCTTTTGGTTAAACACGGTGACCACTTTTGCTGTCATTGCCTGCTCCTGATAGGTTGGCAGACTTTCAGCGCTGAAAGTCTTGCCGGATTCTCCGCGAAGGGGATTGTATCAAACTCAGATGAAATTCAATAACAAATTAATGAAAATGCTGTTTATTTTATCGCACATGCGTTTTTGCAAAACGACTTCTGTGTTACTTTGATCGTTGCTATGGCTTGACTTTCAGCGCTGAAAGTTGAGTCAGGGGTGGTTGTTGATCGGCCTTTTGGTGTTGTGTTGCCTGGTGCGCGCTATGTTTGGGCGGCGATGTTTTGGTGCGATTGGTTGCGGGGCTTTTGGTGCTGAGGGTTGAAGGTTGGACCCCGTGGGGGAGTGCGTGATCGGTGGGGTGTCGCGGTTTTGTTGGTGCGTAAAATTTATTGTTCGTGCATTGTATTTTTGTAAAATTTCTAATTTGTGTTTTTTATTGAGTGCGGGGGCGAGGGTGAACTTTCAGCGCTGAAAGTTCTGGGCGGTGTGGTTATGCGGCTATGTTCAATGCAGAGCTGGCTTTTTTGAAATGTTGTTTGGATAACGTCGAAATTGAGAGCTTGCGGTGGTTTAAGGGAAGAGCATCATTGGGGCAAAGCCCCGGCGCTCGAGACATCCACGATCGTCTGTAACTCAGGTCATCATGTGCATTGAACTGACCGAGGAACCAGATTGCATCGACCCAAGGAGGGTACGAGCACGCTTAGTGATGCGTTGGGCCCAGACCCCGTGGGGCTCGAAGTAACCAACGCTATTGACCCATCAGGGGAAGGCGGCTTCTTGGGGGCTGACCATGGTGGGCGAGCTTCAGCAGATTGTGGAGCGCAGCGGACGCGGCGACTCTATTCAGGCGGTCCTCACGAAGATGCTTTCCCCGTCCAGCGTGCCAGTCTTCTCTATGTCCGCCCCCTTGGCAATTTCTCACGTTTGAGAACGCCATTGAGCACCCAATAGATCCAGCCTCAATGGATTAACTGAAATCGTATGACTGACAAGTCAGGAGAGGTCATGTTGACGACGCGGAAACTATGGGCTTGGACAAAAGGGCTCCAGGCCTGGTGGAGCGGCGCTCTTGCTGGTAAAGAATGTGCTTACGCCCGCTGATTAAGATGACCTTCATGCGCTGCTCAAGGTGGCACATGGCATACCTGATCCAGAGAAACAGGAGCCCTTGCCTCTTGCCGAAGGCCGGATACCGGTACCGATCCAGGCTGAGATCGGGATCCAGTTGCTCGTCATCAAGAATTTGCGCAACGTCAACGCTGAAAACCAGCAGTTGGAAGTTGGAGCCAAGGGCTTGACGACCGTCTATGGCGGCAATGGAAGCGGAAAGTCTGGGGGCTAACGGGTTCTAAAGCGTGCTTGCAGGGCTCGCGACCAGTCAACCAGTCAGAGCTATTTCTCCCTAACGCCAATGTGGCTATGGCCCAATTTGGTTACGCTCAGGAAACCTTCACCGTATGCGTGAATGGCCAGATTGATGAATTTGTATGGAGCAAGGTAGTGTGTCCCCCAAGGACCTGTCGGCCCTGTCGACATGCGACACTCGGTGCGCGCGTGCCTTCCTGGGCAGCGAGGACGACTGCGCCTACGTGCCGTATGAGCTCAATGTGCTGGATGACCTGGGCGAGCTGCAACAGGATCTAAAGCTACGCCTTGAAGCCGAGCAGCGTGAACATGCTGTAGATCTCCAATTGTTCGCTCACCTCAAGGAAGAGACGGCAGTCGGGAGGTTGATAGCTACTTTCTCATCGAAAACTGATCCTGGAGCGGTGGAAGGCCAGTTCTTGGCATCAGTCGCGCCAACTACTCCAAGTATCCGCACATGAGCCCCCAACTTGCCCCTTCACCGTCATGTTGGCTGTGCCGCGCTGGATGAAGGCATCGAACCCATTGGAGTTGGGGTAAAGCCATGAAGACCGACAGTGACTTCGTCGTGCCCGGTGGGCAGGTTCAAACCTCCGCCCCCGAGGTCATGGGGCGCATCGAGCGCCGATGGGAAGGCTTGCGCGAACGCGTGGAGGCCAAGCTGCAGACGCTCAAAGGTGTGGATCGCAGGCAGGAATCCCGGCTCCTCGACCAAGCTGCCAAGGCCGGCACTGTGGCCAAGCGGGTGACATGGCTGCGCAAGGCGGCTGATAGCGTCACGGGCAGTGCTGCGCCGTTGGCCGCATGCCGCAAGGGTTGCTCACATTGCTGCTATATCGCCGTGATGATCTCCAGAGCCGAGGCACTGGTCATCGCCAAGGAAACCGGTGCGCCGATGAACCCGTTGGCAGGGAAGTACACGATGGCCAACGTGGATGAGGACAGCGAGAGCTACAAGGCGGCGACGCAGGAAGCGTTTGGCAAGCCCTGTACCTTCCTGAAGGATGATGTCTGTGGTATCTACTCAAGCCGCCCCCTTCAATGCAGGCTTCTCCTGAACATGGATGAGGACGCATTGCTGTGCCAGCTCGTGGAGGGCAGCACCATCAATGTCCCTTACCTGAACACCCAGGAACACCACGTCGATTCGGTTGTCATCCTTGGGGCTCACCAGGATTACGACGACATCAGAAACTGGTTCCCGATGACTGAGCAACAGTGAGCAGGGAGTCGTTAAGAGTTACCTACGAGCGGGACAAGAACCGTACCTGGATCTAGGAAGAGCGCATTACTCGTCATTCGATAAATGTGACGCGCGAGATCAAAGATGTCCCCAGTCTTTCACGCTGTCTCCTCGATTCGACGGTGCACAGCATTGTGGGGCGTTCGAGAATGACAGGCTACCAGCTCCCGCAGAGGTGGCATCCGGGATGCTTGCCGTTAGCCCTATCCTAGAAATTCGCAACGCTCGCTTCGAAGACTAGCTTCAACGATGTATTGAAGGTCAGAATCGAATGGTGTGCTTAGTTTTAAGCCTCAAACCCACTGGTGATGGTCAAAACGAATAGATCGTTGCGTTTGACTACTTCCAGGGTCCATAATGGCTTAAACCTAAGCGATCATTGAGATTCAGGAGCGTGTACATGCAGATACAGGTAACGTCAGTTGAGAGCGTCGGTGTGGCCATCCGCGCTATGCGCAAGGTCAACAGTATTCGTCAGGAGGATGTGCCTGGGGTAAGCCATGTGTTCCTGCGCGACCTGGAGAAGGGCAAGGACACCATTCAGTTCGGGCGCGTGCTCAAGGTGCTCGATGAGCTTGGTATCCGGGTGCTGTTGGAGGTGCCAGATTCGCAGGCATCCGCTGTGAAGCGGGCCTTTGAGCACTTTTTACCCAAATCAAACATGGTTCTCCTTTCCAGCACCGAGAACAAAATGATCATCAAAAAGGTGCGTGAATGACCACCCGCACGCTCCAAGTCCTCATCAACGGAGCACTGGTGGGCACGCTGCGCGATGCCGACAACATCTGGGCGTTCCAGTATGCCGGCACCTGGTTGGCAAGCCCCGGCGCATTCCCTCTGGCCCCGTCTCTTCCGCTATCCACCGACTGGCAGGTGGACGGCTCATCGTCGCGGCCCGTGCAATGGTTTTTTGACAACCTGCTGCCCGAGGAGCTGATGCGCCAGGTGCTGGCGAAAGAGGTGAACGTGGAATCCGCGGATGCCTTCGGCATGCTGGAGCGCATGGGCATGGAGTCGGCTGGGGCCCTGGTGCTGCAGGCTGAGGGCGCACCGCAGCCTGAAAAAGGCATGCAGCCGCTCACTTGGGAAGACCTGTCTCAACGCATCCGCAACCTGCCGAGGGCGTCTCTGAACAAGGATGCCCCCAAGCGCATGTCGCTGGCCGGGGCTCAGCACAAGATGGTGGTTCTCTTTGATCCGAAGAGCCAGGAATTGAGCGAGCCCCTGAAAGGCACGCCATCCACCCACATCCTCAAGCCGAATTCGACGGCCGAGGGCTATCCGCACTCAGTGATCAACGAAACGTTCACCATGCTGCTGGCTGCTCGGTTGGGGCTCACCGTGCCCAGTGTCTGGCACTTGTACCTCCCGGAGCCAGTGTTCATCATCGAGCGTTTCGACCGAACGCCTGGGCATATCGAACCCGACCGCGTGCATGCGCTCGACGGCATCCAGCTGCTCAATGAGCCTGCATTCAACAAGTACACGAGCGCCACCCTCCCCAAGCTCAACGAACTCATCGACCAGTGTCGCAACAAAGTGGTGGCGCGCTTGGAGGTGTTCCGCTGGATCATCTTCAACACGATGGTGGGCAACTCGGACTCGCACCTGAAGAACATCTCGTTTTTGGTGGATCAGGAGGGTAAGCGAGTGGCCCCCTTCTACGACCTCCTGTGTACGGCGGTGTATCACACGCGGGTCTACAGCGACGGCGATGCCGTCTGGCCCAACGAAAAGCTGGCCACTCCCGTTGCAGGAGCGACCTTCTTTGCTGAAGTGACTTTCGAAAAGCTCCTTGAAACCGGCATGGAGCTGGGGCTCAACAAGGTCACTGCCGCGCGCGAGATCGGCAAGATCGTGAGCAAGCTGGATAAGGCCGCAGAAGACATCGCCGACAAGCTGGAAGCCACTATGCGCGACGCCACAGGGCCAAACGGCACGCCCACCCGCGAAACTGTCGGCGCACAAAGCCATCTCCTGCGCTCCATCCGCATGATTGTGATTGCGGACATGCTCAGACGCGTCCGCTTGCCAGTCCCGGCTGCTAAGGCCCCCCAAGCCTAGCGACAAGTGAGCCCAGCAGAGGAAGCCCGTGAATGGGTTGAATGCCGAATTGGACGCTATCCAAATGCTGAATTGGGCGGGTTCAGTTCCTTCATCGAAATTGACAAAGCAACTGCCGTACTGCTTTGAATTGGCTATTGAATTGCAATAAGAGTCATCAAGCAGCCCAGAGGCCCACAGAACGGGGCGCCAGCAACGACTGACGCATCGAAGGATACCCATGCAGAGGACGATTGGGTGAGCGTGGCGCCCCCACCAAATGAAATCTGCTGGACTCGACCAGGTTCTCAGCGCTCTGCGGGCCGGGGGCTCCCTGGCCGAACTGCCATCCAGCTTCTACAGCGGCGGTTACAGCTACGCCCCTGTGCTCACGACCAAGCGCGGCGCGCAGTACCGCGTGAGCACGCAGGTGATGCGGGGTGTCCCTGGCACCCCTATGCCTGATTGCGCGCACCCCTGAAACAAACCCTCACGTACCGCCAGCCGACCGCACCCGTTTCGGAGAATCCATGTCCCTGACCTTCGCCCACGTCCTTTCGGATTGGCGACGTTCTCGTGATGCCATGAAAAGCGGGAACTACGGGCAGAGATGCACATCTGGCCATCCCTATTGCCGTTGCGCTGCTGGACGGCCATTTGTGGTACCTCTGTGTCGGGCCCACAGCCGCAGGTGCCCGTTACGCGCATGGCCCCAAGTCCGAAGGCTGTGGAGGACTTCGAGGCCATCTTTGTGAGGCCCCACATGGATAAGGGCAGGGCAAGGGCGATCTTCGCTGGGAACCCAGATCGCCATGGTTGGGGGCTCAGTGCGGTGCCCGCAGCCGCTTTTGGGCATTCGGGACGATGGTGTGGTGGATAAGCTTGCCAAGGGTCCTCTTGCTCGGGCCGGAAGGTCATGTGGCTGGTCCAGCGCCTTGTGACTGCAGTCGAGTTACCAGACGCGCCCCAGCCGCCTGAGGGCCATGTGCGTTGGTATGTCATGACAAAAGGTTGATTGAGCAGGAGCCTTTGTCGTCGCATTAGCTATGTGGTCGCGCCTTTTCATGTGGCTAGAAATATGGACATTGATAGGTCGTTTGTATAAAATTCTAGCCAAATGAAACCCGATCCTTCTGATTCTCTCGTCCTTCACCGGCAGTTGCTATTGCAGCTGGGTGATCGCCTGCGCCGACTGCGCAAGGCGCGAAAGCTCACCACGGTCGAGATGGCTGAACGCGCTGGCATTTCCCGCATGACACTCGCTTCGGTGGAAGCTGGCGATCCAGGCCCATCCATGGGCACCTATCTGCGGGTGATGGGTGTTCTAGGCGTGGCCGCTGACTTGGCATTTTTGGCGGGAGATATGGTTCATCCAGCGCAGCCTGGTACGGCGGCGGCCCGGTCACACCGACCAGCGCCTCAGGTTCAAATCATGATCAGCGCGGACAGCAAGCGGCATCAGGCGCAGGATCTGTTGAGCCTGGTTCTTCACGAAAAGGCGGTGGAGCGGGTGCGGGCCAATCCCGAGCTGATCGAGGAAGCCAAGGAGACTGTTAATCGCTGGATGAAAAGTGGCAACGCGCATTCGCACACCCTTTACGCAGAGTGGCTCAAGATCCTCATGGCGAAGAAGTGGAGCAAGGTTTTGGGCCGTTCGAGACATGCGCAGGAGCTACGCCAGGCGTCTCCTTTGCCCACGTTGCTCTCGAAAGAGGATCGCGAAAGCATCTTGAGTCATGTTTCAACTCTCAAGAAGGGGATTGTTTTTGGTGCGGAAGGGCCCCTTCCATGAATCGCCACGAACTGGAGCATCTGATCCGGGCGAGCGGTGCGATCACCGAAGAGTACGAATTCGTTGTGATCGGGAGCCAGTCCATTCTGGGCAAGATTCCCTACCCAGACCCCGAGTTCAAGATGTCTGCAGAGGCTGACATTTATCCCAGGTACGCGCCTGAGCTTGCGGAGAAGATCGAAGGGGTGCTGGGCGAGGGCTCCGAGTTTCACCTTGCGAACGGGTTTTATGCCCAAGGCGTGGGCCCAGAGACTGCAGTCCTGCCCCAGGGGTGGGAGGAACGGCTATGGAAGGTGCAGAACGGGAATACCGACAGCTTCATTGGCTGGTGCTTGGACGTTGAAGACCTTTTCATGTCGAAGGCGGCTGCAGCCAGGCCGAAGGATCAGGAGTTTTGCACGGGGCTCTTGCGTCGAGGGTATGTGACCCTTGAAAGGTGTCTCGAACTTGCTCCCTCAATGCCACTGGAGCCTCCAGAAATCGCGCGACTGGTAGCCCGCATCAAGCGTTGGGCGAAGTAGGTCTCCCCAAGCCCTTGATTCGCCCTGCGGCAACCTCGCAGCTGAAGTCGCTGGCGTTGTACTCTCTGACCTTGCCCCTGTTTCGTGTAGTTCTTAACCCACGATTCACGCGGCCTTTTTGCGCTGTGCCTCGTACCAGCGTTGTTCGTACTGCATCGGGCTGAGGTAGCCCAGCGAGGAATGCAGCCTGCGGTGATTGTAGAAGGCCATCCAGTCCATCACCGCCTGCCCGGCCTGCTCACGGGTAGCGAATTTGCACCCATGTACGCTGGCTGTTTTCAGCCGCCCCCAGAAGCTTTCCGTTGGGGCGTTATCCCAGCAGTTGCCCTTCCTGCTCATCGATGAACGCATGCCCCAGTCCTTCAGTGCGCCCTGGACCTCGTGGCTGCAATACTGGCTGCCCCGGTCGCTGTGGAATATCAGACCGGGTGGTGGCCGGCGACGCCACAACGCCATGGTCAGCGCGTCCTTGACCAGGCTTGCCTGCATGTGCGACTGCAGGCTCCAGCCCACCACCTGGCGGCTAAACAGGTCGATGACGGCGGCCAGGTACAGCCAGCCTTCGTCGGTTTGGATGTAGGTGATGTCGCCACTCCATAGCTGGTTGGGAGCTTCAGGGTTGAAGCGCCGCTGCACCAGGTCAGGTGCCACCGGCAGGCTGTGGCGGCTGTCGGTGGTGACCACGAACTTGCGTTTCGTTTTGGCCTTGATGCCGTGCTGCTGCATGAGCTTGCGAACCCGGTCTTTGCCCACCCGGATGCCTCGGGCCACAAGCTCCTTGTGCATGCGTGGCCAGCCGTATTCGCCCTTGACCTCGGCGTGGATGGCACGGATGTGCGCCAGCAGGGCTTCATCGCTGTAGAGTCGGCCAGGGCCGCTGCGGCCATGACCATCCTCTCGCCGGCGCAGCCAGTTGAAGTACCCGCTGGCGCTGACCTCCAGCACCCCGCAGGACACGCTCACCGGGTAACGGTACTTCATTTGGTCAATCCAGGCGTACCTCGCAGCGTGTCCTGCGCGAAGTACGCCGCAGCTTTTTTTGCGATGTCGCGCTCCATGCGAAGGCGAGCATTCTCGGCGCGCAGCCGGGCAATCTCCATCTGCTCGGGCGAGACTTTGGTCGCCTTGTCGGCGCTGCCAACGTCGTTCAGCTCTCCCTTGGATGACAGTCGCACCCAGTTGCCCAGACTGGCCTTGGGAATGCCCAGCACCTTGGCCACCACCGCAATCGCCTGGCCAGCTCGCACCTGCCGAACCGCCTCCAGTTTGAACTCCCGCGTGTACTGCGCACGCACTTGCTTGTCACTCATTGCTCAACTCCTTGTCGGTATTTTCAACAAGGGTTAAGAACTCCACTTTTCAGGGGCAACCTCACAGCGCCACGCGCTTGCCATCCTTGCAGGTGAGCACGTGTGCCTGCGACGCACCCGGCCGACTGTATGGAGTCATCAGCTCGCCGTCACCGTAGTAGTGCGTGAAGGCGTCGATGTTGAAATGCGCCATCGCACCCACCATGGCTACCTCCACCAGCCGTCCCCGGCCAGTGCGTTGCCGCTCATGCAGCGCGCCCAGAATTCCGTAGGCCGCGTACATCCCCGTGATCGAATCGGCCACCGCAGGACCGCACACGCGCGGGTTGCCAGGATTGAGCGTCAGGTCCAAATAGCCGCTGGCGGCCTGCGCCACTGTGTCATAGCAAGGCTGGTTGGCGCCTGGACCGTCAGGCCCGAAGCCGCTGATGGCGCAATACACCAATCGTGGATTGATGAATCGCAGCCGTTCCGCACCCACATTGAGTTTCTCTGCCGCACCTGGACGAAAGTTCTGAATGAACACGTCTGCATCGGCAATCAATGCGTCGAACACGGCAAGATCCTGTGGATCGACAGTGTCGAGCGCGAGGCTGCGTTTATTGCGGTTAAAGGCCTGGAAGTTGGTGTCGTACAAGCTTCCGTCTGCCGACATCCGAAACGGGTCTCCTGTGCCGGGTTTCTCGACCTTCACAACGTCGGCCCCCTGGTCGGCCAGCAGCACTCCGGCAGCCGGGCCAGTGATGAAAGTCCCCATCTCGATCACGCGCAAGCCGTGCAGCACCCCGCTCATGCCAGATCCTTCCGTAGGGATCTGGGCGGCGGCCCGTCATAGGTGATGCTTTCGTCTGCCACGTTGTACATGTAGAACCCGATAGGCCGCGTGGCTTCCTCGTGCAAGTGGCCCAACAGACCGGCAGTGCGCGCCAGGATGGGAATGCCCTTCAACGCTCCGACGGGAAACCCTACATCCAGCAGCACAGCAGGGATCGACCCGGAAGCATTGGCCAACAGCGGACGGCCATAGACTTGGGGCAGCAGTTGCTCGACGGTGCACAGAGCCTCGATGTATCTGCCCGTCACACCTTGCTCCCTGGCGAGGGCCAGCAGCCGGTGCGTGCGCGGGTCGCCCTGCGTGTGCAGTGGGTGGCCGTAGCCCGGCACGGTCTTTCTGGCCTCGCGTAACTGCGTGACCTTCTCGAGCGCCGCGTCTTTCAGCGGCCGACTGTCAGTCTCGGCCAATGTGATGATCTCGTGCAGGAAACGCCCGCACAGTTCGGATGTGCCCATGACCACGGAGCCGGCGCCAAGAATGCCTGCAGCCACAGCACCCTGGAGGGCGGCTGGATCGGCGTCGTAGGTCATGCGCGCAGCCTGGACCGTGGGCGTCAGTCCATGCTCGGCAATGGTGACAAGGGTCGCGTTGACGAAGAAGCTTTGCTGCGGCGTAGGCATCTCGCCGGTCAGCAGGAAAAAATAGAAATCGGCAAAGTTCAATTTGCCGATGAGCTCGCTGCACAGATCCTTGCCGCGGATGGTGATGGAGTCTGCGTCCGATGTCGCGATGGTGCTGAACGGCTCCTGCTTGCCAATCTTCATGTCGATGTCTCCAGACGCCGCAACGGTGGGCGTGCCGCATTCTTGGTCGCACGGAGCAATCGGGCAAATGACTTATTTCGCTGACTATGATTGATGCTGTCGATTATTTGGGGATGGCCATGGAACTGAGACACCTGCGGTACTTCATCGCCCTGGCAGAGCGGCTGAACTTCACCCACGCTGCCGCGCAAGTGCACGTGACGCAGTCGACGCTGTCGCACCAGATACGCCAGCTCGAGGAGGAGCTGGGCCAGGCTCTCTTCCAGCGAACGAAGCGCAGCGTGGCCCTCACCGCAGCGGGCGAGCTGTTCCTGCCGCGTGCGGTGCACGCGCTGGGAGAACTGGACATCGCCATAGCGTTGCTGAGCCCGGCCTCGCCCGAACTCACCGGCCAACTGCGCGTGGGCACGACGCCGACGTTCGACATCCATGTGATTCCACGCGCCATCACAGCATTCACTGCACGGCACCCGGCCGTGCGGCTGACGGTGGAAGAAGATACGGCCGCCAGCATCTCGCGCAAGGTCTTGCAACGCTAGTTCGACATCGCCATCTCCTACCACCCCGGCGATGAGCCCAAGCTCAGCTTCGAGCCGTTGTGCAACGAAGAACTGGTGCTGCTGGTGGGCGCGAAACATCCCCTGGCCAGCCGCAAGCGCATGAGGATGGTGGAGTTGCACCGGCGCGAGATGATCCTCCCATCATCGCGCTACACCACGCGGCGCATGATTGAAGAGGCATTTGCTGCAGCGGGGGCGACGCCCATTGTGCGCGCTGAGTCTGACTCCATCACAGCCATGCTCGGCACGGTACGCCAGAGTCATCTGGCAACTATTGTGTCGCGCCATGCAGTCCAGGGAGACAGTGGGTTCAAGATCATTGCTCTTGAAAGCCCCACGCCGATGCGCACGCCTGGTCTCGTACGGCTGAAGGGGGCACCCGTGGACCCCGCCCAGGCCACGCTCGCTTCCATCATCCGGGAGGTCACGACGGCTGCCGATTTTCAGCCCCTGCAGCGCAATCGCTAGAGGCACAGCGACCCGTCCCATGAATGCACTCTGCTATCACCGGGAAGGCTCATCTGGCACTCACGGGAGATTCATTCTGAATACCGTTGATCAGTCGCAAACGTCGAGCATTTGTTGGCGTTGTTGACTCTGGGTAAGCCTCAAGAGTGCGGGAAACGAAGCCTCCATGCAATGAAACGCTAACAAGTTGTGAGCTGCCTGCGCCGCCCGCGCGCGATTCCCTCCCCTGAATGGATGGCGCGCGGCAGCTCCTGCGGCGTGGCCTCCCCGCTTCCCTTCCGTTGGACGCGCACGCGCCCACCCAGCGTATCCACCGCCTACATCTGTGGGGTCTCGGCCATTGACCCGCGCGTTGTCAGCACCTTACGTTTTGCTTCATCCGTAGGGTGAGTGTGCCGAATCAGCTCAAGGCCGCGCCCGTGCTGACTCAGCGGCACATTTCTGCGGCTTTTAAGTTGAATGCATCGTGGTAGGCCACCACAGCCGCCGGAATTGCCCCTTCGAAGGCAATGGCCAAAAAGTACTCAGGCGGCACATCGGGCAGCACCAGTGCGCTCTCGGCCTTGAAACCAAAGCGTTGGTAGTAGTGCGGATCTCCGAGGAGCACGCAGCCCGACGCGCCCATCGAACGCAGTTGCGCTATGGCATGGTTCATGAGTTGCACGCCGATCCCCTGCCTCTGCCGCTGCGGCAAGACCGACAACGGCCCCAGGCCGAACCAATCCGCAGGGCCAATGGAGAGCCGTATCGGCGAGATCGCCACATGGCCGACCACCGCTCCATCGTCGTCAGCCACCAGCGACAGCGTGAGTTGCTCCGCATGACGCAGCGCGTTCACAATGAAGTGCTCAGTGTGGCTGGTGTGCTCGGCATCATGGAACGCCGCTATCGTGACGGCCTCGATGGCCGCTACATCGGATGCTGTTTCGTTGCGGATCTTGAGGGTCACGGCGTATCCATCGTATGTTGATTGCTCATGTTCGTGTGCACAGCCGCCCCCTGTGCGGCTCCATAAAACTGTCCTTTTCCAAACTGGAAAGGTATGAACCGCGAGTAGGACGGGCCGGGGTGCGGTGCTCAGAATTCCAAGTTGTCGATCAGCCGCGTGCCGCCCAGGCGCGCCGCGCCCAGAACCACGAGTTGGCCCGGCTGCGGAGCCTCTGCAGGCGGCAGCAAGTCAGCGCGCTGGCGCACGGTTAGGTAGTCGGGCTGCCAGCCCTGCTTGCGCAGGCGCTCCACCGCCTGGGCCTCCAGCGCGGGCAGGCTGGCGCCTAGCTGCAGCGCCGCATCGGCCAGCGCGCGTAGCGCCTGGCTCAGTTGCACGGCCTGGGCACGTTCTGCTTCGTCCAGATAGCCGTTGCGCGAACTCAGCGCCAGACCGTCGCCGGCGCGGCAGGTGTCGCCGGTCACGATGTCGATGGGCAGCGCGAACTGCTCCACCATGCGGCGGATCACCAGGACCTGCTGGTAGTCCTTGCGCCCAAACACGGCCGTGCCCGGGCCGCCGCTGAACACGCAGGCCAGCAGTTTCATCACTACCGTGCACACGCCGGTGAAGAAGCCTGGACGGAAGTGTCCCTCCAGGATGTCAGCCAGTCGCGGATCGGGCTGCACTTTGAAGGTTTGCGGCTGCGGGTATAAGTCTTTTTCGGCAGGCGCGAACAGCACGTCGCAGCCCTCGGCGTGCAGCTTGCCAGCGTCTATTTCCAGCGTTCGCGGGTAGCTGTCGAAGTCCTCGTGCGGCAGGAACTGCAGCCTGTTGACAAAAATGCTGACCACCATGACGCTGCCCAACGGCTTGGCTTGGCGCACCAGGGCCAAGTGGCCGTCGTGCAAATTGCCCATGGTGGGCACGAAGGCGGGACGGCCGCGACCCGCCAGGGCGTCGCGCAGGTCAGAGATGGTGTGGACGATTTGCATGGGTGGATTCATCAGGCGCGGAGCTAATTGTCGGGGAAGGTGGCCAAGGGCTCAGGCCGCGTCAACGGACTAGCGTTCGACGAGGACGGCGGGGGGCTGGACGGCCCTGCGCGGCAGCTGGGACATCATGCGTTTCGTCGCCGATGGGGCCTTCGATCGGGTGCAGGGCCTGCACGTGAGTTTGGCAAATATGGAATTTTCTCGGAATTCTTCAAGGAAATCATCCGACTTCCTCTCAGAGGCGGACAGACCGCTTGCACGCTGACACGCAACCGACTGTGTGCTCAGCGATCTCTCCCTCTACTTCGCGCTGCAAACAAAATCTTGCGCAGGCTCTCAGGATTGGCTCCACCTCGCGCTCGCCCTGCACCGCCAGCGATCCAAGTCTTACTCCGCCCCTTCATGCAATAGATTCGAGGCTGTATCGCCCCGCCTCCCCTACTTACCTTGCAGGAGAATGGGGATGTACCTCTTGCCTACCAAGCTATCAATACGCGGCTATTTCTGCTCCGCGATCCAGTGACGGACATCTTCTGCCCGCCATGCCGTTATGCCGACGGAAATCCGGACAGGCGCAGGGAACAGACCCGCCTTCACCCGCCTCCAGAGCGTTGATTTGGAAAATGGTACGAATCTGAGCAGCAGGCTCTGGCGCACAAAGCCAGTGTGGTGTTGGTGCCGATGCAATCTTGACCAGCTAAACCGCAAAGTGCCAATCCAATATTGACCAGGGTGTTCCACTGACCTGCTGAGAATTTCAGCAGGGGATTCAAGGTGATCACCATGGACATGATTGGCAAGGTCAGGCGCATGAGGCTGCGCGACCAACTCTCTCTCAGCGAGATCGCAAAGCGCACAGGCCTGTCGCGCAACACGGTCAAGAAGTGGCTCAAGGCGCCCGGCGATGTTGTGCCGAAGTACGAGCGGGTGAAGCTCGATGGCAAGCTAACTGCGTTCGAGCCGATCCTGCATCAAGCGCTCACGACCGACAGCCATCGCCCCAAGCAGGGACGGCGCAGCGGCCGAGCTTTGTTTGCTCAGATACAGGCCCAGGGCTATCGCGGCGGCTACAGCGCCGTCACCGACTACATCCGGCGCTGGCGGGTGGAGTCCGCAGCCAGTCCGGCCAAGGCGTTCGTTCCGATGAGCTTCGAGCTGGGCGAGGCCTTCCAGTTCGACTGGAGCGTCGAAGCCATGCTCGTCGGCGGTGTGTTCTACAACGTGCAAGTGGCGCACCTGAAGCTGTGCGCCAGCCGGGCCTTCTGGCTGGTGGCCTACCCCAGCCAGGGTCATGAGATGCTGTTCGACGCGCACACACGCTCGTTCCAGGCACTAGGTGGCGTCACCCGACGCGGCATCTACGACAACATGCGCACCGCTGTGGACAAGGTGCAGCGTGGCAAGCAGCGCACCGTCAACGCGCGCTTCGCAGCCATGTGCAGTCACTACCTGTTCGATGCCGACTTCTGCAACGTCGCCTCGGGATGGGAGAAGGGGGTGGTGGAGAAGAACGTGCAGGACAGCCGCAGGCGCATCTGGATCGAAGCCGCGACCCGTCGCTTCGGCTCGTTCATCGAACTCAATGCCTGGCTGAGCGAGCGATGTCGTTCGGTGTGGAGCGACACCACGCACCCGATCCATCGGCAGTTCACCGTGGCCGAGATGTGGGAGTTGGAGAAGCCTCACCTCATGTCCATGCCGGCCCCCTTCGACGGCTACGTCGAACGGTTGGCCCGGGTCAGCAGCACCTGCCTGGTGGCTGCCGCTCGCAACCGCTATTCCGTGCCGTGCGAGTGGGCCGGCCACATCGTCAGCACCCGCGTCTATCCCGAGCGAATCGATGTGGCGGCCGCGGACGCCGTCGTCGCGAGTCACGCCCGGCTGCCGGGCAGCGGCCAGACCAGCTACGATTGGCAGCACTACATCGACCTGGTGCAGCGCAAACCGGGCGCCTTGCGCAACGGCACGCCGTTCCTGGACCTGCCGGCGCCGTTGCTGCGTTTGCGCCAGTCGCTGCTCAGGCACCCTGGAGGAGACCGGGTCATGGCACAGGTGCTGGCCGTGGTGCCGCAGGCCGGGCTGGAAGCGGTGCTGGTGGCCATCGAGCTGGTACTCGAAGGCAGGACCCCCAGCGGCAGCATTAGCGTGGAACACGTGCGCAACGTGCTGGCCCGCTTGAACAACCCGGCCACGCCGGCGCAAGCGCAGACGTCCTTGCAACTCACCCAGGCGCCCAAGGCCGATACCGCGCGTTATGACCGGCTGCGCCCCACCCACCAGGATCATCTAGACGGGCAGGAGGTGGGCCATGCGTGAGACCTCCATCGATGTACAGGCCCAACTGAAGGCGCTGCGGCTCAACGGCATGGCCACGGCTTGGGCCGATCTGACGGAGCAAGGCGGCGATACGGCCTTGGCTGCATCACGCTGGCTGGTGGAGCACCTGCTGCAGGCTGAAGATGCTGATCGGGCGATGCGTTCCATCGCCCATCAGATGAAGGCGGCACGCTTCCCGATGCACCGCGACCTGGCTGGGTTCGACTTCACCGTCGCGCCGGTCGACCGCGCGTTGATCCAGAAACTGGCGGACCTCTCGTTCACGCAGGATGCGCAGAACGTGGTGCTGGTCGGCGGCCCAGGCACCGGCAAAACCCACCTGGCCACGGCGCTGGGAATTGCTGGGCTCACCCGGCACGCCAAGCGAGTGCGGTTCTACTCCACGGTCGATCTGGTCAATGCCCTGGAGCATGAGAAGAGCCAGGGCCGTGCCGGACGCATCGCCATGAGTCTGGTGCGCATGGACCTGGTCGTGCTCGACGAGTTAGGTTACCTGCCCTTCAGCCAGGCCGGTGGTGCCTTGTTGTTCCACCTGCTGTCCAAGCTGTACGAGCACACCAGCGTGATGATCACCACCAACCTGACGTTCGCGGAGTGGTCCACGGTGTTCGGCGATGACAAGATGACCACCGCGTTGCTGGATCGCTTGACCCATCACTGCCACATCATCGAGACCGGCAACGAGTCCTACCGCTTCCGCCACAGCACGCACGAAGCCAAGGGGCGCATCAAGGCTCGTGAGCAGACCAAGAAGGCAGTGGCCGCCCAGGTTAGCGAGACCGCGGAGGAAGGGGCCTCGCCTGACGGCTCGGCAATACCAACCACCAGTTCAAAAAAAGGAGGCCCTACCGAAGCATCCACCCTATAGTTATCCACAGCTGGTTTCTAATGGAACCAGCTTTAGCCCCTGGTCAATGTTCGACTGGCACTGCTGATCACGTTTGCACTGGCACTAACAAACCGCCAAATAGGAGCATTTATTCCGCAATTCGGAGTCGCGGGACGCTTCCCCCGCAGAGCCAACCTCAGTTGTCAAAGCTGGTCGGCCTCCATGACCCCTACGAAGTTCGAGATTTCGATGACGGGCACAGCAGCCCAGATGAAGTTCCTCCGCACTACGACTCGTGGCCAGTCGCGTCCCGTTCGTTCAAGAGCGACTGCAGTCGTAGATCACTTGCATCGAGCGATTGCACACGCCCGTTGAGCAGAACGGTTGTTGAAACACCCGCCTGAACGTTCTTGGTTATGGCGTCACGGACAGCCTGTTTGGCCAACTCTTGCAGTTGGGCGGTAGTCAGGCCGAAGGCTAACGAATGCGCTTTGTTCACATAGTGCAGCTTATGTCGTTGGTACAACGCAGTCAAGGCTATTCCAATTATTTTAGTTCTGACCCCCTGCGCAGAGACGTACACCAATAAATTATGCTATCGCTGGCATGAGACAAATAAGCCCATGGTGATATGCGCAACTAAATAATGTAGGACTGATACTCAATCAATCACAGAACCTATGAAGGATGGGAAAAGCGTTCTTTTGCTCCTCCTGTCGATTCAATTTGATTCCTAAAAACAACGAGGCTCAGCTTTCAATCAAAGAGCGTCATTGCGAAAGTGTTTCCGCTCCCAACGAGCCTGCATTTTTGAAAATGTGGAGCCCACTAGCAGAAGCAGACCGAACAGGCTCATTCCGACAGCAACAGGATTATTAAAGAACTCGGTCATCGTTATATCCGCAATCGACTGTAGAGAAAACACGTTTCAGGAGGCTCTGCTCAGCAGTTTTTGAGAGAAATGGAACATATAGCTGCTACTGCCTGGCCTTAAGGGGCCCGATATATCAACTTGCGCTTTCCCAAATGCTCTATTGGCGTGAAGGAAGCTGATTTTACCAACTCGACACCAGTTGACAGCGTGTACAGCAGAGCCGGCTCATACATATTAGGTTCTTCAGCCTCCCATAAAGCTATGAGATCCTCAAAATGCCAAAATTTTGAATCATGCATGTATCCAGGTGACATTACCCTCACGCGAACCACAATATAGCCTTGCAAAGAACCTTGCTTCACAAAGTCGAGCAATAGGTCTTCATTCGACAAAAAAATGTTCTTCATGCCTCCGCCAATGCTTTCTGTACGGTACTCAACAAAGAAGTATGGTCGTACAAAACTTAGACTAGCTATTGGGGCTCTTCGGCGGGAGACTCTAGCTAGCCCAGCAAGCACACTGCGAAAGTAAGAAATCATTGGTTAAGCAAAATTTGAACACTATAGATTGTAGCCCTATTGTGTTCAAAGTCTCCTAATCGCGGAGATGGAAGCTCATTCAAATGCGTTGAACAATATCGCCATGGCTCTGCGGGTAATCCGTCGCGCACGGGGGTACACCCAAGAGGACTTCTCCTCTGTTTCAAGTCGAACCTACATCAGCAGTCTAGAGCGAGGCACCAAAAGTCCCACGTTGGGAAAAGTGGAGCAGATCGCCACCGCTTTGAACGTCCATCCCCTGACCCTGCTCGCAATTTCATTTGCCACTTCTCCATCGCTAGATGGTAAGCGCTCTATTGACCACGCCCTTGCACTCGGGTGCCCGTTGAGGCAATGAATGTTCTCTCGGCGTGGTGCGGTCTGCGACGCGCGAGAATCTGGGTCAACGCCGCATTTCACATTCAGTT
>Ga0307998_1000449_pt1 | contig 23609 bp, 19 predicted proteins | sample Davwhametageno37_FD_203147 | JGI IMG/M metagenome (GOLD analysis project Ga0307998, IMG submission 203147) | Marine microbial communities from Davis Island wharf, Antarctic Ocean - #37 | ecosystem: Environmental > Aquatic > Marine > Unclassified | place: Antarctic Ocean: Davis Island wharf... | reverse complement strand
ATCGCCTTCCCAAGAACCATGCATGGTGACATCAAATCGCCTAGTAACTTCGCCACTGCGGTTCTGTATTAAGCCCCAGGCTTTAATTGGCCCTGTGAAGTAGGTTTTTAAATCTAATGATGGTTTCGTTTCTTTATATGCCTCCATTTTAGGTGTCGCGCAGCCGTTAATAAACGTCATTAACCCCATAATAATTACTCCTTTTTTGATCATATTCATTGTTTTAACCTTGCTTGTTGATTAACTTCCATAAAGAAATTGCTGCCAAACACTTAACAATGCATGGCACTAGTCCATATAATATCAATAGTGATAGCAACGTTACTTGCGTGTTATCCCCTGCTGGAATAAAGCCAGTGTTATCAAGTATCAGGAAAGCAAAGCCGCTTGCCAAGGCTAGCGCTAGCTTAGGAATAAATGCCATAACACCGTAATACTGGGTTGCTCTTTCCTCGGCTTCTATTGCATTAATACGGTCGGCGATAATGGATGCTGGTAGCGCCAAATCTGCACCTAATGCAAATCCTGACAAGATACAAATGATGCTATAGGAAACAATGTCACCTGGCTGTAATAGCACAACCCAAATAAACACGGCAATTGAAAGCATCATTGATACAAGCCAAGCACGGTATTTATCTAGTTTTTTAGACAGTACAAACCATAGCTGCATTAAAGCAGCACCAGAGGTAAAATAAAGAAATAAAAACAACCCAGTATAGGGCTCAGCATTGAGGTAATCACGCACAAAAAAGAGGATTAATACAGCTGGCAATGATGCGGCAACTTGCGTTAAAAAGTAAGTGATAAAAAATAAGTTTTGTTTATCATGCAGTACCTGAAAGAAATCAGTAGCCTTCAATACTTTGTGTCGGTTTAAATGCTGCAAATCTACACGCTTCAGAAACTTAACGAACATGAGCCAAGCAAGCAGCATGGCAATTGCATAAATAATAAATAGCCATCTAAATACTTGCGTCGCTTCAGTGAAATTAAATAAGATAGTCGGCAATATGGAGGCAATGAGTAGGCCAAATAAAGTAAAGGATTCACGCCACCCTGCTATGCGTGTGCGTTGATGTTGATCCGCAGACCAAAATCCACCAATAATATTAAGGTTTATCACCACAACACTAAACCCTGTAGTGGCAAGCATCATACTGACGGCAAACCATACGGCAGTAGAAATAGACAGCTGAGGGCCAAAAAACAAAGTAAATAAGCCTATTGTTAAGGTCAATATGCCACCAGTCATAATCGTTTGACGACGTGTGGCATGGAGATCCGAGAGGTAGCCAATAACAGGATCTTGCACGGCATCAAACAGGCGTACTAGCAGTAAAATCACACCAATCGTACCTAAACCCAAGCCTAAATGACGCGTATAAAAATCTGGCGCATGGATATACAGTGGCAGCCCAGCAAAGGCTAGCGGAAACGCTAGCAAGCTATATTGAAACAACGATCGCTTATTGGGATGTTGGGTCACTGTTATTCACTAGCCTTAGATGTTGCTTTTTGTGGTGTTAGTAGCTCAGTCCGCAACTTAGGTGCGCTTGTATTTTCACCAAACCAAATATCAAAAAAAGCATTACAAAACTTTTCATCATTCACGTACCCAATTAACACATTGTTTTTATAAAACCGGCACTTTGTTTTATCTGGATATAGTCCAGTGATACTATCGCCCTTGATCACATCCGGAAAAATATTACGCATTTGTGAGTGCCAGCCAGCTAGTGTGACCTCATCAATCCCTTGGTAGTCTCGCATCTCCTCAGCGGAACGATCTGCAATACCTTCGCCTTTAAAGTTGCGTAGATACGTTAATTGCAATGCAAATGGTGGCTTGACTTCAGCTTTACCAGAAACAGTATAAAACGTCGCATCGTACACATCAAAAACAAAGACGCTATAGCGTGCTGACGATACTTTCTTTGCCTCAGGCAACTGCTGTTGAATAAATACCCCTGCATTGGCAAAATTTATACAAACTAAGAGCATCAATAATAAATAAAGATTACGCATGGGTTAACTCGATTTGCATGACATCATTTTTATTTGTTCTAAAAGCGGCGGCGCAGGCAGCAAGGTAAAAGCGCCACAAACGAATAAAGCCTTCATCAAAACCCAAGGCAACAATCTGCTCTTTTTGTTGGTCAAAGCTTTCTAACCAAATTTCTAATGTACGCGCATAATCCTTGCCAAACATATAGGGTTGGTGGGTAGCTAAGCCAGCCTTTGCCGCCTCTTCTTTAAAGCGAGAAACGCTAGGTAGCATTCCTCCAGGAAAAATAAAGCTTCGAATAAAGTCACTCCCACGCCTATAGCTAGGAAAATCTTGTTCGTTAATCGTAATTGTTTGCACCATAGCTTTACCATTTTTGGCAAGCAAGGACTTTAGCTTTTGAAAATAAGTAGGCCAGAAGTGCTCGCCTACCGCCTCGAACATTTCAATTGAAATAATATGATCATAAGTACCTGTTTGATGACGATAATCCTCCAATACAATATTGGCTTTTTGTCCAAGGCGTTGCTGTGCGAAAGCATGTTGCTCTTCAGATAAGGTAATACCCTTTATAGCAAAATCGCGTTGCTCAACTGCACGTTCTGCTAACCCTCCCCAGCCACATCCAACCTCTAATAGACGGCCTGATTGTGTATTAAGGCTATCTAACATACGGTCATACTTATTATGCTGGCCTTGTGTCAATGTTTCTTGTTCTGATGTAAACAAGGCCGATGAATAGGTCATGCTAGGGTCTAGCCATAAGCGATAAAATGCATTACCCAAATCATAATGGGCATGAATGTTCTTTTTACTACCTTTAATCGTATTACGCTTAAATACGTACAACATTGAGGAAAGTAATTGGTATAGCTTATTGCCTGTCACCATCGCATCAAGAGCAGATTGGTTGCGTAAGCCCAGCTCTACTAATCGGTTAATATCATCGGTATCCCACAGCCTTTCTCGATAATCATCAGCAAAACCAATATCGCCTTTACGCAGCATATTAGTAAATACACGCCAGTCATGCACGTCTATTGTGGCATGGTGGTCAGCCTGTTGTTTTCCACCATAAGTGCGCGTTTTGCCATCTGGCGTAGTTAAGGTCAGTGTGCCCCACGATAACTGATCAAGTCGTTTAAGTAATTGCTCTGCTGCAGTTTTGTTAATCATTCTTATTTCCATGTAGCATTATTGAAGTATGTGTAGTACTAACTTTTGTACTTTTTTGCACTGGTTTATTTATGTATTGAATACGTTTGGCAAGTAATTTAAGTGCGTGCCAGTGAATCATCAAAATGGCTTTAAACGTTACTAGTGGATAATGCCAAAAAGCAAAACGTAAACTTGATTTTGATAAGGGTTGCAATGTGCCAACCAGTGAAGTGATCAACTGTTTATGCCCAGCTTCATTATGAAAATTAATAAGCACATTGAAATTGTCGCCCTCAATATCAAAATAAAATTCATACTCACCCTCCTTTTTTAAAAATGGGGATACGTGAAACATTTTTTTAGCAAACAAGGGTGCTAAGCTAGTGATGGTGCGACGATCCTGATGGACGCACAAGTAGGTATGCTGCTCACCAAAAGTATTGTGCACCTCGCATAACACAGCACGAAGTTGCCCGTCTTGATCTCTGCATAACCAAAAACTAACAGGGTTAAACGCATAGCCTAAAACTCTAGGCATTGTCACCAAAGTAATGTCGCCATCAATCTCAACTTGGTGTTGCTTTAATAGATAACGAGCCCAGCTCTCTAGAGCACTACCATCGCGCGCGCCATGGTCTTTATCGTAAAAGCTTAGTGCCGAAAAACGGTTGTGCGCGAGTGCCGTACTGCTCAGCGTTGAGAGCGGTAGTACTACATAGTAAATGCCATAATGAAAGGCATGCACTTTAGGTAGTAAGCGTTTGTGCATCACTCTGCCAGTCAGTATCTGCGGACTACTCACTCCCACGGTATAGTACCTCCTAGCCTTTTCACCACATTCACGGCACTGAGTAGGCCATCTTCATGAAAACCATAGCGTTGGTAAGCACCACAGAACCATAAATTACGCTGGCCTTGAATCGACTGCATCTTATCTTGTGCAATAATGGCTTTGTAATCAAAAATAGGATGAGAGAAATTATGCTCATTGATAATGAGCGATTCTTTTGGTCTTCTTGTAGGATTAAGGGTAATGATGACTGGCGTTTCAGTTTTTAAGCTTTGTAGATTATTCATCCAGTAGCTTAAAGAAATGTCTTGGTTGTTATCTTGCTGTTGCTCTGACAAATAAACCCAGCTTGCCCAGCACTGCTTATGTTGTGGCATATAACTAGCATCAGAGTGCACCAATATATGGTTACGCTGATAATCAAAACTGGATAATACTGACTGCTCATCTACCGTTGGTTTCTCAAGCAGTGCTAATGCTTGATCTGCATGACAAGCGAAGATAACATGGTCAAACTCACGCTTGCCACCTTTTACATCAATTACCTCATATTGGTCGCCAAGCTGAATAACGCGTGCGGCACCATTGCCTAAAGTAATACAGTCGGCAAAAGGCGCTGTTAAGCGTTTAATATACTCACGACTACCGCCAGTCACTGTATACCATTGCGGCCGCTTATTAATACTGAGTAAGCCATGGTTTTTGAAAAACCGAAGAAAAGTTTGCGCAGGAAACTGCATAATGGTTTCCACTGGGCAACTCCAAATTGCAGCGCCCATAGCTAAAATATAATATCGCTTAAACCATGACCCCATTTTAAGCTGTTCAAGGCAATTACCTAGTGTAATAGATGGGTCTTTTTCTATATAAGCTAAGGCTTGTTTATTAAACTTAAAGACATCAAACAGCATTCGCCAATACTGAGGGCGTAATATGTTTTTACGTTGGGCGAACAAACCACCAGAGCTATATTCCAACCAGCCATCATCAATACTGACTCCAAAGGACATGTCGCTCTTTTGATACGGCACACGAATCTCGTCAAAAAGGCCGAGTAGATTAGGATAGTTCCAATCGTTAAAGACAATAAAGCCTGTATCTACTGCTAAAACTCCTTCTTTAACAGGCACATCGATTGTGCGACTATGACCGCCTAAGTAGTCATTTTTTTCATAAATAACTAGATCATGATGTTGGTGCAGCAAATAAGCTGCTCCTAAACCAGAAACTCCTGTACCAATTACAGCTACTCTCATAACGATATTATGACAAAAGTATAATTACTAGAACATGGCTAGAACATTACAATTTTGTAATAAACCTTAATCCGTCAGCTGTGTTTTCTAATTCAATTTGACCATAATGCAAATCAAACACCACATGTACTAAACTTAAGCCCAAACCATTGCCTACAGTTCCGCGGCTCAAATCACTACGAAAAAAACGTTGAAATACTTTTGCCATATCTTGCTTTGGAATACCGCCACCGGTGTCTTCAATCACAACCATAGTATGCTCACCTTCCGTGCGCATCTCGATTGAAATGTATCCATCATTAGGGGTGTATTTAATAGCATTATCGACAATATTGGCATAAGCCTGAAAAAGCAAATCTTTATCGCCCTCACACTCAGTATTAATTAATTGCTGTTTAATGGTGATATGTTTTACTTCCGCTAAAGGCTCATATAATGCAATGACATCCTCGATTAAAGGCCGTAATGCAGTGGTTTGAAAGTGTTCACGTTTTTTCTCTGTTTCTATGCGTGAAATTCGCAATAATGCATTAAATGTACTTAATAATTGATCAGCTTCATTCAATAAAGCTTCTTTAGCGGAGTCACTATGATTATCGTGTACCGCTTCAATATGATTTCTCAAGCGTGTTAGTGGTGTACGCAAATCATGGGCAATATTATCGGATACTTGCCGTACACCACCCATTAATGTTTCAATACGGTCTAACATCAAGTTTAAAGTCGTCGACATCTTCCCCAAATCATCCCAGCGTGAACTTACTTCTAAACGCTGAGACAAATCCCCTGTGTCCATGATTTTTTGCGCCGTCGTTGCAATTCTATTGGTACCTCTCGCCACGAAAACACTAATCATATAACTGACCAAAACAACTAATATAATCAGTGAGATGCTAATAATACTTAGCCACTTCATCAAACGAAACTCATGTTGCGTTTGGGTAATATCAATAGCAACTAAGATTTTTTTATTACTTGCAAATGTATGAATTTTGGCAGCATAGGTCTTTTCTTTAATCGGATGGTCAAAGACAATGACACCCTCTTTTAAGCGCTCAACTTTTCCTGACAGTATTGCAGGTGACTCGCCATGAGGGCCAAAAGGAATGAATAAACGACCCATCATTTCATTCTCGCTATAGCCAATATAAAGCTCTTGATCTATTTTAAGATGCCTTATTTCAGTATCGATAACCTCTTCTGTGCCATGAATAAAATGACCGCGTTCAAAATAGTAACCAAAATAGCCCAAAATCGACAAAGATAAACCACAAAGCAACGTAAAAAATAGCGCCATCTTAAAGCTGGAGCTTTTAGTATACTGGCCATTAGTGGCAGCTTGCGATGGCTTAGTCATAATCTTCTATCATATAGCCAGCGCCACGTATTGTTTGAATAATCGGCGTATCAAACCCTTTATCAATTTTGCTACGCAATCGACTAATATGCACATCAATGACATTAGTTTGTGGGTCAAAATGATAATCCCAAACATTCTCTAACAGCATAGTGCGCGTCACAACCTGATTCTTATGTTTAATCAAATACTCTAGCAAACTAAACTCTCTAGTTTGCAAATCAATCGACACCGCTGCTCGCGTGACTTTTCGAGCCATCAAATCAATGGTTAAGTTTTGTGCGCTTAATGTTGTCGAGGCAATATTATTGCGTTGTTGTCGCAGACCTAATATTTCAACCCTTGCCAATAGCTCACTAAAAGCGAATGGCTTGACTAAATAATCATCACCACCTGAGCGTAAACCATTTACACGATCATCAACATCACCCAAGGCACTCAAAATCAAGATAGGTACTGTTCTATCTAATGCGCGTAATGCTTTAATAATCGATATGCCGTCTAACTCAGGTAGCATGCGATCAAGAACTAAAACATCATAATCCTCAGTCGTGGCTTTAAACAAACCATCTTTACCATTAAAAACAACATCAACGTTATGGCGAGCCTCTTTCATACCTTTCGCAATAAAAGCTGACACATCTTTATCATCTTCAATTATTAAAATTTTCATAGTTTATAGATATAGCATAAAAGTCATATATATATAAATATAGCTTAACAATTAAATCAGACATTAAACCAATCATTAAGCAACTCATTTCCTGTCATCTCAAAGCCTCGTATTGGTAGGGGTTTTAATGTTTAATCAGTTACAATAACGCCTTTGCAATTTAAGCTAGTCGATTCAAGCGAATACTCATGAGCACCCTTAAAGAAGAAATCACCCGTCGCCGTACCTTTGCCATCATTTCTCACCCTGATGCAGGTAAAACCACGCTAACTGAAAAGCTACTCTGGTTTGGTGGTGCTATTCAAGTGGCTGGTGAAGTGCGTGGCCGCAAAGCCGCGCGTCACGCAACATCAGACTGGATGGAGCTAGAGAAACAGCGTGGCATTTCGGTCACCTCATCTGTGATGCAGTTTCCATACCGCGAACACATGATTAACTTGCTCGATACACCTGGCCACGATGACTTCTCTGAAGATACTTATCGTACGCTAACTGCTGTTGATTCTGCTGTGATGGTAATTGACTCTGTGAATGGTGTGGAAGCGCAAACCATTAAGTTGCTGAACGTGTGTCGAATGCGTGATACACCGATTATTACTTTCATTAATAAGCTTGACCGCGAAAGCCGCGAGCCGATTGAATTGCTCGACGAAATTGAAACCACACTGGGCATGGAATGCGCACCAATGACTTGGCCAATTGGTATGGGTAAAACCTTCCGTGGCGTGTATAGCTTGGTCAATGATAAAATTTTCTTCTTTGACCCGCGTGCCGAAAAAGGTATTTCTGAAGTCATTCAAGGTATTGATAGCCCTCGCTTAGATGCTCTCATAGGCAGCCAGGCTGATGCTTTACGTTTAGATATTGAATTAGTACGTGGTGCATCACATAGCTTTGATAAAGAGCGCTATTTAAGTGGCAAACAAACGCCAGTATTCTTTGGCTCAGCCGTGAATAACTTTGGTGTGCAGTCATTACTTGATGCCGTTGTCGACCTATCCCCTTCGCCGCAACCACGCCAAACAGCGACGCGAGAAGTGGCTGCTAATGAAGATAAGTTCTCAGGCTTTGTCTTTAAAATTCAAGCCAATATGGATCCTAAGCATCGCGACCGTATTGCGTTCTTGCGGCTGTGTTCAGGTAAGTTTGAACGTGGCATGAAGGTGAAGCAAGTGGCGACGGGTAAAACCATGAGTGTGAATAACGCGATTACCTTTATGGCACAAGATCGCTCGATTATGGATGAAGCCTACTCTGGTGACATCATTGGCATTCCGAATCATGGCACCATCAAATTGGGCGATACATTTACTGCTAATGAGAGCCTAAAATTCACTGGAATACCGTCTTTTGCACCGGAATTTTTCCGTCGCGCAAGAATAAAAAATCCTATTAAAATGAAGCAGTTACAGATAGGTATTAAGCAATTAGCTGAAGAAGGTGCGGCGCAACTTTTCCGCCCTTTATTGACGAATGATTTGGTGCTGGGTGCTGTTGGTATGTTGCAGTTTGATGTCGTCCTACATCGCTTACAACATGAGTATAGTGTTGAGATGATCTTTGAACCATTTGATTGCTACACCGTACGCTGGTTGATCGGTTCAGATGCAGATTTAAAAGCCATTGCCGACAAGTATGGTTTTAACGTTGGCTTAGATGGTGCAGATGATTATGTGTATCTAGCGCCAAACCGTGTGAACTTGCAAATGGCACAAGAGCGTTACCCTGATATAACATTCGCTGAAACCCGCGAAATCGCCTAAATCGCCTAAATCGCCTAAATCGCCTAAATGCTACCAAAAATCTCCACTGGCTTTGTCGATTGCGTCTTATTTATTTAAGTCAGACAGTGCTGAAAGCAATGGCTGCGACGCATCTTCGTGACATTGTGGATTTTTTTTAGTAGCATTTTTTCATGTCAACTTCTTGTCCTTGCGAAAGTGGAAAGACTTACCAAGATTGCTGCGAGCCTTACCACCAAGGTGCGCCGACTGCTAATGCAGAAACACTAATGCGTTCACGTTATAGCGCCTACGTCTTGGGCTTAGAACCTTACTTGTTAGCCACTTGGCATCCTGATACACGACCTGCCGCACTCAAGCTGAATGAAGATGACGCAACCAAATGGCTAGGCTTAAGCATTAAACGCTTTGAAAAGACAAGTCAAACAAAAGCCATTGTTGAGTTTGTGGCGTGTTACAAGGCTGGCGGTCATAAGGCTGAACGATTACATGAAGTCAGCCAATTTGTATTGACCGACCGCTGGTATTACATATCAGGTGAAATTGAGTAACAATCACTTGGAAACAGCAAAGTAATACAGAAGCCATAAGGTTTCATGATATGCGCAGCGATGCTACCACCATGCACTTCTACTTGACTGCCAAATATCCCAAGGAATTGACCTATCAGATGCGCAAAAAGATTAGATATTTACCTTAACGCATGCCGAAATGCTAAAAAAACGTGCACTAAAGAAAGCACGTCGTGAACTCCGCTCGACTAAAGGGAAAGTATCAAAACCTTTCCACCAAAATGGTTCACAGTCAGTGACGATGTAATCATCGTGCGGGTTGTAACAAAAAAGGCCACGTGATGTGGCCTTTTTTTCTATTCAAACCTCAGATTTAAACAGCTTCGAATGCTTCACATAATTGGCTTAATAGTTGGCCAAATAATGGCAACACTTCCTCTTTAGGGTGTGGGCTCTCGTCATCAGTACCTGCAATCACAAAGCTCACCGTCAATTTATCTAAGTTTTCACGGAACTCACGCCAATGCTCAACATCTGCATCGCTAATGAGTTTTACTTTATTTAAGCCTGTATTGACAATTTCAATCATTTGTTCATCAGGAATCCCTGAGAATAAGGTCTTCGCGATGGTTATTTGAGCTGACTGATAGTCAGGCTTTATTTCTTCAGCCGCTAATGGCGTAGTTAAGAAAGCAAATGTGAGTAAGCCATAGGCTTGATATACACTTAACATGTCAAAGTCTTCAGTTAGCTCAGCTTTGGGATCACGCTCTGCTGCTGAAATGGCATTAAACGTAATGTAGCTAGCCAAATAGTAGGCCGCATCTAACGCATCATAATCCGCCAAATCGGTACTTGGCTTTGCGCCATCCGCGTGAACTTCCGCTAAACAAATACCATGTAATAATTTCAATCGTTGTGAGTACTTTAGCTCTTCCATTCGTTCGCTTTCAATATCTATTGTTTGTTTATGTAAGCTTTAGTATTGCGCCGTTAACTATTCAGTTCTGGCAATGCTTCAAGTTCTTCATGCACAACTAACCAGCGCTCTTCTGCTTCCTCGATGCTTAACGTTAACGCAGATTGCAGTTTTAATAAAGCTTGCAGCTCTGTTTTATCATCACCTTCATACAATGTAGTGTCATTTAAGCGTTCATCACACGTCGCTTTTTCTAACTGCCAAGCTGCAATATCCCGTTCTAGCTTATCTGACTCTTTAATCAGTGGTCTACGTGCTGCGGATCTAGTCTGTCGATCTAGTTTATTCTGCGCATAACTGTTTTTCTTTTCAGCCACTGGTGCCTCGATAGCTGCAGCCGCTTTTGCTTGGGTGCGTTGCTCTGCCACCCATGTCGCATAATCATCTAAATCACCATCAAAGATGCTAGCCACACCATTAGCGACCAATAAGAATTGGTCACAAGTCGTGCGCAGCAAGGATCGGTCATGGGAGATCAAAATCACACCACCTTCAAACGCTTGCAAAGCCAAGGTCAACGCATGGCGCATTTCCAAATCAAGGTGGTTGGTTGGCTCATCAAGTAATAACAAGCTTGGCCGCGTCCAAATCAATAAAGCCAACGCTAAACGCGACTTTTCACCGCCAGAAAACTTTTCACAAGCTGACCTGGCCATGTCTCCACGAAAATCAAAACCGCCGAGGTAATTCAGCAACTCTTGCTCTGTCGCACTACTATCCTGCCGCTGCATATGTTGCAATGGCGACTCTTCTGCACGTAATTGCTCTAATTGGTGCTGCGCAAAGTAACCGATATTAAGGTCTTTGCCCAGTATGCGTTTACCCGTAATGCTTTTCAGCTCGCCCGCTAGCAATTTTATCAATGTGGTTTTACCCGCACCATTTGGCCCAAGCAAGCCAATACGCTCTTTTGGGCGCACCGTGAGTGAGACATTGCTTAAAATCGGCTTATCCGCATAACCAACATCAACATCACTAATCGCCATCAATGGCTCTGGTGCACTAGAAGGCGCTCTAAAACTGAAGTTAAATTGTGTATCAACATGCGCAGCGCTGATCAGCTCCATGCGCTCTAAGGCTTTAATACGACTTTGCGCTTGCTTGGCTTTGGTGGCTTTGGCTTTAAAGCGATCAATATAGCTATGTAAATGGGCAACCTTGCGCTGTTGCTTTTCATGCATGGCTTGTTGTAACACCAGCTTCTCTGAACGTTGGCGTTCAAAATCACTATAACCGCCTTTATATAAGGTCAACGTTTGGTGTTCGATATGCGTAATGTGATTCACAATCGCATCTAAAAACTCTCTATCGTGAGAGATGAGTAACAGCGTCCCTTGGTAACTTTTCAGCCAGTTTTCTAGCCAAAACACAGCTTCCAAATCCAAGTGATTGGTCGGTTCATCCAGCAAGAGCAAGTCAGAGCGGCACATCAAAGCACGTGCTAAATTTAAACGAACACGCCATCCACCAGAGAAAGATGACACCGTATTTTCTAACTCTACTTGGCTAAAGCCTAAGCCATCTAATAAGCCAGCTGCACGAGACTTTGCCGAATAGCCTTCAATTTCAGATAAACGTCCATGTAATTCAGCGATGCGCTCGCCTTTGGCATTAGCTTCCGCCACGACCAAATCTTGTTCAATTTGACTAAGTTCTTCATCACCCTCTAATACAAACTGTAAGGCGGAGATACTCAATGCTGGCGTTTCTTGTGCTACATGGCCGACCACCCAACTAGATGGAATTTCTAAATCGCCTTTATCTGCCTCGAGTTCGCCACGCAACATCGCAAACAAGCTTGATTTACCCGCGCCATTCGCACCTGTCAACCCGACCTTATGACTTGGATGCAACTGCAATGAAGCACCCTCAATCAACACTTTAATGCCTCGTACGATGGTTATATTTTTAAACTGAATCAAAACGTTATTGTCGACCAAATCCGATAAAAGGCGTTATTCTAAAGCAATCTTAAGCTTTACTTAAAAAGAGTTTCTATAAAATAGTATCGTTAAGCGGTGAAAAAAGGGTTAAACCAAGAGAAGTTGGCACTTATTCACAAATTTATTGTCCATAATCAAGTAAAATCATAGTACTAATAATAGTGAATAATATAGACGTGCCTGACCACAATACTGAACAACAATTATCGCCATGCTAATAATCAAAAAAACCTTTCGCTGGTTTATTTACGTCATTCTGGCAATTTTGGCACTGATGATCATTGCAGCAGCCATCATCCGCTTCGCAGTATTCCCCAATATCAATCATTACAAAAGTGATATAGCCGCCATTATTACTGAAAAAATCGGCCTCAAAACTACCGTTGGGAATATTATTACAGGCTGGGATGGGCTTTCTCCAAAAGTCCTTATTCGTCAAATCGATATTTATGACAAAGAAAACCAACCGGCTTTACACCTTGAAAATGTCAATGGGACGTTTTCATGGCTCAGTATCCCAATGATGCGCCCACATTTGTCATATCTCGATGTTAAGAACCCTAAATTAATCGTACATCGAAAAGAAAACGGTAGCATTTATATTGCCGGCATTCCAATGGCTGGAGAAGGAGAGCCTGATTTTGCGAATTGGCTATTAAGTCAAGCAAATATCAACATCAAGAATGCAGCCATTGTTTGGCAAGATGATTTGAGGAAGGCGCCTGCTTTATCGTTAGATAAAGTCAATTTCAACCTGAAAAATTCTGCTTGGCGTAAAATATTTGGGCAACATTTCTTTAGCTTAATGGCCTTGCCTTCAACAGGCACGACCTCTCCAATCATTATTAATGGTCACTTTTTTGGCCGAGATGTGAGCAATATAGACACGTGGCATGGCGAGCTCAACCTCAATACTAACGAGATTGACTTAACCGCATGGAAAGCATGGTTTGACTACCCCATAGACTTGCAAAGTGGCGCAGGTAAAACAATTGTGAGCCTCACCTTCTCCGATAAAAAAATTGACAAACTCAAAGCGGATGTTAGCCTCAATAACCTTTCGATTAGGTCTACTACGTCGAAAGCATTATTGAATGCGAAGTTACTGGCTGGATTGTTGACTTGGGAAAAAACAAAGAAAGCAACAACTATTACTGGCCAGAATATCAAACTTGATGCTGAAAATAATTTTCACATTAACAATGGTTCAGGGTTTGTTTCTCGGTCGATTAAGAACAATAAACCATGGGTTAATGCTTCACTAAAACTAGATACATTTGACTTAAGCTATTTAAGCCAATTACAAAAAGTAATCCAGTTACCAACACAGGTCAGCCAACCGTTAAAGGCGCTGAACCCACAAGGCAGACTTAGCGACATCAATATTAGATTACAAGGCAATCCTGAGAATCCAAGCCACTATGCAATTAAGAGCACATTTAAATCATTAAGCATGAATCCTTATCTCAATATACCAGGATTCAATAACCTCAGTGGTGAAGTGGAGGCCAATGAAGATAGTGGCACCTTGCAATTATCTTCATCTAATGCCTATGTAAATATAAAGGATGTTCTACGCTGGCCAATTCCATTAACAACGCTTAATGGAAAGGTCTCATGGCATAAAAATAAAGGTAAGCTGAAAATTGTTGCCAATGATATTGTGCTCGCTAACCCACATCTTAACGGAACGTTGAACGCAATCTATGACATGAACGGAGCTAAGGGTGGCTACCTCTACTTAAATGGCAAGTTTGAAAATGGCGATGCTAAATTTGCACCCTTCTATTACCCCCTGATTATAGGTGAGGAAACCATTGGCTGGCTAGACACATCAATTATCTCTGGCAAAGCGAACAATGTACAGTTAACCGTTAAAGGAAGCATTGATGATTTTCCTTACGTTGATAAAGCCAATAAACCAGACCCATCACTTGGCACGTTTAGATTCTCAGCAAGAATAGACGATGCAGTCTTAGAGTATGGCAATAGCTGGCCAAGAATAGAGGGATTAGGATTGAACATGCTATTTGAAGGCAATAGTATGATGCTAGATGCTGACAAAGGCACAACCTCTGGTATTAATATCATCAGAGCAAAAGCAATGATTCCAGAACTCAGTACTTATGGCGTAGATGCACAAGTGTTAAATATTGATGGTATAGCCGAAGGGCCTGTTACTAAAGGAATTACATTCATCAATACTAGCCCAGTACAAAAAGTAACACTAGGATTCACTGATGATTTAAAAACAGCGGGTATTGGCAAGCTCAACATCAATCTAAGTCTACCGCTGAATGAAATAGAAGCATCAACATTCAAAGGTGAATACACCATTAATAATGGCGTAATGTATGCCAACGAACGAATGGGGCTACCAAAAATTACCAATATTAATGGAAAACTCAACTTTGATGAGTTAGGTATTAATGCAAAAGTTATTAATGCCTCAATCTTAGGTGGTCCAGCGTCGTTTCATTTACAAACGACTGGTGATCAAACCATTAGCATTAATGCTAATGGTGCTGCTACTGGAGCAGGCATTAAACAATTCACGTCCAACCCTATCACTGAAGCCATGACTGGCAGCACAAACTGGACCGCAGATATTGCAATTAAAAAACCAGTCATAAACCTTAGCATTAAGTCCAGCTTAAAAGGGCTAGCAATCAATCTACCTGCCCCACTAGGTAAAACCAGTGAACAAGAGGCTAACTTAACCGCTGTAAAAAAACAGACTGTCAAAAATCAAGATCGTTTTGACATTAGCTATAGTGATATTGCTTCAGCCATTATTTTGCGTCATGAAAAAAATGGTGATTTAGCCTTTGATCGTGGTGATATTGGCATCAATATTCCAGCAAAAATGCCCACAATGCCTGGTCTAGCTTTACGTGGAAAATTTGACTATCTCAATGCTGATGAATGGCTAACATTGACTAACAATCCCAAACGAACAAGTAATACCGCTTCTGGCATAAAACTGAGTAATGCCAACCTTTCCATTCAACAATTGGATATTTTCAATCGCAGTTTAAACACACTGAAAATAAACGCTATCCCAAGTGATGACCATTTGCGTATGCGACTCACCAGTCGAGAGGTTGATGGTGATATTGAGTGGAGAGGTCCGTCGAAAACGGAAGAAACTGGCGAAATAATTGCTAGATTATCAAAGCTCCACATCCTAGCAGGCAAGGGTAATGAGAGCACGGAGGTCGCTGATGAAGACATTGAAAAATTAGACACTAAATACCCTGCCTTAGACATTCAAGTTGATGATTTTAAACTCGGCAAAAAAGCACTTGGTAAGCTTGAACTCACCGCACATGAAACCAAGAACGACTGGGTGATTGAGCAGCTTAAAATTAGCAACCCAGATAGCATCTTATTGGCTGAAGGTCGTTGGCATAATTGGACCAGAAACCCTAACACCAATCTAATCTTTTCATTAACGGCCAACGATGTTGGCAACACTTTAAAACGTTTTGGCCAGGCCGATGTAATTAAAGGTGGTATCGCATTGATAGCTGGGGAATTGAATTGGCCTGGCAGTCCACATCAGTTTAATACCAAAGAGCTACATGCGAAATTTAGGTTAGGCGTGTCTAAAGGACAAGTGATTAAGGTAAAGCCTGGAGTTGGCAGACTATTTGGTTTACTCACTTTACAAAGCCTGCCAAGACGCTTAACCTTAGACTTTAAAGATTTATTTAGCGAAGGTTTCGCCTTCGATGAAATTGGTGGTGCCGTCACGATCAACAGTGGTGTTATTCATAGCGATGATTTCTTTATGACAGGTCCTGCAGCGGAAACTGAAATTAAAGGTGATATTGACTTAAATAAAGAAACGCAGCATTTAAATGTAAAAGTGGTTCCACATATCAGTGATAGCCTATCTTTAGCAGCACTTGCTGGAGGCCCAGTCGCTGGTGTAGCCGCTTTCCTTGCTCAGAAATTACTAAAAGATCCACTGAATAAAATCGCACAAAGTAGATACGTGATTACTGGCACGTGGGACAATCCTATCGAAGCAGAAGCAGAAGCAGAAGCAGAAAAGAAAGATAGTGAGCCGACTAATTCCCTTTTAAACGCACAATAAACTGAATATGATAGAAAAAAAGAAAAGAAAAGAAAACAATACAATTAAAGTGGCTGGTATACAGATGGCCTCTAGCCCTAGTGTTACTTCCAATTTAATAGAAGCTGAAAGGCTGATTAAAATGGCAGTTGAAGCAGGTGCCAAATTGGTTGTATTACCAGAGTACTTTGCCATAATGGGCATTCATGACAGTGATAAAGTCAAAGTCAGAGAAGATGAAGGCGATGGCCCTATTCAGCGCTTCTTATCAAAAATCGCAAAGAAACACAAAATATGGTTGATTGGTGGTACGATTCCTTTAGTCAGCAACTCAGTTAAGAAAGTGCGCAATAGTTGCCTTGTTTACAATGATAAAGGCAAGCAAATGGCACGCTATGACAAGATACATTTGTTTGGATTAGATTTGGCCACCGAACAATATCATGAGAAAAAAACCATTGAAGCTGGCAATGAAGTCGTCGTCGTCGATACCCCGTATGGGAAAATTGGCTTGTCAGCATGTTATGATTTACGCTTCCCTGAGCTGTACCGTGCGATGGGAGAAGTCGATATGATTGTCGTACCTTCTGCTTTCACTGAAACAACGGGTAAAGCGCACTGGGAAACCTTAGTCCGTGCACGTGCCATTGAGAATTTATGCTATGTCATTGCGCCTGCACAAGGTGGTTACCACCTATCTGGTAGAGAAACCCATGGCAACAGCATGATTGTTGACCCTTGGGGTGTCGTACTAGACCATTTACCACGCGGCTCTGGCATTGTCATTGCTAACATTAATACGCATTACCAAGCTAGCTTACGTAAGAGCTTGCCTGCGCTGAAACATAAAACCATTCAATCACTTTAAAGCATCAACTAACATGAAATTAGAACAACCGATTATCAAACAAGCACAACATCTCGATACGGCGACAGCAGCATTGCTAGCGCCATCAGGGCTTGATACACAAGCTATCCAAGGCGTACTCAGCAGCATCATGTCGTATCAAGTTGACTATGCTGATTTGTATTTTCAATACAGCAGAAGTGAGTCCTGGGGCTTAGAAGAGGGACAAGTAAAGTCGGGTGCTTTTACGATTGACCAGGGTGTTGGTGTGCGCGCTGTGAGTGGTGAAAAAACCGCTTTTGCTTACTCGGATGAAATAAACCTACCGGCGTTACAAGAAGCTGCAATAGCAACCAAAGCAATTGCAGCCATTGGCAGCGACCAAACAGCGCGTAGAATCATTACGCCAGAAGCAAAGTCGCTTTATTTGCCAAACGACCCAATTGCATCACTTTCAGCAGATGCAAAAGTAAAGCTGCTTGAACGCCTAGAGCAATTCGCAAAACAAAAAGACCCTCGCATTACGCAAGTCATGGCTTCTATCGGTGGTGAATATGAAGTGGTGATGGTGGCGCGTAGTGATGGTGTAATGGCGGCTGATGTACGCCCGCTTGTTCGCGTTTCCATTCAAGTCATTGCAGAACAAAATGGTCGCCGTGAACAGGGCTCATCTGGCGGCGGCGGTCGATTTGATTATAGCTACTTCACCGATGCGGTATTGCAAGACTATGCAGAAAAAGCGGTACACCAAGCGATTGTCAATCTAGGTGCACGCCCTGCTCCAGCAGGTAATATGACCGTGGTACTCGGCTCGGGCTGGCCAGGTATTCTACTCCACGAGGCAATTGGTCACGGGCTAGAAGGCGACTTTAACCGCAAAGGCAGCTCTGCATTCTCAGGCATGATAGGTGAAAAAGTTGCGGCCAAAGGTATTACCATCGTTGATGACGGGACCATAGCAGATAGACGCGGCTCTCTCAGCATGGATGATGAAGGTAACCCAACCCAGAATACGGTATTGATTGAAGATGGTATTTTACGTAGCTATATTCAAGACACATTAAATGCACGGCTAATGAATATGCCGCTCACTGGTAATGGTCGTCGTGAAAGCTATGCACACACGCCGATGCCTCGCATGACGAACACCTACATGCTTAATGGTGATAAAGAACCAGAAGAAATTATTAAGTCAGTTAAAAAAGGTTTGTACGCAGCAAATTTTGGTGGTGGCCAAGTCGATATTACTAGTGGTAAATTCGTTTTCAGTGCAGCTGAAGCCTATATGATTGAAGATGGGAAAATCACCTACCCGGTAAAAGGTGCAACACTGATCGGCAATGGCCCTGATGTGTTAACCCGCGTCAGCATGATCGGTAATGATATGGCACTGGATAGCGGTGTTGGTACTTGTGGAAAAGAAGGTCAAAGTGTACCAGTTGGCGTTGGTCAACCAACCCTTAAAATTGATGGCTTGACAGTAGGCGGTACGATTTAATATTATAGGATAAACGGGGTCAAAAACCTCAATGACTCTGCGCGCTTTTACTTTACAAAAGGAGTGCTACCATAGCTAGTAGCCGCACAAAAAAACCCATAACAAAATCGTCTGTTAAAAAAACAACCCCCGCGAAAAAGCCAGGAGATTAAAAATCTGCGCCAAAAAAACCTGTCGCAAAAAAACCAGTACAGCCAAAAAGCGTAAAATTAGCGCTGAAGAGCGTTATAAAATGGTTGAAATCTCCGCCTATTACGTTGCAGAACACAATAATTTCCAAGGTAATGCAATCGACTTTTGGGTTACTGCCGAAGCTGGGGTGAGTAAACAAATTGATTAGTTAAACACCAACTAATTACAATAAAAAAGGGTGCTAAGCACCCTTTTTTTATTCCTTACGGATATTTAGAGAGATTATTACTTCAAAACTCTATTTTTGTACTCATTAGTCCGGGTATCAATTTCAATCTTATCGCCTTGCGCGACAAACAAAGGCACTGGCACTTCATGGCCTGTCGCTATTTTAGCTGACTTCATCACTTTACCTGATGTATCACCTTTAATCGCAGGCTCGGTGTATGTCACTTCACGCACAACCGTTGTTGGCATTTCCACAGCAATTGGCTTGCCCTCGTAGAATCGAATATCACAAACCATGCCATCTTCCAAGTATGGTAATGCGTCATCCATAAATTCAACATCAACATTATATTGGTTGTATTCCTCATCCATAAACACATAGCTAGGATCTGCAAAGTAAGAATAAGTCACTTCTTTTCGCTCTAACCCCACCACGTCAAATTTATCGGTCGCATTATATACATTTTCACTCGGCGCTTCAGTCAGTAAGTTTTTAAACTTAGCTTTCACCACCGCACCGCTACGGCCAGATTTATTATATTCTGATTTCAGTAATACCAATGGTTCTCCATCAACCATCACAACATTACCAACACGGAGTTCTTGAGCTGTTTTCATAGTTTCAATACCAAATTAAATGAGTGTTTATTTTAGCCAGAATTATACGCTAGTTTGCTTAACTCACGCAAAATTCCACTAGCTTAGTCACCAAATCATCTTGCTGAATCAAGTGATTGGATTGCTGCTGCGTATGAGCTGATATGGCATCGAGTTTACTCAGATAGTCTTGCCAAACATCATGATGAAAGACTTGCGTTGACCATAACTCATGTAATTTTGTTAGCGTATGATCAATATCAGGATGGTCATAGAAATTATCTAAGAAAGCATTCAACTTCAATAAATGGGCGTTATCTTCTTGCCAATATGGTTGCCAAACAAAGGGCTTACCAGACCATACCGCCCTCACCCAGCTGTCTTCACCACGTACAAAGTTAATATCACATGCCCACAACAATACATCGTAATCTTCTTGGCTTAAAAATGGCAGTATATGCAGCGTTAAATTGCCAGTTTGTATTGCATCACCCACTGCCAAATCATGCTGATCAAGCAAAGGGGTTGGCAAATGTTGATTGAAGGGCATAAAAACACTAGCTTGCCGATCACCATCGACCAAGGACTGCAAAAATGCATTAACTGGTGCATTTTCATAAGAAAATAAAGAGATATTCAAATCATCAACACGGTGATTGATCTGCAAACTATTCCAGAAATTAAGTTGTTGCGGCGCATTAGCCTGCTGAAAATTACTGCGACGTGTCATTAAATCTTGCTCACGTAACAAGCCGCCTGTTTGCTCAATAAAGCCAGGAAAGTAGAAGTGGCGTGTAAACCCCGTTTCACGGTGTAGCCCATTAAGGGCATGAAACTCCTGCACCCAGGATTCAGCCGACAAATAGTCGACATTCACCCAAACGGTCTTAGTAGTCATCTGCTTTAAATAAGCATCAGGTAAGCCACATGCAAAGGTTTCAAGCACCACATCTGCAGCATGCGAAAATGACGTCGCACCACCCCATCGAACAACCGTCACACCCTCATAGGTTTGCTCTGCCGCATTGCTAACTCCCGTTAGTATTTTTGTCGCATCAGACAAGTCATCAACAAATAATCGAACAGATAAACCATGCTCATGATGCAATTGCTTAGCTAAGCGCCAGCACACGCCAATGTCGCCGAAGTTGTCGACTATTTTACAAAAGATATCCCAAGATTGTTTTAGTTCAACCATCAGTAACTTTTCTTCATTCTCTTACGCACTAATCATGCGACATTTTATGCGGTTTTCTCACATTAAACTCAGTGATTGGCTTTTCACCAGCAGTAGGAGCTGCTTGATGTTCAATGGGCAAACCTTCACTATTATCTAACGCATAGGCTACCGTGCCTTTAGGGAAGGCATAATGACCTGGGTCAGTATAGTCGTTTTTTGCCATGTCTTTACGCACTTTGAGTGTCGTAAACATACCTCCCATTTCAACGGGACCAAATTGCCCTTTTCCCGCCATCATCGGCAAGGTGTTTTCAGGTAATGGCATATCCATCATCTCAGCCATATCACTCATTTCAGACATCCCTGTTTTACCCATCGGCATATAGTCTGGTACTAACTTAGAAAATGCTTTCGCAATCCCTTGTTGACTCACACCTAACATATTCGGAAAATCATGCCCCATCGCATTCATTGTGTGATGCGATTTATGACAGTGAAATGCCCAATCACCCAGTTCATCCGCAACAAACTCAATCGCGCGCATTTGACCTACAGCAATATCCGTCGTCACTTCAGGCCACCGTGCAGTCTTCGGCACCCACCCGCCATCCGTCCCCGTGACTTCAAACTCATGCCCATGGATATGAATGGGGTGATTAGTCATCGTTAAGTTTCCAACTCTCACACGTACTTTTTCGCCTTGCTTGGCAACGATTGGCGAAGTGCCTGGGAATGCGCGACTGTTAAATGTCCATAAGTTGAAATTCAGCATTGTATTGGTTTTGGGCAAATAGCTACCTGGTTCAATATCATAGGCGTTTAGTAAAAACACATAATCTCTATCTACTTTATGCATATTCATATTTTTAGGATGTGTAATCCAAGAGCCCATCATCCCCATCGCCATTTGCAACATCTCATCAGCATGTGGATGGTACATAAACGTTCCAGCCCGTCTTGCCTCAAATTCATACACGTAAGTTTTACCCGGCTCAATCGCAGCTTGCGTTAAGCCACTCACACCATCCATACCATTAGGCAAACGTTGTCCATGCCAATGTACACTCGTTTTTTCTGGCAGTTTATTAGTCACAAAAATACGCACTTGGTCGCCTTCGACTACCTCTATCGTTGGGCCTGGGCTTTGTCCGTTATAGCCCCATAGATTAGCAACCATCCCCGGTGCAATTTCACGTTTGACTGGTTCAGCCACCAAATGAAACTCTTTGACATTCTTGTTCATGCGCCAAGGCAAGCTCCAGCCATTTAGCGTGGCTACTGGCTGATAAGGACGTCCTGTATTAGGCATCAACAAAGGTTGCGTATCGGCATTTCCCATCATCACAGGTTCAGGAATACCCGCTAATAAGGTTTTATCTACAGCGCTTAGCGCAACACCGGCTGCTGCAAATTGTAAAAACTTTCTGCGGTTCATCATAGTACACTTCCTTCGCTATCTAATGGGGAACCGACTAAAGCCATCTCTAAATCGCTCTCTGCTAACCAAAAAACACGTAATGCTTCTATATAGTCATTCACAGCTGCCACCTGCTCTCTCGCAGCGACCATCAATGCAAATGGGCTCATCAACATGCTGTTGTATTGCAGTAAGCTCTCTTGCAGCATCGATTTTCGTAGTGGCACCACTTCATCACGATAGCGCTGCGCAATATTAAAGCTAGTCATGTATTGACTGTATTGCGCCCGCACTTCTGAAGCAGCTAAGATTGCTTGATTATTGGCCTGATGCAATCTTTGCATATACATGGCCTCCGCACGTTTCACTTTGGCCGTTCCCCAATCAAATAGTGGCAACTCAAACCGCAGTTCCAAGCCTTTTTTAACCGGGTCTCCGCGCCGACCTTCCAGCACGCTGGCTGGGCCAATTTCTAAAACATCAATCAAACGCGTTGTTTTGCTTAAACCAAGCCGTTTAGCCAACGCCTCCACCTGTAAGCGTGTTTGTTCTAGGTCTAAACGCTTGGAAAAATCAGCTCGATTGACTGTTTTTAGATTGTCTTCAGCATCAGGCAAATCCATCATCCGTGCTGGCAGTTTAAAATCAGCCGGATGCTTTAGACCCAGCAATGCTGTCAGCGCTTCTTCCGCTTGAATACAGGCATTTTCTGCATGACTTAATGCCAGTGCTGATTCCATATAAAAGCCTTGTTCACGCCCTACTTCTAGCTTATTCCAGTTTCCACCTTCATGCATGCGTTTAGCCAGCTGATAAGTCGCTTCCGCCGACTCATTCACTTGCTCAAGGTAATCCACAGCCTGTTTTGCCGCTAACGCGTTAATGTAGGCATTACGTGTCTGCCTAGCCATGCTCAACACATACAACACCATGTTGTTTTGCGTTGCTTCAAAACGCTTTTTCTCAATTGCAGTCGCTTTACCCATTGTAAATAACGCCATGACATTCATGGTGATGCTTTGTTCAATAGTGTAGTCACCGCGATGTTTTGCATACAACATCGAGAAACTAGGGTTAGGTAAGCGCCCTGCCTGTACTAAATCTGCTTCAGCCAGTTGTAGTGAGTAAAAGTCAGCTTGTAGTTGTGCGTTGTTAAGTAACGCAATCTGCACAACATTTTCTATGTTTAGTGGTGGGCTTAACAAAGCCTT
>Ga0307998_1000446_pt1 | contig 23674 bp, 25 predicted proteins | sample Davwhametageno37_FD_203147 | JGI IMG/M metagenome (GOLD analysis project Ga0307998, IMG submission 203147) | Marine microbial communities from Davis Island wharf, Antarctic Ocean - #37 | ecosystem: Environmental > Aquatic > Marine > Unclassified | place: Antarctic Ocean: Davis Island wharf... | reverse complement strand
TAATATGTCTCGGTCGCTTATTGTGATCTTCTTGTAATTTACGTGTATTGAAATAGACCCTACACGAATCACAATAAAATACTTCTTTTTTGGGTTTTACTACAACTTCTTTTTTGGGTTTTCGTGGAGGTAAAGGTTCAACACTATTCAATGTGGCTTTATATTCTTCAAAATAATGTTGTTCTAGTTTCTTTGCGGAATACAAATCATTGCAATTATGGAAAGCTATTATTTCCATAGTCCAATTCTCCCATCCCATATTGTCGCGTATAGTTTTATACACTTTACATTTGTAGTTCGCGGATTTTGGATTTATACAGCCTTGTTTGTGAGCGCATTTACGTTGAACGAAGTTAGTAGTATGACCTATATAAAGTTCTTTTACAGAAGAGTCTTTACAAAAAATTTTATAGAATATAGTATTGGAATAATCAACCTTGACCTTAGGCATCTTGTATAATCTTACCCAAAATCTTTATATTATATGCCGTTGAAGATAATTCATTTCTTTTTTGTGTGTATTCAGCGTAAAATTATTTAATTCATTAAATATGATAAAGATATTTAATAATAATATAATATAGATGAAACCCGGATTTGAAAGTTCTGATAATTTTGCAAATGTGCTAGAATATATGAATAGTTGTCAGCACAGTAGTTCAGAAAGTATAAATGAATTAGAATATAATGAACCAGAACTAGAACCAGAAAGTCGGAGTAATAGTGTAACAAGTGATGATATTGACAATCGGATATCTAGTGAGCTAATTCCAATTCCATTACCAAACGCAACAAGAAAACGCGAGACTATGTGTAATGGTTTGTCTGCGTTAGATTTACACAATCTTACTCCTACCCCTACAAAACATAGGAAAATATTAGAAGAGAATATGAAAAATATAGGTTCTCTAATAAATTTATACTATGACGACATTGAACATAAAATATCCCCATATAGTAAATGAGTAAAGAACTAGTAATATCAGCATTAGTAATGCTAGGTTTAGATACAGCCTATATTTCGGTAATAAAAAACGACTACTTGACCCAAATTCAAGACATTCAAAAAACGGTGCCTAATGTCAATATGGTAGGTGTTTTATTGAGTTACTCATTGATGATATTCGGAATAAATTATTTCATAATACAAAAAAACGCATCAATCTTAGACGCTTTTTTGTTTGGTATAGTAATATATGGAATTTATGATGCTACTGCGTATGCACTATTTTCAAAATGGTCTGTCAATCTGGCTATAATAGATACATTATGGGGAGGTATTTTAATGATGACAACTGCGTATCTAACGTATAAATTATCAACTTTTGTCTGATTTCTTAACCACCTTCTTTTTAGTAATTTTACTAACAACTGTGTATTTATGCTTCTTACAAAATTGTTTCATAGTAAGTTGTTTTTCTTTACCATTCCCAAGTGATAATTCTTGAATATTACTCGGTAATTCGTCCGGAACATAATCCCATAATTCACAAAACGCAGATTCGTCGTCATCATTTTCAAAAACAACTTTTTGGTTTTCATCGTCAATGGTTCCATTATGATCTTCTATACGTTGTAACCATACTGGACTTCTAGCCGCATAAAATAGCCAATGTTCTAATGTATCGTGATATATTTTGGAAAACACATCAGGCATTTGAGTATTGAATAGAGTATTATGGTCTTTAATAATAGGATACAGTTTTAGTGTAGATAACACTTTATCTGCTTTTTCTCCATTTTCAGTAGATATTATGTGAGTTTTGTATTTATCAATATGTTCTGGTAACATAGTCGAAATACATAATGGCATATTATATTCTACGGTAGGAGTATCCTTAGTAATATTGTAACTTATCTTTGATTTGACAAAATCAACCATATCATATTCTCGTTGAGATAACGTATAAATAATAGAACCAAGATTACAGTCTTTGTCATCGTTGTCACATTCGTTCGTTTCAGTAATCGTGTTATCTATAAAGTTTTTTAAATCTGGGTTTAATTTCTCATATATTTCTTGATAGATGTCTTTTATAAAATCAAATGTTTCCTCTTGAAATCCGGAATAGTATAGCTCATACCCCCAAAATAAGGCTTGTGAAACGTCTTTTTGTAATAGCGAGATGAATAATGATTGTTTGACTTCAATCCTAGAATACAAATACCGAGTAATGGTAGTTAAATGGTAGGTTTGGTCTTCAGTAATAGTCATTGTCTGATTATACTTGTAATAAAATATTAATCACAAGTAAAAAATATAAAGTTTCAATTTTGTTGATTATGCCCGTGTCCATTCTTCATCTACAAGCCCATAATCCATACATTTTTGTAAGTCCCACCATAAATCGTGTTTTAGAATTTCTGCCAATAGTTTTTTAGGTATAGATGCGTGTTCGGTATAAATATCTTTTATACGTTTCATTAGCATAGTATTATTCTCGTGTTCGTCTTCTAATTCAGACATTTTTCCCCAAGAACTAGATGAAAGTTGATGAATTAACATATACGCATTTGGACGCATAAATCGTTTACTTCCAACCACACTAATAATTGTGCCAGCGGAAGCAGTAGGTCCGTCGATAATCGTATATACAGGGACTTTGCAAGATTGTATAACATCAATAGCGGTAAATGCGTCAAATAATAAGCCTCCATAAGAGCTAATATGTAAATAAATAGGTATATCTTCAACACACGTTTTATGAGCGAACACAATATTATCAAGTTCACATTTGCGAATGAGCTCAATCAGCTGAAATATATTTGGCCGATCTACTTCTGCGTAGAAGTAGATGTGATTATTTTCACGTGTTATTTTTGTATAATTATCATCATCATCATCGTCATCATCTTCATTTGTTACAATTATTTTAGCTTGTTTACTTTGTTTTCGTGTAGTCATTCTACTTGGATGATACTTCATCATTATATTACACCGTCTATGTTAGATTAGGTGCGTATCTCTAATTCATTCACATATATATTTTATGAACGAATATAGTGACAGTATAACTGTAATCACTATGAATACAAGTGTAAAATAGTAATATAGTTGAAAAACCTTTAGAGATATACAAATTAAATATATTACTAATGTATAATAATCATGCCTATTGAAAAAAGGAATAAAACTGGTAAGAAGAAAATAGGAGGCGCGCGTAGAACCAGAAAAAATTATAAGAAAGCAAATAAAACAAATTCTCATATAGTAAAAGTGTTTTTGGAAGTATTAAATATGGTGAAATTGTATCATTGGAAGACACGGTCTTATGCACAACATCAAGCAACCGATGAGCTTTATTTGAAATTAAATAAACACATAGACACTTTTGTAGAAGTCTTATTAGGGAAAGATGAACGCCGTATTAAAATGTTGGAAAAACGTATTGATTTGATTGACCCGTCTAATACTCGCGACTTTAAAGCCAGAATTTATGATTATCGTGAATTTTTACTGGATATAAATATGTATTTTGACGATAAAAAAGATACTGATTTATTGAATATTCGTGATGAAATTTTATCAGATATAAATCAATTCTTATATTTAATGACATTTGATAAGTAAATTTTTATTATATGACATAAGCATCCCCTGTAAACCGGGCATATTATGGCAATCATATGGATACATTCCATTTCGTTCAACATACATCATAGTTTTTATTTGTCGTCTTCTACTAATACAATATTTTCTTTGTGAAAATATCTTTTTCCAATGTCGCTGAATGATTTTTAACCAATACGTTTTGATAACAACCGTATATGTATGGTCGTCTAATATAAACAATTTCATAATGTCTATATTAGAATTAGTAACAAAAATACTATAATCGTGTAAATAAGATTTTACGTGGTTAATATCAAAACGAAAGAATGTAGTAGGCGTAACCGCATTTGCGTATAATATATATAATTTATCATTTGATACCCTACTATTTCCAATATAATAATGCTTGTCCTCTTTTTCACTATCTAAAAAGTCTTCTTCGTGGAAATAGATACGGTCTACCATTTCTTCTGTTTCACTGTCGTATTCTGTGCCCGATTCCATACTTTCGATACTCTGGCCGTCTTCGCTATCGCTATCCTCTGATGATGGATATTCAGAACTGGATGTTTCAGAAACATCAATCATACTGTGTAACGACGGGTCGGTATCATAATTGGACATAATGAATTAGTTGATTGTCTATAAGACGTTAAGTTAATAAACTTTATAAATAGTATTTTCAATCAATTTTTTCTCTATCTATACTATAATAGTATGTCATCTTATATAGATAGAGAAATTATAAAACCAAATACTCCTGTAGCCCAAACTGTTCCAATGGCTCCTACCCCACCTCCAACTGAACCTACCGCTTCATTAGGAAAAAAAACAGAACAAGACAAGGCGGAACAAATAGTAGAACCAGTTCAATATTACGTCAAATACACATTTATGATAACGTATATTTTACTATTAACAACTGCAACCGTAACATTTATAGAAGCATTAACAACAAGTAATGATACGGCTCGTCACGTTTTAAACTTAGAGACGTGTATATCAATTATAGCTGGATACTTTTATTCTTTGTTCTTAAGTCAAATAGATCAATATCAAGCTGAAGGAAAGAAGGTGGACTGGGCGCAATTAACCCAGACCCGTTACGTAGATTGGTCGATAACCACCCCAATAATGTTACTTGTATTGTGTGCGGTATTAGGTAAAAATATAGGAAAATCCGTAAAACTAATGACAATATTACCAATTATAGGTCTGAATTATTTAATGTTGTTATCTGGTTATTTGGGTGAGAGTGGAGTATTAAGTCACATCGTCTCATTAATACCTGGATTTGGTGCGTTTTTCGGAATGTTCTATTTAATATATGTAAATTATGTGAAGCCAACTTTCTCCGCAGCAAATTATAACTTATTCTATATTTACTTAGGTATTTGGTCTCTATATGGTGTAGTATTTATGTTTAATGAGGAATATAAGAACATTTTTACTAATATATTAGATGCTATTGCGAAAAGTGGTATAGGACTAGGATTATGGGCGTATTATACTAAAATAATTACCCTATAAAAAGTATAAAAAGTCAATACGAGTAATGTGTATATTCATATGGATAATACAAGAAAATATGTATTAGTAACAAAGGAAGACGATAATACACGTGTTCCAAAAGTATTAGAAGATTATATACATTCATTAAACTTGTTTGATGATGTGATTAATATACAAGAATTATCTATTACAAAATTCAAATCTACAGATCATATCTACGTTATTACCCAAATGTGGTTAAATCTAGATGAAGACGACCAACATATAATAGATGAAGTTCTATCGACTAATCGCGTAGTATTTTTGAATGTAGAAATGTTATCAGAAGGAAGCAGAATAAAACACATTATAGAGTTAATAAAGAAAGGTATTCAAATCGCAGATTATAGTATAGTGAATATCATATTTTTAAAGGAATATGCTAACGAACATAACATACATATTACAAAAGAAGTAATACATATACCGTATCAATATAATTTACAAGACCAGGTCCAATTAGAAAATATAGATGATAAATATGAGTATGATATAGGTATTATAAACGCTTTACCAAAACAAGATGATTCTGTAGATAAATCAAATACATATAGACGTACTAAAATGTGGAATGATTTACAGAATACAAAATGGAAGTGTATAAATATAATGGGTTGGGGAAAAGAACGAGATGAGTTAATAAAACGGTGCAAAGTAATTATTAACGTGCATCATTTTGAAGTGTTTAATATTTTTGAACATATTCGGTGTGACCGAATGATATGGGCGAAGAAAATAATTGTTTCAGATAATTCATTCGGTATGGATAGATTAGATATTACAAAGTATATATTCTGTGAAGAGTTTGATAACATTATTCCAAGGGCCGAAGAAGTATTACAAAAATTCTCAGATTATTATCGAAATGCAATGAAAGCAATAACAATGGATAAGGTAATTGCTGACAGACGAATTATATTAAAACAAGAATTAAACAAAATAGGAAGTAATACCACTAGATCCTAATTATACATATAGACTTTGTGAAGTTGTGATATATTTTAATACCATACCTTCAATTAGAGATAGTTTATGTTGTAGTTCAACCAGATTCAATTGTTCGCAAACATTCATAAATTCCTTACTAATGGTGACAATCTTCAACATTGCTTTCGTAAAATCACCAATCGAAATAGACTTATCATATACATCATTTTGAATAAAAGCCTTACATTCGGTTTCGGTAGTGCATTCACACCAGTGCATAGAGAATTCTACCATATCATATATTAAAGGGTCTGTGTAATTTAATCCTGTATTAACTTGAGATTCTTGCTCTAAATCCGAGTACTTGTCGTATTGGTGACTTACAGATTTGATTTTGGCTTCTAAGAATATATCAGCTATGTTAAGTATGTGTGTTCTCATATCATCAGGAACTTTAATATCGGTAAAACAAGAGAATAATCCTACTAATTGGATTGTGTTGAAATTAGTAAAATTCTGCCATTTCACCATTAATTCTGAAATAATAAGAGGATGTATTTCAGCAACATTAGACGCTATATTTCCTAATAATGTAAGCGTATATGTGTCATCTGGATTTCGAATAATAAATCCATTTTCGCACATAATATCACAAATACGGTCAGTCTGTTGCTTAACATATGACTCTGTATATTGTAACTCCATTTGAAGAATATCAACCTTATCTTTCAACTCTACCAAATAATATACTTTTGCTGCGTCTTCTTTGATATATTTGTATTCATATTCCATATTACGTACATCACGTTCCAATTGTTTGCGTTTTTTGTTGGTAGCAAGTTTCATAATGTTTTGTGTTTTTATATATGTTTCACAAACATCACGTGGTGTTTTTGAAGTTAGAATAAATTTCTCTTTTTCTATGATTAATTGTGCTGTGTCATTTATTTCGGTTTGTGTTCCAGACAACGATTTCAATATTTCTTGTTGGACCATACTTTTTTGTGAGAATAGATGAAAGTCTCTGGTTTGTCCGTTTTTAAGGAGGTTTAAAATAAGGGAATATGAAATATGGAATTTAGATACAAGTTGCTGTGGTTTCCCACCCAAAATGAGTTTATAATCAGATAGCATAGGAGTATCAAACAGGTTATTACAATGAACTACATGCCCGACCGTATCAATCCCTCTACGACCAGCTCTTCCAGCCATTTGGGTGTATTCGTGTGCTAATAAATGTCTCTGTGTATGTCCGTCAAATTTCGTTAAGCTAGTAAAAATAGCGGTTTTAATGGGACAATCCAGACCAATCGCAAAAGATTCAGTAGCAAACAATAACTTGATATATCGCTTAGAAATCATTAACTCTACAATCTCTCGTAAAATAGGAATCATACCAGAATGATGGATACCAATACCCTTTTCTAATAGAGAAACTAATCTGTTATATTCAGGAAGTTCCAAATATTCCTTGTAATTTGGTAACTTACGAATAATTTGCTCGCATTCGCTACGAACAGTGTAACTAACCTTACTATCAAATTCATTTAATGGCACTGTAATATCGTGGGCGCAGGATTCTACATTTTTTCTTGAAAATACAAAAGCAATTGCGGGTAACATCTCTTTTTCTTTTAAGAAAGAAGCTAGTTTATTAAGAGCGTGTTTACGATTAATTCTGATACGATTTTTATCAAATAATCCATTGATTTTTGTAATTTTCTTTGAATTGACTTCATTGAATACGCCATTTGCGTCTTGTAATGGAATAAGTAGGTTTGTATTGTCGCGAATTTCTTTTTGTGTTTCTTTATCACGAATTGTCTTATATACAGCTTCAGTTGTAGTTAAAAATCCATAATGCGATAGAGGAACTACACGATGATTGGTTGATGCCAAATAAACACCCTTTGCGTCTGGTTCAGTATCATCCTTTTCACACCACTTTGCAAAACCTTGAGGATTATCAATGGTAGCAGAAAGCATAACCATTTGAATGTGTCGTGGAAGCATTAGGATGGTCTTTTCCCAGGTTTGTCCACGGGCAGCATCATTAATATAATGAACTTCATCAAATACGACACATCCTAGATCATTTTTAACGTCAATCTGGAATTGGAGAGCATTCTGCGTTTCGGAATCATCTGTATTTGTGGTTGATGTAAATAGATAATTCATAAGAATTTCAGTAGTCATAATAAGAACATCCGCATCAGGATTTGTTTTAATGTCGCCTGTGAATAGACCGAACGAAATCTCGGGAAATTTTTTTGTAAATTCATAGTATTTTTGATTGGAAAGTGCTTTAATAGGACTTGTATATATAACTTTTTTCCCTTGATTTGTGAAATGTTGAATAGCGAATTCAGCGGGTAATGTCTTACCGCTGCCAGTATGTGCGGTGACTAATACGTGTTGTTTTTCGACAATGGCTTCAATAGCATACTTTTGAAAGTCACTGAGAGGATATGGATACAATTCAAAGTGCGAATCATACTTTGAATTGGATGGATAGGGGTCATTACAGATTTTTACCATGGGTTTATACAATATGTATATATGTTTGTTTTTATATAGGTTGCAAAATGATTTATAGAGTATATATTAAGTATTAATATATCTATCATTATGTTGACCCTAGTTACATGTTGGTATAATGTAAAATCAAAATTTCCAAGCGAAACATATCAAATCTGGATACGTAATTTTATAATGAATGTAAATAACTTTAATTTGGTAATTTACACAGATGAAAAAAGTAAAAAGGATATAGAACCATATATTATAAATGAATGTCGTATATGTTTGAAGATTGTAAATTTGGAAGATTTTTACTGTTATAAATATAAAGATAATTGGATAAAGAACCACGATAATAATAATTTGTTAAATGGTAACCAAGGATGGAAAATAGGTTGGGAATTAAATATGCTTTGGTCTGAAAAAATAAATTTCGTAAAAAGGGCAACTGAAGAAAAATGTTTTAACACGGAATGGTATGGATGGTGTGATATCGGTTATTTTCGTGGTAGAAAAGATATAGATTTGAATCCGGGTTTAATACCTTGTTGGCCGAATGAAGATAAAATTACAAACCTGGATAAAAACAAAATATATTATAATATGATATGCAATAATGATATGGTAAATGAAGTAGGTAAATATATAACAAATGTGAACGAGTATAACCTCCCAGTAGTACCAATACCATCTAATCAAATTACTATATCTGGTGGGTTTTTTTTAATATCAAAAGATAATATTAATTGGTGGTGGAAAACATATTATGAACGATTAGAATTATATTTTAAACACGATTATTTGGTAAAAGACGACCAGATAATTGTAATTGATAGTATTTTTCATAATAAGGACAGGTTTAATATTATTCATAAACCAGATGGTAATATGGATAGTAAATGGTTTTATTTTTGTTTTTATTTGCTATAATTTTGCCCGTCTCCGTGACCGGAATCATAATATACTAATGGTTCATTCAGATAAACGCAATTTGTATGTTGTAACGCACGTAACCAACACGCGTAATCTTCACCTGGTGGTTTTGTATCTTGAAAGCAATTTATTTTGTTTAATATGTCTTTTTCTATAACTACACTACTGCATATTATACAATTGTTAATTTGTATAAATTTTAAATCCCATATATTGGGTAACCCAGATTGAAGGTCGATACCTATTTTATTATATAAATGACAAATCCAATTTTTACTATATTGTGATAAATAACGCGAATAGTTAGTTGTTGGATTATATATACCATTTCCAATAAGTGCTTCAGTGCAAGACAAGTTACATTTCGTTTTTTTCATTTCTATTAATTGTTTTTCTATTTTTGAGGGAAACCATATATCATCATCATCACAAAAAGCAATATAGTTAGAGTTTGAAATTTCACAACCTCGATTTCTTACATATCCAGGTGAATTATACCCTAATAATTGTTTACTATTTATATCAAGATGCATAATATGTATATCATCCCAGTCATATTCATAATACTCTTTTTGAGTAGAACAATCATTTACAACAATTATTTCAATATTTTTATAAGTTTGTTCTTTAATAGATTTAATTGTATTCAATAAATAATAAAATCTATTATATGTCGGTATTATAACACTAACAGTATCCATTATACATATATATATGTCTGTGTTTATGTAAGTGTTTATGTTAAGATAGATAACTAACATAAAGGTGTTACTATATTAACTGGTAAATGGTAAATAATATAGTTAAAATATACCTTGCACATCGTGATAATATCCAATTTTTTGAACAACAAGTTATATTAATAAGAAAATATTTCCAATGTAATGATAATAGTACAATCCAGATATGTGGTTTTGTTGATAGTCAAAATAACTCTGAAATTATGGAAAAAAAATGGGAAGAATTAGATGTATTACCCATCAATATTCCACAAGTAATTAATAATCAGAACCGTTGCACAATAAGTGCAAGTGAATCTTTTGGACTAGCATTTCAATATGTATATGAAAATTACATATTAAAGGATGATTATATTAGCGTTTTTATAGAAAATGATGTATTTCCTTTTAAATATATGAATATAGAAGATTATGTAGCAGATCATGAGATATGTGGTGATATTCGGTTTAATGCCGCAAACTTACCAGAACGGATTACTCATTTCTGGTTAGGTTTCATAATTTTTAATAACCGACAAATGCAAGATAGAACCCAATTTTCTGGATTATGTACCCATGTCCGATATAATAATTCTAATTATGCGTATTGGACCGATACAGGTGGCACTAGCTATTATTGGATACAATCCGGACAACGTAGAATAAGACAAATGGTTACCAATGGGAATGAGACATATGACGGGTTTAATTCGACCACATGTACCCCACATAATATCACAACCGATATCGAACATTTGCCTACTATATTTCAAGAAGGATATCAGTCAAATTATCGTGTGCTTGTTTACGATAATTGTTTAATGCATTTGGAACAAATGGGAAAAAAAGAACAACAAGGTAAGTATGATTGGTGGTGTAAATGTTATAATAAATTAGTCCAATCGTATTATATTCCAATTGGGTTTCAATGCACAAACGCACAAATATCAAAAACAATGAACAAAAGAGAGTATAGTTATCCATTCGATTGGATATTATCAAACCCAGATGCAGTATATAATATATTTAAATTACTATTTATAGATAATATGGATATCCCAAATATTGTAAAAAAAGAGTTTTTTAATACCACACAAACTGCTAAGTTTATAAGACCCGAAAAATTCATAGTAGGTAATTATGCCGTATCTAACCTTCTGTATAATAATAAATATAATCTTATTTTTCCACACGACCAGTATAATTCCGAAACGATTGATAAATATATTCGGAGATTTGAAAGATTAAAACAACACGTATTGTCTGGTTCTAAATGCGTTTTTACATTTATAAATCGCATTGCAATTGGCAATATTGACGGTATTAATTATACTATAAATGATGTTGAACAACTTGATAACCTATATCAAAAGATCATTAAATTGTATAAACTATTAACACAAGTTATAAATAATCAGAATTTCAAAATCATATTTATAAACTCTGTATTAAATTATACGGTTCCCAATGATAATATAGATGGCATAGATGTAATAGAGATCGTGCCTAATAATGGTACAACATTAACCGATGAAGAAATAATAAATCGCATATAATATATTGGTTATCATAATAGATAACAGCGTGCATGAAATCATTAATACAATTTATTATACATTTAGGTGGTATAACTGTCCGACGATGTAAACGTCAATGTGTTTACTGCGTGTAATATATAAAACTATAAAGTTAGAATATTATATATTACGTGTATTTAAGACCAATGAATACTTCGAAAAAATGGTTTATTACATTTGGAGCGGGAGGAGATAATTACATTGATGCTGGTAATAGATTAGTTAAACAGGTACAAATGTTAGGTTTATTTGATAAAACTATATTATATACCGAAAATGACTTAATACAAGATTCTTATTTTTGGGAAAAACATAAGGATTTCATATTGAATAACAAGCGTGGATATGGGTATTGGTTATGGAAACCATATATAATAAAAAAAACGTTAGAACAAATGAACGAAAATGATATATTGTTATATTTAGACTGTGGATGTGAAGTACATATGGGTAGGAAACAACAAATGTGTGATTTTTTCAAGTATGTCAAAGAAGATTATATAATAGGGTGTCCTGCAGATGTTAAACTAGAAAGACAATGGACGAAACGAGATTTATTTTCGTTTTTGAATATGAATACTATGGACTATCTAAATTCGATTCAACAACAAGCAGGTGCATTATTAATTTTAAAAAATAATAAGGTAACCAGTATGGTAACCGAATGGTATATTACTGGATGTAATTATCATTTGATAGATGATACTCCGTCATTATTAGAAAATGCGGGCGACTTTAGAGAACATCGTCACGATCAGTCAATTTATAGTTTATTGTTGAAAAAATATAATATACAAGGTGATAAAAACATAAATAATTGCATTGAATATATACGAAACCGTACGGGCATTTCAAAATTGCGGTAATATAATAGTTTCGTATCTAAACTTACATAGTGAAGATACGAAATGCAGTTTTATTGCAAACAAACTAAATTGTTCGTTTAAATTCTATATATTGAATGTATATAAAATTTATAGAAATGTATTCAAATAAATTCTATAATGTTTATCAAAAAAATGTACATTCGCAAAATGGCGAAGATGGGATTGTAGAAGAATTATTAAAAAGATTAAATATCGAAAGTGGTTATGTTTGTGAATTTGGTGCTTGGGATGGAATTCATTTATCAAATACTTTTAATTTAGTACAAAATAAAAATTTTAATGCTGTATTTATTGAAGGGGATGAAAATAGATATAATGACCTATTAAATACTGTTGAAAAGTTTCCAAATATTATTCCAATAAAAGCATATGTTGATCATAATGATACTTCTAATTCATTAGATAATCTTTTAAAAAAAACAATTATTCCAACTGATTTTGATATTCTGTCTATAGATATTGATTCCTATGATTATCAAATTTGGCAAAGTTTAAAAGTTTATAAACCTAAAATTGTAATAATTGAAATTAATTCTTCAACAAAAGTAAATAATTCTGAATGGATTCATACACCGGGTAAATATGAAGGGACTGGTTTTAAACCTACTTATGATTTAGGAATTGAAAAAGGATACACCTTTATACTTCACACCGGGAATATGTTTTTCATTAGGTCTGATCTATTTGATAAATTAAATATTACATATGATAATCCTTTAGAAAATTTTAGAACTAATTGGGGTGGTGGAATATGATTAATATTTACACCTTTGAATAGTTATTCTTGATTTGTGTCTTGTTCGTTTCAAACTCTATTATTATATTTTGAACGCACACGGCTTTGATTTTTGGAGGTTTAATGACAAACTCAAACGACCCATTTTAATTCGTTCCATTTCGTGTTATTATCTAATATGTAATATATTATGTTAGCTATTGTAATTATAGGGCAAATGCGGTCTTATAAAAATATAGAGATAATTAGTTCCTATAAAAAATATCTATCTAAGAATGAAAGTATAGATTTATATATTTTTACTTGGAATAAATTAGGTTATTCTAATCGACACGGTAATACAAATATACATTCAAATTGTAATGACATTATAAATAATATTGATGTTTTAGAATATTATAAAAAATATGATTTTATAAATGTTAAACATCTTTTAATTGAAGATTTTGATAATTTTATTAAAAGATTGGATGATGAATTATTACAAATATATAACACTCCATTTAGAAGTCATTCTAACGTATCAACATGTCTACCTATTCAATATAAATATCAACAAGCTATAAGATATTTATCAAATTTAAATGATATAGACAACTATTCAAATGTAATAATCACGCGTCCGGATATGTGTTTTGTTGACTATTTACCTAGATTAGAAACAGAATTAGATAATATCTATTATAATAGTATATGCGTTAGGTGTATGGATCATTGTTGGTATGGTAAACCCAGAACAATTGTTAAACTATTATTTAATATTTATGATGATTTTTTACAAAATTATAATGAAATTACTAATATAGATCAAAAAAATCGAGATAATAATGAATTGTTGCTTTATCAATGTAATAAACATAATATTAACCTTAATATATTACAAAAATACCTTGTTAAAATTATATATATGTAATAAAATAATATTCAGTATAAGTATATAATGATAATCATTACAAGTATATATAATGATTATTATTATACCTATAGGTGGAATCGGACAACGATTTAAAGAAAATGGTTATAAAAAACCTAAAGCATTAATTAATATTTATGGAAAACCTATAATATCACATTTATTAGATAATTTAAATACTGATAATATAGATTATATTTTTATACCATATAACAACGAATATAAGCAGTATAGATTTGAAGATTTATTAAATAAACAATATCCCAAAATACAATTTAAATTTCTTTGTCTTGAAGATAATACAAGGGGGGCTGCTGAAACTATTAATATTGGTCTTTGTAACCTTAATGAAAAAAGAAATATACCAGTAATATGTCTAGATAGTGATAATTTTTATACTTGTGATATAATTTCCCAATGGAATGGAGAAAATTGTATTTTTTCATTTGAGGATTTTAATGAAAATCCTATATACTCATATGTAAAAACAGATAATTCTCACGAAGTTACTGATATTAAAGAAAAAGAAAAAATTTCAAATAATGCTTGCACTGGTGCTTATGGGTTTCAGTCAATTCAAGAATTAACTGAATATACATCGAAAATTATTGAAAAAAACATAACTCAAAAAACCGAATTTTATACTAGTGGAGTAATAAAGGAGATGATAAGTAATGGACATATTTTTAAAAATAAAACTATATTAAACTCTGATTTTATATGCGTAGGGACACCAATACAAATGAAATTGTTTTATAACAATTATCCAAGAAGAAATTCCATAAGTGATAAATTAATAATTAATAATAAGAGAATTTGTTTTGATTTAGATAATACACTTGTAACATATCCTACGGTCAACGGAGATTATACATCTGTAAAACCAATTGAAAAAAACATAAATTTTTTGAAATACTTGAAAAGTTTCGGAAATACTATCATTATTTATACTGCACGACGAATGAAGACGCATAATGGTAATATTGGTAAAATAAATGCGGATATTGGTAAAATAACTTTTGAAACATTAGATAAATTTAATATCGTATATGACGAAATATATTTTGGAAAACCATATGCGGATTTTTATATTGATGATTTGGCATTAAACTGTTTTGATGACTTAGAAAGAGAAATGGGATATTATAATAGTAAAATTGAACCAAGAGATTTTCATAGTATTGAAACAGGTAATATTGACACTATAATAAAAAAGGGTAATCTGGAAGGAGAATATTATTATTATCAAAATATACCTTGTTCTTTAAAGGATATGTTTCCCATTTTTCTATTAGGTGATAATACTTATATTACAATAGAAAAATTAAATGGAACGACCGCTACAGAATTGTATTTATCTGAAATACTGAATAAAAATACATTTATTCATATATTAAAAAGTGTAGATAGAATTCAAAACTGTAATATAAATATTGACGATATTAATATATATGAAAATTATGCTTCAAAATTAACAAATAGATATGAAAATTTTGATTATTCATCATTTAAAAATAGTAAAAGTATGTATGAATCAATATTCGTAAAATTACAAGAGTATGAAAAAAACGACCAAGGTAGAAAAACAATCATACACGGTGACCCAGTATTTACCAATATAATTATAAATAAATATGGTAAAATTAAATTCATAGATATGCGAGGAAAAATAGGAGATACATTAACAATATGTGGAGATTGGTTATATGATTGGGCCAAAATTTACCAATCAATAATTGGTTATGATGAAATATTATTATCAAAATCGATTGAAAGTAAGTATAAAGAAAATATGATAGACGTCTTTAAAAATTATTTTATTGATAGATTTTCAGAAGAAGATTTTGAGAATTTAAAAGTAATTACAAAAAGTTTAATATTTACTTTGATACCTTTACATAATAATGAAAAGTGTATCCAATATTATAACTTGTTATTTTCTATACATTTAGTTTAATTTCACTTTATTTTTATGTCGATATAATACAAAATGCTCCAACTAATTTTCTCTCTACTTTTCTTAGTAAATATATCAAATGCTTATGATAATCACCTTACTCATACTGCCGTTAATATTTCCCAAGCAACATATTGTATGACCCAAACCAGTATGTGGGATTGTATTACGTGCGATACAACTAATTCTTATGACAATATCCTTATTCAAAATGGAGAACAAGTGATATTTGGATACAACGAAGAATACGAGTCAATCTTCGTCAGTTTTAGGGGGTCTGAGAACATTCAGAATTGGATGGCAAATATTCAAGTATCACAAACAGCCCCATATCCGGAAACAAATATTGCTGTAGAAAAAGGGTTTTATAACCTGTTTGATTCCTTGCAGTCAAACATATACAAAGCAATAGATGAACTCGTTGAAAAATACAATACAAATCAATTGCTACTTACCGGACATTCTCTAGGTGCAGCATTATCAACACTAAACGCATTTGATATTATGTATTATCAGAAAAATTACAAAATTCACTCATTAATTACATTTGGTTCTCCAAGAGTAGGAAACAAGGATTTTTCAAAGGTGTTTGAAACCTATAATATTAATTCGATTCGAGTGACCCATTATTACGATATGGTTCCTCACGTTCCCGAAGAGTTTTTAGGGTATCGTCATATTTCCCAAGAAGTATGGTATAATGAGCCAAATACAGAATACACAATATGTAATGATGAAAATGGAACAGAAGACGACGCGTGTAGTAACTCTTGTTCTCCTACTAAATGTACGAGTACGTCCGACCATTTAGATTATTTACAAATAAAGATGGGTAGTGGTGGGTATTGTTGGTAACTCTGTCACATAAAATATATACGCTATAATATATATTTTAGAACAAATGAATACACAAGCAAGTTACGAGATATTCGGTACTCACCAAGCAGTACAATATAGACAAAATACAAATATAGATGAATCAAATACACGCCTTAATGGTCGTCAGTTTGCCGATTCCCCATTAGAACCCAACTTTGATATTCGTCCAGTGCCTACAAAATACGCATTGTTCCCCGTAGTAAATCGCCGCAAACCAGTTACTGAGGAGAGATTACCATATGTAGATTATAATCAAGGCGCAAATTTTACTCCTGCCGTATCAAAAGGTTCTGTTTCTGGATATATGAACGGTATAGATACAGAAACCATATTACGTAACCAAACATTTGCTATGCAAGATGGTATAGGACAAGATGTATATGTTCCTTCATCCAGTAGCGATTTGTATAAAGTGTCGGTTGTTTCGCGACCATCCGAACAGCCACATATGGGATTATTCTCACAAAACACATTTAGTAATCGTGCTCATCCTAATGTTGAAAATACTACTATCGGTAAAGACCAATTTTTCAACCATACCCGTACACAGTTACGTAACTCTACTTAAATAAAAATTGATAATTCAAAATTATATAATGGTTTATTATATAATTTACTAACAACATGATGAAGTACATAAATTCTATATTAACATCTAATAACTCAAACAATATGACATATAAGTGGTTAGTCTCAATAGCATTAGTATATGCTAGTGTAAAACTAATAAATAATACAAAAACCCCATATGAAGCGGTAGAAGGGTTTAATCAAAGCAAGCCTTATGTATATAAACGTAATGAAGATATATATGACGATTTTGTTGCTGAAATATATGATACTTTACACGATACAGCAAAACAAACCGATTGGGAACTAGCCCAGATAGTAAGGATAACATCGCCAGATGTGAATAATAGTGTATTTTTGGATATAGGTTCTGGTACTGGACGTAGTGTTGATATGTTACATCAATCTGGATATAAGGCGTATGGTGTAGACAAATCAAGTGATATGATTGAATATGCGGAAACCAAGTACCCTAACAACGACTTTATTCACGCCAATGTAGAAGACCCATTGATATTTGACCGTGCTAGTTTTACACATATATTATGCACCAAAAAAACTATATACCAATTCCAAAATAAAAAGAAATTCTTTGCGAATTGCTACCATTGGATGATACCGAATAGTTATTTGATTATCCATTTAGTTGATAGGAAACGTTTTAGTATGTTTGAACCAAAAGATACTTCCAAAATTGAATGGCCTTCATTTGTGCCTGAAAAAAATAAAAGACGTGTTCACGTGGTATCAGATTACGAAGATTTCAAGTATAAGGCAAACTATACATTTCCAGTTAATTTAGAAGAAACAAATATAGTTAGTTTTACTGAGTCATTTACAGATAAGGTGACAAACCACGTTCGTCATAATGAAGAAATCTTATATATGGAAGATATTCGTGATATTTTAGATTTGGCAAGCCAATCCGGGTTTATCTTTCACGCCAAAGTAGATATGGAAACACTAGGGGATGATAACCAATATTTATACATTTTGGAAAGACCACACTAATACGGAAAAAAACTATAAATTATCTACCAAAATATATTAGATTCATGATTCAATATATTTTTTCTTCTTTGTTTTTCTTTTTCTTGGTTTTATTTGCTTATATAAAAATACGGTATCCATTCTGGAATAACCAACCAGTATTTCATACTTACGATTATTGGCGTTATTTTTACAGCGTTCCTTATATTATATATAAATATCGTCCAGTAAAGACAAAATACTGTGATTTTCATCAAATAGAAACAGTTCCATATAGTGAATGTTCTCAACATACAAAACAAAATCTAGTAAATCTACTTCAATGTTATTATATTCCTTCTGAAAAAATATTACATACGATTACAGAAACAGAAATAGATACAATATTAACAGGAACAAATGCCCCGTGTTATGTATCCGTTTTCCAAGAAAAAATAATTCAAAATAAAGGAGAACACGAGACATCAATCATCGTAAGCCAAGAACCAACTGGCTGTGTTACATCTAGACCATACAAACTGTTTTATCGTCCTACCTTGACGGAGAAGGTATATACATCAGATCTATTATATTTTATAGATTATTTATGTGTAAAACGAGAACAAGACGCAAAAAAATTCAATAGAATGTTACTACAGACACACGAATATAACCAACGAATAAAGAATTCGGATGTTCTCGTATCTTTAATCAAAAAAGAGATTGATTTGTTTGAAGGAGTAATCCCTGTAGTGAAATATAATACATCTACCTATTATCTTCCAGTTCTACATCCAATTAGTTTGCCTCCAGATTGCGAGTTAATAAAAATAGAGTCTACGAATATTCACATTTTAACGGATTATCTGTATAATATGACACATAACAATTATGATAATGTTGAAAATATGTTTGATATGTGCGTATTACAAGACACTGCGTATTATTTGTCACAGATAAACGCAGGAATCCAACATATATATTGTTTGCGACATAAAGAACACGTATACGGAATCTATTTTTTTAAGAATACATACACAGAATATGAAGACATTGAAGGAAAAGTGTTAATGTTCTCAATGAGTATAAAAAATATAAGTGATAATAATGTTTATTACAGTGGATTTATAAATAGTATGTGTAAAATCATAAACGAAAAACAAAATCAATATAAAATGTTAATGATTGAGAACATCAGCCATAATAATCATATCACTTCTCTATGGGAACTGTATAATAAACCGATATTTGTCAATAAAACCGCTTATTATTTGTATAATTTTATTTATCCTTGTTCTCCATTATTACCAGAAAAAACATTAATTATTACGTAAAATTCAAATATGTGTATATAGTAGAATGAATGGATATTTGTTTCGATGCAATAATATTCGTGATGTAGAAAATAATATAGGTGAAGTTGAAATACCTGAATTCACTATGGAATATGTAAATAACCTCGATACGAATTATAAGAAACAATTTGCGAAAATTCGTAAAGAGGATAATAACAATGATGAAATATCAATAAGAGAACTACATAATAATTTCGAATTGAACGAACTGTTTATCGAACATATGGACTATATTACAATATTACGTGATATGGTTATTGAATATGTGAATATAACTGAAAAACACAAGATAATTCGTATGTATTTTCAAGACATTCTCCCAATTTTACAAAAAAGTAAGGAAAATATAGAAGAGGTTATACAAAATCGTCATATTTAGCAGTCATTTCAGATTTTGTAAATATCAATAACACATTTTTATTGATATTTAGTTTGTGTTTAACGAGTGTATTTGCCAGCCCTAGCAAAAGAATCCACTACGAAGATAACAAATACACCTAAGAAAGTGTATAGTAAAAATTCTTCTGTAATGTTGTCAGTTTTTTCGTGCTGCTGGTCCTCTAATAAATGAATCATATAATTAATCTTTTCCATCAATTGAGTTTCACCGGATGAAGCTGAACCTGAAATACCCATCTTTGCGTAATATGGAGAGGCTACTGCTGTAGGTTTATTATTATAACTTTGACTATAATTGCTAAGCATTTGAGAATGGGTATCATTTGCCCCATAATTTTTCATTTCACCTAAAATATTCGCTGAAGCCGCACCCCCTGAAAATTGAGGCATAGGAGGTATATACTGTTTTAATTCAGTATCGTCATTATAGTCGCTATTTGTATTCATCTCGGGGGGAGATAATGGTTTAAATTCACCCATTTTGTTATTATCATCATCATTACCTGAAGAAGTAATCTTATCTAATAAATCAGTTACCCGAGAAGTACGTTCATCGCTTGTATTTTTAAATTGTTCTATAGTATTTGACCCACTATTTTCATATTTGTGTTCGTTGGTGTTCTCTTGTGGTCTTATTTTTACAGTTTTTCTAATACTTGGGATTCTTTTTTTATTAGATGGTTCGTCGTTCGTCCATGATGATGCTGTTGCTACTAAAGACATAATTATATTTATTCGTATTTAAAAAATAAGTAGATATTAATTTGATAATCTAGAACCAAAATACAATATAAAAGAAAATATATGGTCTATTTATATAATGAAACTTACTAATACTGTTGCTCAGTTTATACCTATCGTTGTCATATTCTTATTGTTGTCACAATATCAGGGATGTGTTAAATTTAGTCATACAATTTTAGGGAAGATAATGGCGGCATTTGTAATACTGTTTTACACATCAATTGATAAAGTTCTCGGATTATTTGTTTGTGCGTTGATCATTTTATTCTATCAAATGGATTGTAGAGAAAATATGCTAAACATTGAATCATTCGATACAATCGAAGAAGAAGAAGATGAGGAAGAAGACGAACTCGAATATAATGAAACAAAACCCGCTAAATCTTGCAACGCTTGTGGTGTAAAAGGCATTGAAACGTTTGAAAACTATGACTCCAGCAATGAAAAAGTCGTAGATAATGGTGCCGCTCAAGATGAATTTAGAAGAGAACATTGTCAAAAAGGTGTTTTAAAACATAAGGATATGAATGTGAGAGACGAGATGGCACAACACGTATATCCCGAACTAAAATTCAAAAATGATTACTGTAATGCGTGTTCTCCTACGTGCAAGTTCTCTATTGTTGAATCTAAATTAAAAACCGAAACGAAATTACTACCAAAGTTCTCAAAGGAAAATCTAAACATAATGTAAATAACACGATGGTAAAATCTGATGTAAAGAGTATGTTTGACTATTTACATTCAAATATTCAACGTATTAATGACAGTAAAGTATTCGCTGGATTAATGATAATAACATTAAATATAGTGTCGAAATATGTAAATATAGGTCTAAGCAAATCAATGGAATCTTATTTGAAATATACCTTTAGTAGGCAATTGTTAGTGTTCTCTATTGCTTGGATGGGTACTCGTGACATATACATAGCTTTATTTATTACATTTATGTTCACGTTATGTGCCGAATATTTATTTAATGACGATAGCGTATTTTGTATTCTATCTGAAGATTTTCAGGATTATCACTCAACATTAACAGAGAACGATGTAGCAAATACAGATAAAGTGACAGATGACGATATTCAGAAAGCAAAGAATGTTTTAGAAAAAGCAAAAACCCAAAACAAATTACGAGATGATAATTTCGAAGGATTTTCTATGAAATAAACGTGACATTATGCGAATATTATATTTGCATAATATAATTAGTATACATCAACATGAATTTAGACATTCAAAAATTAAAAATAACGTTAAATACAAACGTAAAAAATAGCAAACCGATTGAATTTACAAAAGATGTGCTATATCATCCAGAACATAAATCCTTTTCTGATATTGAAAAATACCCATATGTAACAACAAGACAATTATACCCAGAAGATTACTTATCAAAATTAGATTATGACAAAATCGTAAATATTTTCTTTAACAAAACAAATTTTGAAGATATGTTAAATGAAAATAAAATAAAAAACAATGTAAATGATACTGCTTATATCTCAAATAAAAATGTGATGATAATGCTTAGGTTACTGTTCTCAACTAAGTATTTTATAGTAAATAACATTCATCAATCAATAGACATACTAAACAAAAACGACTCCGCAAATTCTATATTTTATAATCCATTTAATACAAAGTTTTCATATGTGAAAATAAATGGAAAACCTCACACCATAACCAAAGCAGTATGGTTGAATGATACAGTTAACCATCCTAAGTATAATGAATTAATAAATACAGTTGGAACAGTTATCGAGAATTATAAGGAAAAATACCCAGATAACCCTGAAAAATTAATTGCCGAAAGAAATCGTTTGGAAAGTAACAGTGTGAAATTCAGTGAATTATCATATAATTTAAGAACTCGTATATTGCCGAAATTACGATTTCCTTATAGAGAATCTTCAAATTCAGAAATTCAAAAATGTATCAATATGAAATCAATCAGCACACCTGCAACCGAACTGGATAAAATGACAAAAAAACAATTATATCAGTTTCTAACTGACAAAGTGTTATCCCCCGCACAAAAAGAAGACCTGAAAGACGAATTATTAGTCCTAGAAAAAAAAATATTCAGCTCGTCTAGCAAAAATGAATATATACAACTTATAAATCAATACAATAATTATACCAATAAATTTTACGATACATTTGAAAAGTTATATAATCGCTATGTGTTAAACAACAAAAATATAACCTTAGATAAAAAGTTAATTGATATAGGCATTGATAATATTAATGTAGGATATGATGAAACTTACCCAAAAAAAGAGATTTTTGTCTTGTTAGATTTAATAGATGGACAAGTTACCGATGAAAACAAAAAGGACGTATACTGCCCGTACACGAATGAATACTTAGGAGATTTATTGAATAATCTTGTGTATAATACCGAATCATCAAAAATAGTAAAACCTACAAAATCTATATATTCAGTTGATGCTAGAACAAGTCAAAAATCCAATAATACATC
>Ga0307998_1000444_pt1 | contig 23716 bp, 24 predicted proteins | sample Davwhametageno37_FD_203147 | JGI IMG/M metagenome (GOLD analysis project Ga0307998, IMG submission 203147) | Marine microbial communities from Davis Island wharf, Antarctic Ocean - #37 | ecosystem: Environmental > Aquatic > Marine > Unclassified | place: Antarctic Ocean: Davis Island wharf... | reverse complement strand
GCATATCATCTTCAGTAAGTTCAGGTGTCTTTAATGATATAAACCCCCCACTAAAGCAACTACTAAGTGAGAGCTACAAAGCATCAATACCACTTGACCCTTGCTTAATCAATAACGTCAATATCTAATTGCTTAAATATTGGGGTTTCTCCTTCTGTTATTTCTACATTTTGTTTGACTCCTCCATAAGCCGAATCCATGAGCACTTTATAAGCGTTTACATCGCCTTTCTTGGCTTTATTAATCAATGCCAAAGTAATCACATCTTCATTGCTTAGAAGCTCTTTAATTCCAGTAAAACCGTCTAAATCATCAAAAGACTTCAGGTAATGAAAACAAGCTTTAAAAGCAGTTTTGTATATTGTTATGCTAAATTAGCTATTATGAAAACTACCCTCTCGTTTTATATTCTCCTAACATTATTTTGTTGTGGTCCTATTCGTGCACAACTTGTAAAACAAGAGATTTCTTTTGAAAGTGGAAATCCATTTTCGCTTAGCGATATTATTTTAAACCTTGAGGCTCAAGAAAAACAAATCGTTTTTGGCCAGCTGAGTATTCCATTAGATTCCTTAAATCCAGACAAAAAATTCCCTTTAATAATTGGAGTAGCCGGAAGTTTGGGTTGGAGAAAACACCACTTAGAGTATATGGAAATGTATCAACAAGATGGATTCGCTACCTTTGAACTCAATAGCTTCAAAAGTCGTGGTATAACCACAACCGTTGGTTCTCAAGAAGAAGTCACCATCGCTGCAATTATTTTAGACGCTTATCGAGCATTAGAAAATCTAGCCCAGCATCCCAACATAGACAAAGACAAGGTATCGATTACGGGCTGGAGCCTAGGGGGTGGAGTATCATTGTTCTCTGGATGGATGCCTGTAAAAAATGCAATTACAACAAACGTAAGTTTCGCGTCTCATTTAGCTTTTTATCCTCCTTGTTTTATTGACCCTAAAAATTTAGAGTTTACACAGGCACCCATACACATCCTAATTGGGGAGAAAGATAACTGGACACCAGCAACCCCTTGTTTAAATTTAACACAAAAACTAGAGAAAAAAGCCAATATTGCGCTAACAACCTATCCAGATTCACATCATTCTTTTGATAGTGAAACACCAGTGACACGAAATGAAAAAGGATATAGTTTTAAAGATTGTCTTTTCACCCTCACCGAAGATGGTGATGTTCTCATGAACTATCTAAATCTTTCCATGTCAACGCCACTACTTCAGAAGCTTGGCTTCATGTTCTGTGTAGAACAAGGTGTAGATATAGGAGGAAATCCAACAGCACGTAAAAAAGCCTTTGCCTTTGCAAATGAGTTTATGACAAGTACTTTAAAAGGAGAAGTTCAAAATATTGATGTTATCCTAACCAAATAAGTGTCGATTAATTCAGTTACTTCTAAACTTTGTTTTACTGCTCCAGAAGCTGAATCCATTAGGGATTTATAGTTGCTTACATCAACTTTTTTAGCTTTATAGGTTTTCTAATCGATCTTTTATAAGTGATAATAACCCCACAGATCAAGTAAAGTTTTTATATCTTTCTGCTTCATAATTGTGTTGAAAAACAAATATTTGAAACGATTTAGCAGTAGATTTATAAAACACCTAACATGAAACACACACTATTTTTATTACTTATACTAATAAGTTGCTCTAAAGAAGCACCACCCTCAGAACCACAAGTTATGGTTGTTGCTGAACCGGAAATTATTGTTCCAGATTTTGACAATGACACAATCTATATGAAATTAAAACCCAAGTTACTTGATAGCTACTGGACTGCATTTAAAGAATCAGCATCATTATATAACATTGATCTTTCTTATATCGATGAAGTTACATTTATTTCTGAAAACCTTCTTAATAATATTGCTGGAACGGCAAACGGATCTTGCGAGCCGTATGTTCGAATTTTAGTTGATGAAACTTCATTTAGAAACCTGAGTGCTGGTGAACAAGTTTTCCTAATGTATCATGAACTTGGTCATGATGTCTTTAACGCTTCTCACGAAGGAGGCGGGTTAATGTCCCCTAATATTCGATCTTTGGATTATAAACTTTTTCAAACGGAAGTTAAAGACTTTTTCACCGGAGTAGATTATGTTGAATGGACTGATGAGGAGTGTGAATATATTCGGAGTATACTTGACAACTGACTTCCAGTAAAAACAGGGTTAAGGTTTTTATCCAAGACGGTAAATCAAATAAATATTGATAAAAATAAGATTCAGTCAACATTTACTGAAATATCTAAAGGCGTATTAGCTGTTGATGATGGAATATTTATTGATGGTGAAAAATTCTAAGGGTATACCCTATTAAGTGGAAAGAAGCAAGCTCAACGAAGAAATGTTGGTCAGATAATGAAAGCCGGCTTTAGTCAACTACCATAAATCATCAGTTAACTAATCTATACTGATTTGATTAATCAATCTTTTTTCAATTGTAGTGATTTAATAACCACTTGACTTTTCAGTAGTGTCTTCATCTTTTTCACAAGAAACAGAGACAATGGATATAACGAGTAACATTGCGATAATAAAAATCAGTTTTTTCATGGTAGATGTTTTTAGATTATATTGAATCTCAAAGTTAGTGCTTTTAAAATTAATTGATTTCAAAAAGCAACTTATTTAAGCAATAACGTCAATATCCAATTGCTTAAATATCGGGGTTTCTCCTTCTGTTATTTCTACATTTTGTTTGACCCCACCATAAGCCGAATCCATGAGCGCTTTATAGGCATTCACATCGCCTAATTTTGCCTTATAATCGACATTATAACGGCTGCTTTAGCGCCTTCTGCAACTGCTATCGGTAAATCGTAGTTGGGTATTAAATGAGTGCCAAAGAAGGTTTGTTTTAACAGACATTCCGTTTCCAAAATAAGGGTATGATGCCAATTAGGATAACCTTCGCGATGCCCATCTTTCTAGTAGTTAATTATTTTTTCTTCCTTTTGAATGCAATTATTTAATGTTTCTATTGATGAATCTTCTCAAAGGAAAATTGGCTAGACAAAGGAAGTAGCTTATTTTTGCAGTAAATGATTGAAGATGAAATCGTCGAAAAAACCAGATAATGTCGCATGGGACGAAGAGAATGAAGAATACATTGCAAAACTGTTGCCCTATGCAATAAGCAACAGTAGTCCTGTAATTAGTATTCCTAATGTAGATTCGTTCAAAAAAAAGGGAGTTGATCGAGTTACTAAACAATTCCAAGCGGAGCTTGCAGACCTGCAAAGCAAAATCAAAAATTTTGTTGATTTAGCTTCCGATACTCAAATGGTTTACTCCGCTAAATTCAAATTCGAACCCATAGTTGGCGAAACCTATCATCTGTATGAAGGAGCTAAAGAGTCTTTTCTGTCGCTAATAGAACCCAACAGCTGGAAGAAAAAACATCTGGGATCTTTCCGTCTAAACGGAGACTATAAGTGGGAACGCCTCTAACCTATCTGAAATTCTGCGTTGCAAAGCCCGTTTGGTTGTTATCAAAGCGAATTCCTACACCTAAATACACATAATCTCCCAAGATGTTTTTATAGTGGGGTGGACTGCTTTTCCAGCCCTGAACCAAGCATTCGGCTATGGCTTCGTTCGATCGAGTGTCTCCACATTTCGTTACATTTTCGAACCAGGGTACCTGAGCAATGTTTTCTGCAATCCCAATAAAACGATTCCCAACTCTTCTCCAAGCTTGAATGTTAAACTTTTCGGCTCGATCTACTGGACTCAACCCCTCGTGATCGGTATGGGAATAAAACGTTTTTTGAACCATATTATCGCTATGATACTGAGCTATCTGGTCTAAGCTGTCTAACTTTCTAAACGGATCTAAGCCTTTGGCTTGTCGTAATTGATTTGTCTTTTTAAAAATAAGTTGGGCTATAATATCTTGATCTTGCTGCCCAAAAGCATAAAACATAAGGAACAAAAAAAATGTTGTGTAACGGGTTTTAGAAATTTTTAGCATGTCTATTGTTTGTTTTAAGTGCTATACTTTGCGTTTGAGGACTGCATCCCAACAAATATCCTTAATTTTACCCAATATTCAAACCTATGGAAAGTCCAAGACAAAAGAAAATCGCCACTCTATTACAACAAGAAATTGCTCAGATGCTTCAGGGAGCCGTTCGTAAAGAAGGGGTCTCTAATCTTTTAATTTCAGTGACCAAAGTTGCAGTAACGGTTGATCTTTCCATTGCCAAAATATACTTGAGCTTATTCCCTCCTGCCAAAGCACTTGAAGTGCTCGAAGGAATTCAATCGAACAGTTATCAGGTAAAACACGACCTCGCTCGATTAATGAAAAATCAATTGCGAAAAGTTCCTGAACTTGTTTTTTACTTGGACGATTCTCTGGATTATATCGAAAAAATTGATGAAGCTTTAACTGCAACCAACGATCCCATAAAAAATCCTGAGGGTTTAATTCCTCGCAAAAAAAAATAATCTTGTGCGCTTCCCCCTGTACATAGCCTCCCGATACTTCTTCACTAGAAGCAAACAAAGTGTAATCAATATCATCAATTACATTGCCCTTTCGGTAGTACTAATTGCTACTGCTGCCTTGTTAATTGTTCTCTCTGCTTTTACGGGTCTCAAAGATTTTGGTCTTTCTTTTTCTAATGTTTTCGATCCCGATTTTCGAATTGAAGCTGTTCAAGGGAAAGTTTTTGAAATCGATTCGATTACCCTAGCTTCTGTAAAACAACTGGATGGCATTCTTGCTGTTTCTGGAATTATAGAAGATAAAGTGTTTTTGAATTACCGAGACAAAAACCATGTTGTTTATCTCAAGGGTGTCGATTCGACCTATCAAAAAGTAATTGAAAGTAATCGTTTTTTAAGTAGTGGTGCCTGGTTTTCCAAGGAGCTTGATGAGGTTGTAATTGGTGGTGGGGTAGCCCAAGTATTGAGTTTAGGGGTTTACGATTACAACGATTTTTTAGTGCTTACGGTTCCCAAGAGATCGGCAAGTGCAACCCAACTCAAAGAGCCTTTTATCAACAAAACAGCCTTAGTGTCTGGAATATATAGTGTTAGCGAAGAGCTGGACAAAAAATATACGTTTTCAAGCCTATCGTTTGCACGCGATCTTTTTCAAAGAAAAGGAACTGTATATAGTTCGTTAGAACTAAAAGTTGCTCCCAATTTAAATCGAAAGCAACTCGAAGAACAACTTCGAGCTATACTCAAAACACCCATACGCATGCGTTCTAGAACGGAGCTCAATGCGGCGCTTTTCAAGATGCTCAATACAGAGCAAATGGCAATTTATTTGATTTTTACCTTGGTAATTATGATCGCACTTTTCAATGTTGTGGGCGCTTTGATCATGATGATTTTAGAGAAAAGACCCCAATTGAAAGTACTCTACGCTCTTGGTGTTCAGCCTAAAGAAATTCGTTTGATTTTCTTCTACTTGGGCGGAATGATCAGTTGGGTTGGCGGTGGCCTTGGTGTTTTATTAGGTACAAGTCTAGTGCTACTTCAGCGCTATTTCCCTTTTCTTTATGTTCCTGGAACCAATTTTCCGTATCCCGTTCGTTTGGAGTTTCAAAACGTAGCGATGGTATTGATGTTGCTTTTTGTGTTAGGGGGTCTTGCTTCGGCATGGGCTACTGCCCAAGTAGGAAAAAGGATTAAGTTGCTTTAAACCATTTCATAATCGCCCCAGTTGGCCTCAACATCTGCTAGAGCTGCAAAGACATCCGCCGATGCGTTTGAGGTTACCATTCGGGTTCGGTATTCTTTAAAATGGGGGATTCCTTTAAAGTAGTTTGTATAATGTCTGCGCGTTTCTAAAACACCCAAAACTTCGCCTTTCCAATCAATTGCCATTTCTAGATGCCTGCGAGCCGCATCAACACGTTCTACAATGGATGGTGGAGCTAAGTGAGTTCCTGTTTTCATAAAATGCTTTACTTGGTTAAAAAACCAAGGATTTCCAATACTTGCTCTTCCAATCATGGCACCGTCTAAACCGTATTGATCACGCATTTCTATGGCTTTTTCGGGGCTGTCTACATCGCCATTTCCAAATATTGGGATATGCATGCGTTGGTTGTTTTTAACCTCAGCTATGGGGCGCCAATCGGCATCACCTTTATACATTTGAGCTCGCGTTCTCCCATGAATCGAGATGGCTTTTGCTCCGGCATCTTGCAGGCGTTCGGCTACCTCAACAATTTTTATAGAATCGTGATCCCAGCCCAAACGAGTTTTTACAGTAATGGGAAGGTTGGTGTGTTCTGCCATTACTTTTGTCAAACGAACCATTAAGGGAATGTCTCTCAAAATACCTGCACCAGCACCTTTGCTCACTACTTTTTTAACAGGGCAACCAAAATTGATGTCAATAATATCAGGCTTAGAAGCTTCAACAATTTCTACAGATCGAAGCATTGACTCTTCGTTTGCACCAAAAATTTGAATACCAACAGGACGTTCTTTTTCGTAAATATCAAGTTTCATGACACTCTTAGCGGCGTCACGAATCAATCCTTCGCTCGAAATGAATTCGGTATAAACTACATCGGCGCCGTGTTCCTTGCACAAAGCCCGAAAAGGAGGGTCGCTAACGTCTTCCATGGGTGCAAGAAGAAGCGGAAAGTCGCTGAGTTCGATGTCGCCAATTTTTACCAAAGCGTGAAATTTTTTACAAAAGTACGTAAAACCTAGGTTTTCTCTATACCCTAGTTCAAATCAAACGTTTCTTGAAAATGAAAAACAAAATCTTCATCACAGATCGCTTCTACTTTTCCTGTTTTTGGGTGATAAATTCGAGAATATCGTTCTTGATGGGTAATGGTTAATTTAATGAAAATAAGATTATTGGGTTAAATCCAATTTAAGATAATAATAATTTAAAAAAGCAAATGGTTTTTAAGAAACTATATTTCAAGAGAAAGCAAAAAAGCATTGCACAAATAAGTATCTTTGCGGCTTAAGCTTAGGGAAGAAACGCTATGAAGTACATCAGAAATTTTTGCATTATTGCCCACATTGATCATGGGAAAAGTACATTAGCAGATCGACTATTAGATTATACGGGAACCGTTACGGAACGCGAAAAACAAGATCAAATCTTAGACGGTATGGACTTGGAGCGTGAGCGTGGGATTACGATTAAATCGCATGCAATCCAAATGGAGTATACTCATGAAGGCCAAGAATATGTCTTGAACCTCATTGACACACCCGGCCATGTCGATTTTTCCTACGAGGTTTCTCGATCCATTGCTGCTTGCGAAGGTGCTTTGCTTATAGTTGATGCTGCACAAAGTATCCAAGCGCAAACCATTTCGAATCTATACCTTGCGCTAGAGAATGATTTAGAAATCATCCCTGTGCTCAACAAGGTCGATCTTCCTTCGGCAAACCCAGAGGAGGTAACGGATGATATTGTAGATTTATTGGGCTGTGCTCCCGAAGATGTTATTCCTGCGTCTGCTAAAATAGGCCTAGGAATTCAAGAGATTTTAACTGCAATTATTGAGCGGATTCCGCATCCAAAAGGAAGCCCAGACGAGCCACTTCAAGCCCTAATTTTTGATTCCGTTTACAACCCTTTTAGAGGAATAGAAACTTATTTTAGAATTTTAAATGGTACCATTTCTAAAGGACAAAAAATTCAATTCATCGCTACACAAAACACCTATAATGTGGATGAGATTGGGACCTTAAAGCTCAAACAAGAACCCAAAAAAACAATTAAAGCTGGAGATGTGGGGTACCTCATCACGGGAATTAAAGACGCTAAAGAAGTAAAAGTAGGAGATACAATTACAACTCCAAACAACCCTACCCAAAACACTGTAGATGGATTTGAAGAAGTTAAACCTATGGTTTTTGCTGGTATTTATCCTGTCGATACCGAGGATTACGAAGAGCTTCGTTCTTCGATGGAAAAACTTCAACTAAACGATGCCTCTCTTGTTTTTCTCCCAGAAAGTTCAGCAGCCCTAGGTTTTGGTTTTCGTTGTGGATTCCTAGGAATGTTACATTTAGAAATCATACAAGAGCGTTTGGAACGAGAATTCAACATGTCCGTTATAACAACGGTTCCCAACGTTTCCTATCATGCCTTTGTCCGAAAAGATGTAAACGATAGAATCCTAGTAAACAACCCGTCGGATCTTCCTGACCCATCGGCTTTAGACCGTGTAGAAGAACCTTTTATTAAGGCTTCCATAATAACCAAATCTGATTTTGTTGGAAACGTAATGTCTCTTTGTATCGAAAAAAGAGGTGTTATTACCAATCAAACTTATTTGACAACCGAACGTGTAGAGCTGACCTTTGACATGCCTTTGGCAGAAATTGTTTTTGACTTTTATGATCGTCTAAAGACGGTTTCTAAAGGTTATGCTTCTTTCGATTACTCTCCGATTGGAATGCGTTCTTCCAAATTAGTGAAGGTCGATATCCTATTAAATGGAAGTCAAGTGGATGCTTTGTCTGCTTTGATCCATGCAGACAACGCATATAATATTGGAAAGAAAATGTGTGAGAAATTACGCCAACTAATTCCAAGACAACAGTTCGACATTCCAATTCAGGCTGCCATTGGCGCAAAAATCATTTCTAGAGAAACCATCAAAGCGGTTCGTAAAGATGTAACCGCCAAATGTTATGGAGGTGATATTTCACGTAAACGAAAATTGTTGGAAAAACAGAAGAAAGGGAAAAAGAAAATGCGTCAAGTCGGGAATGTTGAGATTCCTCAAGAAGCGTTTATGGCGGTTCTTAAATTAAATGATTAAACAAATTCACTAAATAGAATCTCACGAAAGATATTTTTTTCTTCCTTATGTTTTTGCTTGCGCCTTTGGTTTATGTACAGCAATTAGATGCTATTGAAACTGCTAAAGAACAACAAACAGACTCATTGATCTTAGAATACATAGTTAAACTGAACCTTACCCGTCTTGCTTTCAGAAACATTCACTTACAACACGAACGGGTTTTAAACAAAAGGAGTGCATTACAAACTGAATTAAACGAGCTAGATCTCCCGTTCGTTGATGAAACTACTGAGGTTTCTGCTCAAGCTATTAAAGTGCTTCTCTCTGGCCCATGGGGTGGCGTTCGTGTTGGTCTAAGCCTTGGGATTTGTTTTTAAAGCAACTTTTACAAATACGAAAGCCCTTCCTTATTTTACTTGAAGGGGTTTTTTTATGTTTTATTTTCAGACAATAACTTCACAAACATGACTTAAATATAAATTACTACATTTAATATCGATGTTTGTCTTAATAAAAGTGAGCAGAGAAATACCCATGTAACTCCAGATATTATCCTTTATATGATGAAAAAATGTTATCCCATACTTTTGCTTCTCTTGTTCAGTGCATGTGAACAACAACTCAAAACTAAAATACGTTCGTGGGTCGCTTATGATGAAAGTCATGCATTGTCTGAAAATGCAACCCATGAGTCGAAGAAAATGCGCTACCGTTTGATCCAATCCAAAGTTTCAAATAAGAATACGCTTTGGGAGGCCATTGCCCCCCAAATTGAATCCTTCACCGAAGACGACTATCAACGACTTAAACCCTTAATCTTGGAACAAAATATTCCAACCTTACAAGCACATATAACTACAGGGTCCTTAAGTTACGAGAAGCTTACTCAATGGTATTTATACCGAATCGTTCGCTTTGAAAACGACTCGCTCAAGGCATTAAATGCAATAATTTCTATTCATCCGAATGCTGTTAAAAATGCTCGTGAGCGAGATTTACAAAAATCCGACACAGATCATCTTGTTTACGGAATACCCATTCTTCTAAAGGATAATATCAATCTAGCCGGAATACCAACAACTGCTGGGGCACATGCACTAAAAGACAACAATACTTCTGATGCTTTTATTGTTGATCGTTTACAAGAAAAAGGAGCTGTTATGCTAGGTAAAACAAATCTCAGCGAATGGGCCAATTACCTCTGCAGTGGTTGCCCAAATGGTTATAGTGCGGTGGGTGGACAAACCCTCAATCCCTATGGAAAACACCTTTTTGATACTGGTGGTTCTAGCGCTGGAAGTGGAGCAGCAATAGCCTCAAATTATGCCGCAGCGGCTTTGGGAACAGAGACTTCAGGATCTATATTATCCCCCGCAAGTACCCATGCTTTAGTTGGACTAAAACCAACAGTGGGTCTTTTGAGTCGTAGCGGTATTGTTCCCATTTCAAACACCTACGACACTCCTGGACCCATGACTCGAAACGTTGTAGATGCTTCCATTTTACTTTCGGCTATGAAAGGAAAAGACCCTAATGATGCGACAACAAAGGGACATTCGACAGCTTCCAAACCAATCGCCTTTTCAAATAAAAGTAGTTATGAAGGTATACGCTTCGGGGTTAACAAACAGTTTCTTTCTGACTCACTTTACAAAATTGCAGTACTAAAAATCGAGTCGCTTGGAGGTGTCTTGGTCGAATTTGAACCGCTAAAAGTAAATTTCAAAAACTTTGGAACAATCTTAGATGCCGATATGCAGGTTGGTTTAAAAGCCTATTTCAAACAATCCCGTGACGAAAACTTTATGCCACAATCGGTAGGAGATGTAGTTCGTCACAACAGTGAAGATTCTTTAATACGAATCCCATACGCTCAAGAGCGTTTGGACGGGGTTTTAGCTTCATCATTATCAGCGGACAGTTTAGCTTTTTTTAAAGAATCGCTTCAGAAAGAAGGGAGGGCCTTTTTTGAAACACCAATGACAGAATCGAAGCTCGATGTTATCTTGTCTATCAATAACTGGAATGCCGGCCATGCTGCTGTAGCTCAATATCCTTGTTTAACCCTCTCAATGGGCTTTTCTGAAGAAGGCAAACCCAAAGGCTTGACCTTCATAGCGCGTCCGTTTGAAGAAGAAAAACTGTTGAAAATTGCAGCTGTTTTTGAACAAGCTACTCATTCGCGAAAATTGCCTGAAGAATATAAATAGATATAAAGCCACTTCAAAAAAACAAAGCCCACCTTTTGGTCTTTTAAACCTATTCCCCAAAAACCAATCCTATCTAATATGAATAAGAAAACCTTGCTCCTCTTATCTTTACTTTTTTTAGGGATAAGCTGTAAAAAAGATACTGTTGATACTCCTGACCCAATAATCGATGTTGACATTGATCCTGTAACAACCCCAACTTCTAACCCGCACAATATTTTATTCGTCATTGCAGATGAAATCGGTATCGAGGCCACTCCTGGCTACCCTATCGGGGCAATAAAATCCAACATGCCCAATCTTGAACGTATCGCAGCCGAAGGAATTACATTCGACAATGTTTGGGCGTATCCAATTTGTTCTCCAACCCGAGCTTCTATTTTAACAGGGAAAACGGGTTTTCGAACAGGAGTGCTCAATGCAGAAGACGCTTCTACAATATCCATCTCAGAAACCACCTTGCATTCCTTTTTAGATCAAAACACAAATTCTGCTTACAGCCTATGTAATTCTTGGCAAGTGGCACTTGTGTAGAAACGAGCCAAATCGTCCAACAGAGATGGGTTTAGGGCATTACGCTGGACTATTAGGAGGTGGAGTTGCTGACTATAACAGTTGGTCTTTAACACAAAATGGCGAAACGAATAATTCAACTGATTATATTACGACAAAAATAACTGATTTAGCAATCGAATAGATTGGTCAACAAGAAAAGCCTTGGTTCTGCTGGGTAGCCTATACGGCTCCACACACACCGTTTCATTTACCCCCAACCAACATGCACAGTCAAGGAGGTCTGCCAACTGATCAGGACAGTATCGACAACAATCCCTTGGCTTATTTTCTGTCTATGTCCGAAAGTGTTGATTTTGAAATGGGACGCATCATTCAAAGCATTCCTGCTGACGAATTGGAAAATATAACCATCATCTTTTTGAGAGATAATGGATCACATCCTAAGGTAATTCAAACCCCATTTGAACGTGCCAAAAGCAAAGGGAGCCTATATCAAGGTGGGTTGCACGTCCCACTAATTGTTTAAGGAAAAAGTGTTAGTAGAATTAATGCTCGGGATCAGAACTTAATCAATAGTTCGGATCTTTTTGCTACCATTGCTGAGATAGCAGGTGTAACTCTTCCTAGTTATCAAGACAGTTATAGTTTCAATTCGTTACTGACATCAAGCGGACAAGGTCAACGTGTTTTTAATCACTCCGAAGTACTCTATACAAACGCTTCCAAGTCGGGATATACCGCAAGAAATTTGAGTTATAAATTGATTGTTTTCGATAATGGGGAAGAAGAATTATACGATCTCATTCTAGATCCCTACGAAAACACTAATTTGCTTGTGAATGCATTGTCCAATGATCAACAAATAGCTCTACAAGAGTTACAACTCAAGGCAGCGGAAATTCGGCAATAAATTTTATTTCAAATGACCCTTCAATTTACCTCGGCACAGGCAAAAAATCTTGCAGATATTTTATCGCTTCAACAAGACAATCTTGCACAAAGGCGTTCGCTCGAAGACATCCAGAAAGAGGGTTTCGTAACGGTTGTTCACTCATTGCACAGCCTGAAAAAAATCTGTGGTTCTTATTCTCATAGTATTGCTTTGGATGAAAAAAATAAGGTGGTTGGCTTTGCTTTGGTTATGCTAAAAGAATGTCGAAATGAAATAGAAATTCTAAAACCGCTTTTTAATTTAGTCGACAACCTCTCTTTTAATAATTGCCGTTTACTAGAAGCACGTTATTTTGTTATGGGTCAAGTTTGTGTCGCCAAAGCTGCACGTAAACAAGGTGTATTTTCAAAACTATACGCACACCTTATTGAAACAATGAAGACCGATTTCGATTATATCATTACAGAGATTTCAAGCAAAAATCAGCCATCACTCAAAGCGCATGCTGCAGTTGGATTTAAACTTCTACAACAACACAAAACGGACTTTGGAGTAGAGTGGAATGTTGTAATTCTACCATTGTAATTGGTAAACAATCGGTATCTTGAATTAACCTTAATCTCCATTTAATGAAAAAGCTCCTTCACAACATTAGTTCCTGCGCCGTCTGTGCAGCACATTTACCTTCCGGTCCCCGTCCTATAGTTGCAGCACATAAGCAAAGTAAAATAATCGTGATTGGTCAGGCACCTGGTACAGTTGTACATCGAACAGGAATTCCTTGGGACGATAAAAGTGGCGCAAACCTAAGGGCATGGATGGATGTTTCCGATAATGTTTTTTATGATCCCAAACAAATTGCACTACTCCCAATGGGCTTTTGTTACCCCGGAAAAGGAACAAGTGGGGATCTTCCACCAAGAAAAGAATGTGCCCCCCTTTGGCATGAATTAATTCTTGAACAGATGAAAGAGGTGCAATTAATTATACTAATTGGTGGCTATGCTCAGGGTTACTACCTTCCAAAGAACAAAGAAAAAACCCTCACAGAAACAGTAAGAAATTACAAGAACTACCTCCCAAAACATTTTGTGTTACCTCATCCTTCCCCACGAAATAATATTTGGATTGCAAAAAACGAATGGTTCAAAACGGATGTTCTTCCACAGTTAAAAATGCAGGTTAAAAAAGCACTCGCATAAACTTTGAGTTGATCGACTCGTTTTTTCATAGTACCTTAGGGTTACATTAACGCTTTCTAGATAAAGCAATAATTCAATCCTTAATGATTCGCGTGCCAACCCTCTTTTTAGATCCTGTTCGATGTAAAAAAAACATTGCAAAAATGGCTGCTAAAGCTCAAAGAAATAATGTGGCTTTTCGTCCACATGTCAAAACTCATCAATCACTAGCAGTTGCTCGATGGCTTAAAGAAGAAGGGGTTGCCAAAATAACGGTTTCTTCTCTTAAAATGGCAGCTTATTTTGCTCAAGAATGGGATGATATAACCGTTGCATTTCCCACCAACATTTTAGAAATTGAAACCATCAATTCACTTGCATCAAAAATTCAACTGAACCTCTGTGTCGAAAATATTGAGGTGCTCGAGTTTTTAAAAAATCACTTAAAAGCACCCGTTGGCATTTTCTTGAAAATGGATATTGGTTATAACAGAACAGGAATTGCAGTAGATCGCTTCTCTTTAATCGATCAACTTTTGAGTCAAATGGATCAAGCTCCTATGCTTCAGTTCAAGGGTTTTTTGGGACATGCAGGTCATTCGTATCAATGTCGATCCAAAGAAGCAATCGAAACTGTACACCAAACAAGTAAAGAAAAGTTTTTAATACTCAAAAGCCATTATCAAGAGCAATATCCTGAGCTTACGCTTTCGTATGGAGACACACCAAGTTGTAGTGTGACCGAGGATTTTACTGGAATTGATGAAATTCGGCCTGGCAATTTTATTTTTTATGACCTGACACAAAACATCATTGGCTCGAACGAATTGGATGAAATTGCAGTTGCTATGGCCTGTCCTGTTGTTGCTAAGCATCCTGATCGCAATGAAATTGTGATATACGGTGGCGGTGTTCATCTTTCAAAAGATCGAGTTGAAGACCCAGAAACTGGAGTCATCTTTGGTCGTATTGCCGAAAAAAAAGGTTCTGGATGGGGGGCTTGCATCCCCAATATGCACCTCAAAAGCCTTTCTCAAGAACACGGAATTGTTTCTGTACCAAAAGAAACAATGCGCGACTACGCCATTGGAGACTTGTTGTGGGTGCTCCCAGTTCATTCGTGTATGGCTGCTGACTTAATGAAAGAATTTCATACTCCTGACGGAGCTATTCTTTCTGCAATGTAATCCACTTTTACTTTTATATCTTTATAACAAAAACTAGCGTATATGATCATCATAATGGGAGTAAGTGGTATCGGAAAAACAAGCCTTGGAAAACACCTTTCTCAAGAAACGGGATGGCCTTTTTATGATGCAGATGATTTTCATCCTGAAAACAACAAGAAAAAAATGAGCTCTGGCTTACAGTTGGATGACGCAGATCGAGCGCCTTGGCTAGCTGAATTAGCTGAAAAAATTAGCCTTTGGTCAAAAGAAGGTCAGGCAATTTTAGCTTGTTCAGCATTGAAAGAACGTTATAGAGAAAGCCTTGCTGCCGAAAACAGTTCGATTACTTGGGTCGTTTTAAAGGGTTCTTTTGATCGTATTAAGAATCGCTTGGAGAGCCGAGAAAACCATTTCTTTAACACCAAATTACTTCAGTCTCAATTTGATGTATTGGAGCTTCCAAGCTATGGTATTCACCTCAACATAGAAGAAACAATTCCACAATTGGCTTCTTCTATTTTAAATAAAATTCAACCCTTAAGCTCAGCAACCATCGGCGTAATTGGCATGGGGGTTATGGGACAAGGAATTGCTTTAAACTGTGCTGAAAACAACATTTCAACTGCTGTTTACAACCGGTCTGTTCCGGGAGAAGAAAAGATCATTGAGTCCTTTTTGTCAAAAAATAAGGCCTTTAAAAATCTTTCGGGTTTCACAGAGCTGAATGCGTTTGTATCTTCTTTAGAGCAGCCTCGAAAAATTTGGTTGATGATCAAAAGTGGCCCAGCCATTGACGGTTTACTTGAGGAGCTTACTCCTTTGCTTAATGCAGGGGACATTATTGTTGACGGTGGTAATTCACATTATCCAGATACCCAAAGAAGAGCTCAAGAGCTTCAAAAAAAGAAGATTGATTTTGTGGGTTGTGGCGTTTCTGGAGGGGAAGTTGGAGCGCGCAATGGAGCTTCAATAATGTTTGGTGGAAGTACAGACGCCTACACTCAGTTTCGACCTATCCTGAATAAAATTGCTGCTAAAGACAAGGCCAATGTCCCCTGTCAAAGTTATATGGGAAAAGAAGGCGCTGGGCATTTTGTAAAAATGGTTCACAATGGTATTGAATATGCAGAAATGCAGCTTCTTGCCGAAACCTTTGCGGTACTGGCAAATCAAATGAGCTACCCAGAAATTGTTACTGTTTTTCAAGAAATGAATCAAGGCTCTGAAGCCAGTTATCTCTTAGAAATTACAGCAGAAATCCTTCAGAAAAAAGAAGGAAACCGTTTTTTAGTTGATTTGATTTTGGATCAAGCAAGCAGTAAAGGAACGGGTATGTGGTCCAGTTCGGCTGCCTTGGCCTTGGGGTCGGTCAACACAATGATGTCGGCTTCCGTTTTTGCTCGCTACCTCTCTTCTTTCAAAACAGAACGGGTAGCATTGTCCGCAAGAAAACCCAAAGCAAAAAAACAAGTTGAACTTGATGTAAAATCGATCATTGAAGCCTATCGCTTTGCTCGGATCATTAATCATATTCAAGGTTTTAATCTAATTGAAAATGCTTCTCAACAATACGGATGGGAATATAGCCCTTCTGAAACTGCCCGTATCTGGACCCAAGGGTGCATCATTCGTTCGCGTTTAATGGAAATGCTCGTTCAAGCTTTTAAAACAGAAAAATCGCTGTTTAACAATACTACTATTTTAGATTTACTAAAAGAAAATGAAGCTGGTGCTGCTTCTATAATTCATCATGGGGTAGATCAAAAAATTGCTTTAGACTGTTATTCTTCTGCCTATAATTACTGGATTGCTATGTGCAGTGAAAGCCTCCCTGCAAATCTCATTCAAGCACAACGCGACTTTTTTGGAGCACATACCTACCGACGTGTAGACAAACCTTTTGAACAAACATTTCACACCCAATGGCAATAATATGATCGATTATTCACTTCTTTTTTCAGTTCTCATAGGGGTTGGTCTCTTGGTGTTTTTAATCTTAAAATTTAAGTTTCAGCCTTTTCTAGCCTTGCTTATTTCGAGTATTTTGGTCGGAATTCTTGCGGGGGTAGCCCCTACAGAAATAATGGTAACGGTAAAAGACGGAATGGGCTCTACCCTTGGCTTTGTTGCTGTTGTGGTTGGCTTGGGTGCTATGTTTGGTGCGATTTTGGAACACTCTGGAGGGGCAGAAGCTTTGGCACAGTATTTACTTCAAAAGTTTGGTGAAAAAAATGCCTCTTGGGCACTTATGATAACCGGTTTCTTTATTGCAATTCCAGTCTTTTTTGATGTGGCCTTTATCATCTTAATTCCTTTGGTGTATTCCCTACAGCGAAAAACAAAAAAATCCATGCTCTTGTATGCTATTCCGCTTCTTGCTGGTTTAGCAATTACACATGCATTTATTCCGCCTACACCCGGTCCAGTAGCTGTCGCTGATATTCTGGATGCTGACCTCGGATGGGTAATTTTAGTTGGGTTTATCGTTGGAGTCCCAACGGCTATTGTTAGCGGTCCACTCTTTGGGAAATTGATTGCTTCGAAAATATTTGTTGCTGCTCCAGAAAGTTTCCAAAAGAAAAGTGAGCAACAATTTCCACCTATTGGGCTTATTCTTTTAATCATCGGAACACCCATTTTTCTTATTGTTTGTAACACCTTGTTGAGTAGTCCCATAACTTCGGGTATGCTCTTATCTGAAAAAACAATTGGTTGGATTCAAATGATTGGCCATCCTTTTTCGGCTTTGATTTTAGCGAATTTAATGGCTTGGTATTTTCTAGGAATCAAGCGAGGGGTTACCAAAACAGCTTTATCTAAAATCACTTCAGCCTCTTTGGCTCCAGCTGGAATAATCATTTTATTGACTGGTGCGGGGGGTGTTTTCAAGCAAATGCTCATTACAACGGGAACTGGGACAATGCTCGCAAATTACTTTTCAAGTATTGGTTTAGGCTTACTCCCTTTTGCCTTTTTAGCAGCTGTTAGTGTTCGCATCTTGCAGGGTTCGTCAACCGTTGCTATGATAACAGCAGCAGGAATTACCTCAGCCCTCATCACAAGCCCCCTGGGAGATTTCCACACGGCACTGCTGGTAATTGCAATCGCTTCGGGAGCGTCTATTCTGTCTCACGTAAACGATAGTGGTTTTTGGTTGGTTAGTAATTATCTTGGTCTATCTGAAAAAGACACCTTTAGAAGCTGGTCGGTAATGACTACTCTTTTGGCGCTAACGGGTTTCACCATGGTCCTCATACTTTCTTTATTTATTTAAAAAAAAGCTAATGAAAAAAATAGTCCTTATTTGCCTTATTGCATTCTCTTCTTGTCAAGAAAGCAAAGAAGAAACATACCCCATAGGACATATAGAAACTCCTCTGGGAGAACTCTACTTTTGGCTCTATGAAGAAACTCCTTTGCATCGAGCTAGTTTTATTGAATTAGCGCAAGCCCAATATTGGGATGATTTAAGTTTTAACCGAGTAATCGAAAACTTTGTAGTTCAAGGAGGCTGCCCAGACACACCCGATGGCTTTGGCCCTTCAGATTATTTAATCGATCCTGAGTTTGTGCCAGAAATTAAGCATCTTTATGGCGCGGTCGGAATGGGTCGCGATGATAATCCAAGAAAACTTTCAGCTGGCTGTCAGTTTTATCTTGTTCATGATGCGCTTGGGATAGCCCGGTTGGATCAAAAATATACCGTGTTCGGTCAGGTTTTTAAAGGATTGGATGTTTTGAATAACATTGCTGCACTCCCAACGGATTCTCTTGATATCCCTCTGGAGCGTGTGTCTTTGAAGGTTCGCGTTCTTGAATTAAACAAAAAAGAAGTAGAAGCCCTCGGAGGTGCTCAATTCCTCGATACGATCAGTCAATAATATTACTAAACCACTATAAAAAAGCTTATGAAAAAAACGATTTACCTTCTCACCTTACTGCTGTTTGCTCCTCTCTTTTCAGAGGCTCAGGATATTAAAACATTGGATCGAATTTCAGAGCAATATGCGCAAAAAACATTCCCTCTTTTACGGTCTTTTTTGAGACTTCCTAATGATGCCAATAAACCTTTAGCTTATGAGGCCAATATGCTTTGGAGTGAAGAAGTTTTTCAAGATCGCGGATTTAAAACAACACGAATCAATACCGCTGCTGCTCCGTTATTGCTTGCTGAGAAAGTTCTTGATCCTAATTTAAAAACAGTCTTGTTTTATGTCCACGTAGACGGTCAACCCGTTGATCCTAGTCAGTGGGAACAAGAAAATCCATATGACCCTGTAGTTAAAAAACAGAATGACAATGGACAATGGGAGGCGCTTCCATGGGATCGTTTGCTAAATTATAAAGACGACTGGCGCATTTATGCACGATCTGCGAGTGACGCAAAAGGGCCGGTAATCATGTTTCTTGCGGCACTTGATGCAATCAAAGAATTGGGTAAAAACCCCAACTTTAACCTGAAGATAATTATCGATTTTGAAGAAGAGTTAGGTTCACCCAACTTGCCTTTGGCGGTTCTCGAGAATAAGGAACTCTTGAAAGCGGACAATCTGGTTATTTTTGATGGTCCACAACACCGCTCCAATAAGCCAACCCTTTCGTTTGGCGCAAGAGGAATTGCAACTGCTCAACTCACAACCTATGGTCCTATTGTTCCTCAACACAGTGGTCACTTCGGAAACTACGTTCCAAACCCAGCGCTCCGTTTATCGCGCTTATTGGCTTCTATGAAAAGTGAGAATGGAAAGGTTATTATCCCGGGGTTTTATGATGGAATTGTTATCGATTCAGAAACTAAAAAAACGTTGAAGAGTACCCCTTTCGACAAAGAGGGTTTCATGGATGCAGTTCAAATTGCAGTTACAGACCAGGTGGGTTCTTACTATCATGAATCCATACAATACCCTTCACTCAATATTCGAGGCATGCAGTCCGGAGAAATTAATGAAAATGCCCGGACAATTATTCCTGCATGGGCAAAGGCAGAAATCGATGTGCGTTTGGTTTTAGAATCAAATCCAGAACGCCTTTTAGAGCTAGTAAAAGAACACATTGAAAAACAAGGGTACTATGTTATTGATCGAGTTCCAACCAAAGAGGAGCGCCTTACTTACCCCAAAATAGCAACCTATAAATCTACGGTTTCTTACCAATCGTTTAGAACTCCTTTTGATTCTAAAATTGGTGTTTGGCTTACCAGGTCCATGAAAAGAGCTTTTGATCAGGAGCCAATTCGAATTCGAATGAGTGGGGGTTCGATTCCAATTTCTCCTTTCGTCCTAACACTAGGAATTCCTGCTGTTGCAGTTCCAACAGTAAACCCAGACAACAACCAACACAGTCCAAACGAAAATATTCGCCTTGGAAATTATCGGGATGGGATTAAAACCATGATTGCTCTTTTAACCGAAAAACTTTAAAAAATGAAAATAAAAAAAATTTATTCTGTTCTTCTGCTTCTGGTCATTCTAATGAATGTTTCTGAAGTTTTTGCTCAGGAATATCGTTATGCTATTTATGAACAGGAGGAGAAATCTCTTCCTTATCGAATTTTATTGCCAGAGAACTATGATGCAAAAAAGAACTATCCCTTGCTTCTTTTCCTTCATGGGTCTGGGGAACGCGGGAACGATAATGAAGTTCAATTAGTTCATGGGAGTACTCTTTTTTTGGATTCAGATTTCCGTAAAAACAATCCTGCAATTATTGTTTTTCCGCAATGTGCCAAGGATGCTTATTGGGCAACAACTACTCAAACTGAGACAGGGTTTACCTATATAAAAAAACCTAAAAACAATCCTACTCTTGATCTAGTAGAAGGCATGTTGGATGATGTCATTCAGAATTACGGGATCGACAAAAAACGCATTTATGTGGGTGGCTTGTCAATGGGAGGGATGGGAACCTTCGAGTTGGTCTATAGAAATCCTAGAATGTTTGCAGCTGCTTTTGCAATCTGTGGCGGGGCAAATCCCAAGATTGCTAGAAAAATTCGCCGTCCCGTTTGGCGTATCGATCACGGCGAAGCGGATCAAGTTGTAGCGGTCGATCTTTCAAAAAAAATGGTTGCAGCTCTTCTTAAGAAAAAAGCTACTGTAGCCTATAATTGGTATCCAAGTGTAAACCATAACAGTTGGGATACTGTTTTTGCTGACCCCGATTTTCTTCCTTGGCTTTTTGCTCAAAAAAAATAACATGAGACTCCTAAGAACCGATCATAATCATCCTGATTTTAAATCTTTAGTTGATACGCTAAACCAAGAATTGTCTGTTCGCGATGGGGAAGATCATGCCTTTTACAGTCAGTTCAACGGTTTAGAAAATCTAGAGCAGGTTGTCCTTGCTTATGAAGGAAATGTCGCTATTGGATGTGGTGCTTTTAAGTTTTTCGAAACGGGAAAGGTAGAAATCAAACGCATGTACACTCCTCCCGTTGGTCGTAAAAAAGGAACAGCAACTCAGGTATTAAAAGAATTAGAAGTATGGGCAAAAGAACTAGGAAACAAAAGTTGTGTTCTAGAAACTGGTAAAAACCTGCCAGAAGCCGTAGCGCTATATAGCAAATCAGGATACCTGCGCATTACAAATTATGAACCCTATTTGACTACCGATAATAGCATTTGCTTTGAAAAAATATTGAATTGAAACTTTGTTTCACCACGATATTAAACCTTTAAACTAACTTACAGTCCAAATTAAAACCTCTTTTATGAAAACGCACCCCCACGTTTTAGTTCTTTTTTTACTCTTCTTAACCTCCTGCGGAAGTTCTGACACTGATCCAATAATGATGGATAAAGTGACCGATGGAAATGATGTTCCAGAAATCTATCAAAAAATTTATAATGCATCTGATATTTATCTTGAAGGCGACTTTGTTGTCATTCAAGTAAACGGTGTACCCGACCACAACAGTCCTTATTTTGAAGCAGGCGATGACCGAAATGTGACCTACAATGGTACAAACGAAAATTTTAACCTAAACCCTAATCGCATTGACCTAAATGCAAATTACACCTATAAAATTCCGCTCAATCCTACTGCTGCTTCTAACCCGAGGCCTACGCAACTAGGAAGTATTGGTGTAGCGCTGAATGGCGTTTCTTTTTACAACCAATACGCAGGTCCAGACAATCAGCCATTGATTGGTGAGGTCGATTCTTTTGATCAATACAACGGCCACCCACAGCGGGTTGGAGAGTATCATTACCATATAGAACCAACCTATTTAACCCAAAACCAAGGAAACAATGTACTGCTCGGTTTTCTGTTGGATGGCTTCCCGGTTTATGGTCCCTTCGAAAATGGCGAACGAGTGGTAAATAGTATTTTAGACGAATACCACGGCCATGAACACGTAACAACAGATTATCCCGGAGGAGTCTATCATTATCACATTACAGATGCAGATCCTTATATAAATGGAAGTGGGTATTATGGTACAGCTGGTACAGTTACGCGGTAGTATATTCGGCTTTGTATTGCTCCTTTGTATTGGTTGTGAAAACGCACCACGAGAAGTCTTTGAAGCAAGCAGCTTGTCACTAAAAACTAAAAGTGGGATAACAACTAGTAAAGGGATTCCTTTCACTGGAATTGTATTGGAGCGCTTTTCAAATTCACAAGACACCCTCCTTATTCAAGAATATCGTAAAGGCAAATCCGACGGAGTTTGGAAACGGTTTTATGCTTCAGGAAAAACACAAGAGGTTCGACTTTTTAACAAGGGAAAGAAAACTGGAGCTCACAAATACTTTTATCCAACGGGACAAATTAGGTTCCACTACCAACTGAAAAATGATGTTTATCATGGATTCAAGAAAGAATGGAATCCTCAAGGATTGCTTATTGTGCATCAAAACTATGCCCATGGCCTGGAAGCTGGAAGCCAACAAGTATGGTACGACAACGGGAGTCTAAAAAGTAATTATATCATTAAAAATGATCGCCGTTATGGCCTTTTGGGAATTAAAAATTGCATCAATGTCAAAGACAGTCTTTTTTAAATTTATACTTCTAAGCGTCTTGCTTGTCGGTTGTTCTCAGACCGAAAGCTTGCCGTTTTATAACAGTCCCGATTTTAAGCCCCTTTTTCTAAGCGCCCAAGATGCCCAAAAAGAAGTAACCCATAGAATCGCATCTTTCGCTTTTAAAAATCAAATGGATCAGGTTATTGGAACAAAAGATGTACTAGGAAAAGTTCATGTTGCTAATTTTATGTTTACCCAATGTGGGAGCATTTGCCCTATTATGACCAATAATCTAAAACGTTTAGAAAAACAGTTTATGGAACAAAAAGATGTTGTAATGCTTTCGTATAGCGTAACTCCTTGGATTGATTCCGTTCCTAAACTAAAATCCTATACCCAAGATTATGAGATTACTAAAAAGGAATGGCATTTTTTAACAGGTAAAACTTCGGACATATACAACCTAGCTCGGAAATCTTATTTTGCTGAAGAAGACTTGGGTTTTAATAAAGACAGTACGGACTTCTTGCATACCGAACATATACTACTCATCGATCAAGCCCTTAAAATTAGGGGAGTATACAATGGAACACTACCTCTAGAGATAACGCAATTAGCAAAAGACATTGAGCTTTTACTTGAAAAAAGTAATTTATAATTTGGTTTATAATATAAACTAGTTTATGTTTGTGAAATAATCCTAATTTCTTATTCTATGAAACTTGAAAAAATTTCAGCTCAAGAACAGCTCAATTTAATTGAACAGACCATCACTCAAGCAAAAGAAAATTTAAGCAATCACAGCTTTGCTTTCATCTACTGGGGCTGGTTAGTAAGCTTTACCGCCCTTGTAAACTATGCTCTTTTAAACTTTAGTCCTTTGGGCAACAATAGCTATTTAATTTGGCCCATTACGTCGATTTTGGGTATTGTTTTTATTGTAGGGTACTATAAAAAAGCAGAAAAAACAAAAAGCCACCGAACGCATTTAGAGTATTTTCTTTCC
>Ga0307998_1000443_pt1 | contig 23757 bp, 25 predicted proteins | sample Davwhametageno37_FD_203147 | JGI IMG/M metagenome (GOLD analysis project Ga0307998, IMG submission 203147) | Marine microbial communities from Davis Island wharf, Antarctic Ocean - #37 | ecosystem: Environmental > Aquatic > Marine > Unclassified | place: Antarctic Ocean: Davis Island wharf... | reverse complement strand
ATGATTGATAATAGATGTCATCAATTTCAGCATATCTGACCACTTATCAAGTTTCTTAGTTTCTTTTGCAAGATTAAAGATTCCAGTACTATATGGGCGAGCTATTGTTGAAATTTCAGCCATTTAACTATAGTTCCTTTGCTAACTTAGTCAACATCGCAGAATGATCTTCTTTTTTAATTTCTTTTTTAAGAATTTTTTCTGCTGCAGAAATAGCGAGCTGCGAAACTTCTGCTCTTAACGATTCTTTAGCCCTATTAATTTCTTGGTCAATTTCTGATTTGCCTCCAGCAACAATTCGGTCAGCCTCAACTTTTGCTTCTGTCTTTGCTGCATCAACTATTTCATTAGCTCTTTTTTCAGCCAGACCTATAATTTCGGCAGACTTTTGCTTTGAAATGTTTAGCGACTCCTGGTTCTTTTTTTCCGCAATTTCAAGAGATGCTTTCCCTTCATGAGCAGCGGCCAAACCATCAGCAATTTCTTTCTGCCTAGTCTCTATTGCTTTAAGCAATGGTGGCCAAACAAATCGAACAGTAAACCAAATTAATATAGCAAACGCTAAAGCTTGCGCAATTAAAGTAAAATTAATATTCATTTAAAACTCCATCTTTTTTAAAATGCTTTAAGCATATTAAATATTTTTTAATTAACTAATAACGCTTAATAATGGGTTAGCAAAAGCAAACATCATTACGATACCAACACTAATAATAAATGAAGCATCGATCAAACCTAACAATAAAAATACTTTTGTTTGTAATTGAGGAATCATTTCAGGCTGTCTTGCTGCACCATCTAAGAAACTCGCACACATTATACCAATACCGAGACATGCACCAAGTGCACCTAAGCCAACCATAAGACCTAAGCCAATAGCTGTGTAAGATTGAATCATTGCTAAATGTTCCATTTTTTTTCCTTTATGTTAAAAATTAAAATTTTACCTACTACCTTTTAATGCTCTTCATGCGCCATAGATAAATAAACTACTGTCAGCATCATGAATACAAAAGCTTGCAATGCAACAATGAGTATATGAAATATTGCCCACCCTGCACCTAATAAAGCACTAAAAAAGACTCCAAAAATTCCTGAAGCTGCCAACATACCAATAAGAAGAAAGATTACTTCCCCTGCATACATGTTTCCAAATAACCGCAACGAATGTGATAACGGTTTGGACACATATTCAATAATGTTAAATAGAAAGTTAGCTGGCCATACAAAAGGATTGGATCCAAAAGGGGCACAAAAAAGCTCATGTAACCATCCCTTTAAACCTTTAACCTTAATACCAAAAAATATCATTAGGAACCAAACTCCTAATGCTAATGCGAAAGTAGTATTAACATCCGATGTTGGAACATTTTTCCAGTACTCAATATGAAAAAATCCATAAATCATTGCCATAATATCAATTGGCAGAAAGTCCATCGCATTCATCATTAATACCCAAACAAAAACCGTCAATGCTGCTGGAGCTATAAATGCATGTCTATTTCCATGAAATGTTGTTTTAACCTGATCATCAATAAACCCAAAAAGAAGCTCTATGAATGCTTGGCTTTTAGTTGGCACGCCTGCGGTCGCTTTTCTTGCAACTAACCATATAAGGCCCATAGTTATAATGCCTAAGAGTACAGCCATGACAACAGAATCAACATGCATAGTCCAAAAAGGGCTGTCTCCAAAGCTTATCGTATTATATTGAAGATGATGGCCAATGTATTCTGTTGGTGAATTATATGTTCCTGCCACTTAAATATTATTCCTTATTATCAATTTTAATGTTATCAATATTTGATATCGCCAAACCAGATATCAATGCCGCCATAACCAAACCTAGAATTAATGCCATTGGAACTAATTCACTATAAAACTTAAACTCTAACCAAAGCGTAATTAAGATTAACAAAATCTTTACCGCTTCTGCTTTTAGTGCATTTATTACTATGCTACTTGGATTATCCTTATTTTTTTTGGTTGCTATAGGGCTTGCTACTATTACACCTAAAACAACAGGCATTATACCTGCTAATAAAGACAAACCAGTATGTATAGATTGAAATATTAATCCTAATATTATGGCTATAACAGTTCCAAATAATAATTGCCTAACAATCATTTTTTTATATGTTAGTGGCAAAAAATCTAATTTTTTAGTTACTACTTGAAGTTCATTCATCAAGATTAAGTTCGTACCTACACAAAATTTGAAATTTTCTATGTATTTGCTTCAACAGTCAAGCTCACTCATAGATTATTTTAGTTTCTTTAGAATTAAATCTAATTGCTCTAAGCTTGGATAATTGATTTTTATAGTCCCATTGCCTTTTACTTTATGCTGAATACTTACCTTCATGCCTAGTTTTTCTGATAGATCATTCTCTAGACGGGCAATATCTTCGTCCTTATTTTTTGTACTACCTATCCTTGAATTAGCAACAATTTTTTCAATATCTCTTACGCTCATTTTTTTAGTAATAATTTTCTGGCACAGCATAACTTGCTGATCTAAGCTCACAGGTAACAGCGCCCTTGCATGCCCCATTCCTATTTTGTTATTTAGGAGTGCTGTTTGTACATGTTCACTTAAATTTAATAAACGCAATGTGTTAGAAACCGCCTCGCGAGACTTTCCTAGGCTTAATGCTGCTGATTCATGAGTCATTTCAAATTCATCAATTAGTCTTTTAATACCTCTTGCTTCCTCAATTACATTTAGATCTTCCCTTTGAATATTCTCGATTAACGCCATAGCAAGTGCAGAGGAATCTGATATCTTTTTAATTAATACTGGCACTTCAGTTAGATTAGCAATCTTTGCGGCTCTCCATCTTCTTTCACCTGCAACTATTTCGTAATCATTTTGATTTAACATTCGAACCAATATAGGCTGCATAATTCCCTGGGCTTTGATTGATTCTGCTAGCTCTTCTAGTGGCTCTAGATCCATAATTGAACGAGGCTGATATTTACCAGCACTCAATTTTTCAATAGGCATCATTTTTAATTGATTATTACTTTGCTCATTATTATCTTCATTATCTCCTAACAAGGCTTCTAATCCTCTTCCTAATCCTCTATTTTTCATTATTATATTTCCCTAAAATTTCATCGGCAAGTTCAAGATATGCAATAGCTCCTTTTGAGCTTTTATCATAAAAAAGTACTGGTTTTCCATAGCTTGGAGCTTCTGCAAGCCTCACATTTCTTGGAATAATAGTTTCATACACTTTAGAACCAAAATGAGCTGACAATTGGTCTGACACTTGTTGTGCTAGCGTATTACGTTTATCAAATAATGTCCTCAGTAAACCTTCGATCTCAATCTTAGTATTTAAATGACTTTTTACTTTTTTTATCGTATTAACAAGGTCAGAAAGACCCTCGAGAGCAAAATATTCACATTGCATTGGTATCAATACTGAATTAGATGCAACTAATGCATTTACTGTGAGCAAATTTAGTGCTGGAGGACAGTCGATAAGAATAAAATCGTATGCTTTTTTAAGTGAATTGATCTGTTTTTTTAAAATGTATTCCCTCTCAGGGATACCAACTAACTCAATCTCTGCGCCAGCTAAGGATTGATTAGAAGGGGCAACATCAAAAAAACTTTCTTTGGAAGTTACAATAATATTATTTAAGGTATTTTGTCCAATTAATGCTTCGTAAATACTTCCTGTTGTCATAGATTTTTTAATTCCAGATCCAGATGTAGCATTGCCTTGAGGGTCTAGGTCAATTAATAAAACTTTTCTCCTCTTTCTGCTTAAGCTGGCAGCAAGGTTGACAGTAGTTGTTGTTTTTCCAACGCCGCCTTTTTGATTTGATATTGCTAGAATTCGCATGGTTTTTATCTACCTATAAATTTTTATTTGTTGCCGTATTCACTACAGTAATTAAATAACGCTCTGCCTTAAGATATGGAACATCAATTTTATCAACGTGATAAGGATATTTAATAGCAGCCATTTCATTAGCTTTGCTTTTCTTACTTTTCATGCCATACCAATTACCTCCCTCTAAAAGCAAGTGTGAGGTTAATTTAATCATTGTCTCCATGTCAGAGAAGGCACGAGAAATAATGCCATCATGTTCACGATAATTTTTCATATCTTCCACTCGACCATTTAATACTCTTGCATTATTAAGGCTAAACTCACCGATCACCTGCTGAATAAATGCCGTTTTTTTTCCAACTTTGTCTATCATTGTTATCTTTTTATCTGGAAAACAAAGCGCCAAGATTAATCCAGGTAATCCTGCACCACTTCCAACATCTAATATATTTGTTGCTTTAATAAGCTTTATAATCGATAAACAATCTAACAAATGATGCGTAATAATATGTGGCTCTTCTGTGATAGCTGTAAGATTATATATATGATTCCATTTTGTCAATAAGTTCATATAAATCAATAACTTATCTATTAAATTACCTTGATTTTTAATTCCTAGCGTTTCTAATCCAGAAACCAGTAACGCCTTATTATGCAACTTTTTCTTTTAGTTCCTGAGAAGATTTTCTATATTTTTTCTTGATGTACACGACTAGAATTGAAATAGTTGAGTCTGTAATCGTTGAGATTCTAGTTGCTTGATCAATAGTTTCTGGACGATGTGTTGTTAAGCGCTGTCTTGCTTCCGTACTTAACCCGTGAACAATATCATAATTGATATCACTAGGTATTTTAAGGTTGTATTGAGCTTTATTTTTTTCGATTTGTTCCTGTTGACGTACGATATAGCCTGCATACTTTGCCATAATTTCTACTTGCTCCCAAACTGCATTATGTCCTGTAAATTCTTCCCCCATCATAATCATAAGATTTTTATAGCTAACCTCAGGTCGCTTTAATAAATCAAAAGCTGAATATTCGTGATCTAGTGCTTTACCTAAAATAGTTTCTTGTTTAACTTTATCTTTTACCGATGGCCGAATAAATGCTTTTTTAAGTCGCTTTTCTTCCTTATTGATACTATCTTGTTTTGTATTGAAATTTTTCCAGTGCTCGTTACAAATTAAACCAACCGCGCGCGCTTTGGTCGTTAGTCTTAAGTCAGCATTGTCTTCGCGGAGCAATAAACGATATTCCGCACGACTGGTGAACATTCGATAGGGCTCGGTAACTCCTCGGGTAATTAAGTCATCAACCATTACGCCCATATAAGATTCCTGCCGTGATGGCGTCCAACTTTCATTCCCTTGGGCTCTTAATGCTGCATTCATGCCGGCAATTAACCCCTGAGCTGCTGCTTCTTCATATCCGGTTGTACCATTAATTTGACCTGCAAAAAACAATCCCTCAATAGATTTTGTCTCTAAACTGCTTTTTAATGCCCTGGGATCAAAATAATCATATTCAATAGCATATCCAGGACGTAATATATGAGCATTTTCTAGGCCTTTAATCGAACGCACTAGATTATATTGGACATCAAACGGCAAGCTAGTTGATATTCCGTTTGGGTAAACTTCGTGGGTATTAAGCCCCTCTGGCTCAATAAAAATTTGATGTGACTCCTTATCTGCAAATCGATGTATTTTATCTTCGACTGAAGGACAGTACCTAGGGCCCACTCCTTCGATAAGACCTGTATACATAGGTGATCTATCTAGGCCTTGGCGAATAATTTCATGAGTTTGATTATTCGTATGTGTAATCCAACAAGATATTTGTTCTGGATGCTCAATTTTTGGATTAATAAATGAGAAGCTTGGCGCAGGATTATCTCCAGCCTGTTCCTCCATTTTCGTATAATCAATTGTTCTTCCATCAATTCTTGGTGGCGTGCCAGTTTTCAGACGCCCTACAGGCAAATTTAGTTCTTTTAATTTTTTAGACAAAGTTGACGCTGATGGGTCTCCTGCTCGCCCCGCTTCATAATTTTGCAAGCCAACATGAACCAAGCCACCTAAAAATGTCCCTGCAGTGAGAACAACATTATCAGCAAAAAAGGTTAGTCCAATTTGAGTAATCACACCTTTTACTTTATTTTTTTCAACAATTACATCATCAACTGACTGCTGAAATAACCACAAATTTTCCTGATTCTCAATTGAGTGCCTTACTGCAGCTTTATAAAGAACTCGGTCTGCTTGTGCACGAGTAGCTCTCACAGCTGGGCCTTTGCTACGATTAAGAATTCTAAATTGAATGCCAGCAATATCTGCAGCTCTTGCCATAATTCCGCCCATTGCATCAATTTCTTTGACTAGATGCCCCTTGCCAATACCACCAATGGAAGGATTACATGACATTTGTCCTAAAGTTTCAATATTATGAGTTAATAATAAAGTTTTTTGACCCATGCGCGACGAAGCCATAGCAGCTTCTGTACCTGCGTGGCCTCCACCAATAACGATGACATCAAACTTACTTGGAAAATCCATAAATTAACAAATTGAGTTAATAAAGATATGAATTTTACTTTATTTCTTATGAATGACCTAGGTTTCACGTGAAACTTCTTATTTAAAAGGTTTCACGTGAAACTTCTTATTTACCAATACAAAACTGACTGAATATTTCCCCTAACAAATCATCGGAAGAAAATTCTCCTGTAATAGAAGATAAAGCTTGTTGTGCCTGTGTGAGCTCTACGGCTACAATTTCTGCAGCATCAATATTTAAAGCTGCATTCGTTAATGCTACTTTCACTCTTCCGAGGGCTTCAAGATGTCTATTTCTGGCCATGAAAATATTTTGATTATCATCAATATTCGATGACACTGCTGTGTTATCAAAAATTTGATCAATTAATAATTCAATACCATCTCCAGTCTTTGCGGACAAATAAACATGCGTGCCATCTGGTGTCTCTACAAATTTAGATTTAGATTTTAACAAATCAATTTTATTAAAAATCCAAATTTTACGAGTATCACTAGGTAATCGCTCTAGAATCGTTTTTTCGTATTGTGTGATACCTTTGCCAGCCTCAACTAAAAACAATGCGATATGTGCCTTTTCTAGAGACTGCCATGTTTTTTTAATGCCCATTTTTTCAACTAGATCGTCCGTTTCTCTAAGTCCAGCTGTATCAACAATATGAACAGGAATACCACGCAATAAAATTTGAGTAGAAATTGAGTCTCTAGTCGTACCTGCAATTTCGGTAACAATTGCCCGCTCCTCACCTAATAATTGGTTAAGCAAGCTTGATTTACCTACATTAGGTTGACCCACCAAAACAATATCAATACCTTCCCGTAAAAGTTTACCCTGTTGAGCAGATTTAATAATATCTTGCATAGTAATGTGAAGTTTATTTATTTTATCACTCACATTACCTTGAGTAATAAAATCAATCTCCTCTTCTGGAAAGTCTAAGCATGCTTCAACATACATTCTAAGCTCAATCAAATTTTTAAGTAAATCATTGATTATAATAGAGAAATTTCCTGATAAAGAATTAATAGCGCTCTTTGCCGCAGTTTCAGTAGAAGCATTTATTAAATCAATAACAGCCTCTGCCTGCATTAGATCAATTTTATTATTAAGGTACGCACGCTTGGTAAATTCTCCTGGCTCAGCAACAATCGCTCCTTTTTCTACACAAGCGTTGACAATTTTCTGTAAAACAATAGGGCTACCATGTGCCTGAAATTCAATTATATCCTCACCTGTAAAAGAATTTGGGGTTGGGAAATAAAGAACAATACCTTGATCAATCGTCGTAGTATCTGAGTGAATGAAGCTATGAAAACCTGCGTATCTAGGGGTAATTTTTCTACTACATAAGCCTTGAGCAATCTCTAATGCTTTGGGTCCTGAAAGACGAACTACCCCAATACCCCCGACACCTGACGCAGTTGATACCGCAACAATTGTTGAAGATTCGTTAAGCATTGCCTTTCTTTTTTAGAGTCTCAGCATGTATCTTCTTGTTTACATAAGCTTGTTGAGCAATCGACAGAATATTATTTACCAGCCAATATAAAACAAGGCCTGCCGGAAAAAAGAAAAAGAATATACTAAAGACAATAGGCATCCACATCATCAATTTAGCTTGCATGGGGTCTGTTGGCTTCGGGTTGAGCTTAGTTTGTAAGAACATGGAAGCGGCCATTAAGATCGGTAAAATATAATATGGATCCTTAACAGATAGATCGCTGATCCAACCAAAGAATGGTGCATGCCTTAATTCAACAGAGCCTAATAACACCCAATAAAGTGCAATAAAAACAGGAATCTGTATCAAAATAGGTAAGCATCCACCTAAAGGATTGATTTTTTCAGTTTTATAAAGCTCCATCATCCCTTGTTGCATTTTCTGTTTGTCATCTCCAAAACGTTCCTTCATGCTTGCCAGTCTCGGTGCCAGCTCTCTCATTTGGGCCATCGAACGATAACTTGCTGCTGACAAAGGATAGAATAAAAGCTTAATTAAAACAGTCAATAGAATAATAGAAATGCCCCAGTTACCAACCATTTTATGAATGCCCGACAATACTGAAAATAATGGAGATGCAATAACAGTTAACCATCCATAGTCAACACTATATTTCATACCTTTTGCAGCTAATACAAGGTCGTCCTTACTTTGAGGTCCTGCATACAATTTAACCTCGAAAGATATATTTTTATTTGGTTCAATACTAGGTAGCTTAGTAACCATGCCGGCTGCATAGATATTATCTGCAACTTTTTTAGAGTAAAGCTCACGGCTAATAGGTTCAGATAAAATCCAAGCACTAGCAAAATAACGCTGAATAATTCCCATCCAACCATCATTACTGACTAAAGAAAAGGCATTTTTATCCGCCTTAGAGAATGAGAATTTATTGAAATTTTCTTGATCGGAATAATATGCAGGACCAGTAAACGAAGGAGTTAGTTGTGTACCCTGATTAGAATCCCCATCATGAATTAATTGGAAATAAGCACTTGGCACTATCTTAGATTGAGTTTTGTTTTGAATATCATATCGAATATTAATTAAATAAGAATCTTTTGAAAACTGATAAGTTTTTTTAACATTAACTTCAGGAGAGTTAAAAGTCATTGGGACACTTAAGTTGTCTCCATTCAATGTATAAGAATTTTGTTCGAATATAAACTTAGATTTATGTGAAGGTAAATTTTTACCCAGCAAACCAGATTGAGCTACATATAATAAAGGATCAGATGCATCTGAGAATAACACGTAATTATCCAAATAATTATCTGCCAAATGCTCAGTCAAAGTTAACCGACGAATATCTCCTCCTATTTCACTAATATTAAGATTATATTTATCAGTTTTTACCTCAATAGTGTTACCGTTAAGTAATTGATAACCTTGAGAAATATTTGGTAAGTCAGACTGTCCAACTAGCTCAGTTGATGGATTAGGAATCCCATCTTGTGAAATATCTAATATATCTGTAGCGGGGCTTATATTTTGTCTTTGCCAAGAATCCCATAGCAATAAAAGTGAAAAAGAAAACACTACGAAAAGAATAAGTCGTTTAGTATCCATACAGTCCTTTAATTTATTTAGGGATGGGGTCAAATCCAGGTTTAGAACCCGGTCGACACCTTATTAACCTTTTTATTGAAAGCCACAGGCCTTTAGAAAAGCCATGTTTTTGTAATGCCTCAATTGTATACACGGAACAGGTTGGAGTAAACCTACATCTATTACCAAAAAATGGACTCAAAGCACATTGATATATCCTCACCATTAAAATAATAAAATGTGTCATTTAACTAATCTTATAATTAATTCTTCAAGCTCTGATCTCATTTGATTGAAATCATTTCGATAAAAGGTCTTATGAACTCGGATAACGATATCAAATGAAAAACTAGGGGGTAGTATAATTTTTAAAACTTCTCGAATGGAGCGCCGCATGTAATTTCTTCGAACAGCTCTTTTTTCAGTTTTTTTCCCAATCACAAAACCCACACGGTGATGATTCAAAAGGTTTGGAGCATGATGGATAAACAAATGAGGAGAATTTAAACGTTTTCTGAAATTAAAAACAGACGAGAAATCATCCGTATTGAGTAACTTGTAGTCTTTTGGATTGTGCAATAGAGAAATTTATATTCCTAAACGCGCTCTTCCTTTTGCTCGTCGCGATGCAATAACTGCACGACCACCTCGAGTTTTCATTCTCACTAAAAACCCATGCGTTCTAGCACGTTTTACTTTTGAGGGTTGGTAAGTTCGTTTCATTATATTACTCCTAAATACTTTAATATTTGACCGCGAAGAATACTCCAGTAAGCCTTTTCTGTCAACGATATAAAAGAAATATTATATAAAATGCCTGTGGATAACTTATAGATTTTCAGCTAATATTATGGTCCCAAAAGAAATAAATTAAAAGATAAAATTTAAATGGAAATTGATAAATTCTGGCTGTTATGTTTAGAAGATTGTAAAAAAGAGTTATCAACACAACAATATAACACCTGGTTAAAGCCTCTTGTGCCAGAATACGACATAGAAAATAATGTGTTATATATTGTTGCGCCAAATCTATTTGTTCTACAGTGGGTAAAAGAGCGTTTTAATGAAAACCTAGTCACCCTTACAAAAGCCCATATAAAATCCGCACAATTAGACTATAGAGTGAACAAGCAAAAACCTAGAAAAAACACTAACTCCTTAGAAAAAATTGTTCTCCCAAAAGTAGAAAAAACAAAATCAACTAAAAGTAATGGGCTAAATAAAGCCTTCACTTTTAATAACTTTGTAACAGGAAAAGCAAATCAACTTGCTACTGCAGCAGCAGTTCAAATCGCCGAAAACCCAGGATTAGCTTATAATCCCTTATTCATATATGGAGGAGTTGGGTTAGGTAAAACTCATTTAATACATGCAATTGGAAATCATTTAAAAGAATTACAACCTGACGCGAAAATTAAATATTTACATGCGGAACGTTACGTACATGATGTAGTAAAAGCATATGAGAACAGAGCTTTTGATAGCTTTAAAAAAACATACCATTCATTAGATTTATTGTTAATTGATGACATTCAATTTATAGCTAAAAAAAATCGAACACAAGAAGAATTTTTTTATGCGTTTAACAGCCTTATAGAAAATAAAAAACAAATTATTATTACTTGTGACAGTTACCCCAAAGAAATAGCAGGAGTTGATGAACGTTTAAGAACAAGATTTAGTTGGGGTTTAACAGTAGCAATTGATCCACCTGAATTAGAAATGCGCGTGGCAATTTTACTTAAAAAAGCAGAAGAAAACAAAATGTCCCTGCCTGAGGATGTAGCGTTCTTTATTGCAAAGCAAATACGATCAAATGTAAGAGAATTAGAAGGGGCGCTGAACAGGATACTAGCAATGTCTAATTTCACTGGGCGCGAAATTGATATTAGTCTAGCAAAAGAATCTCTTAAAGATCTAATAGCTGTTCGTGGTCGACAAGTAACCGTTGAAAATATACAAAAGACCGTAGCAGAATATTATAAAATAAAAATTTCTGACATTCATAGCAAAAAGAGATCAAGAAACTTCTCTCGACCAAGACAAGTTGCAATGAGCTTAACAAGAGAACTTACAAATCTTAGCTTCCCAGAAATTGGAGAAGCATTTGGCGGCCGGCATCATACAACGATTATGCATGCATGCGACGAGATAGAGCAACTTAGACTAAAAGACCACAATGTTGGACAAGACCTCGGTTTTTTAACTCAAGTGTTAAGAGGATAATGGAGATAAGTTGTGAATTACCTGTGGACTATAAGTTAGTTTAAAAGGAAAAATATATAATAAAGAAATTAATGCACAATTCATCCACAGTTAAATGACACTAAATTCATAACATAAAAAATACACTAAATAACTGTTTTAAATAACATTAAAGACGTAAACTGTTAAATAACCCGCTATTATTATTATTATTATTTATATAAAGAAAAAACTATGAATATAAAGATCAACAGAGAAGTACTATTGAAACCACTTTCAAACGTATCAGGTATAGTGGAAAAAAGACACGCATTACCTATTCTATCTAATTTATTATTAGAAGGAGAGAATGGAATACTTAAGTTCACAGCAACAGATCTAGAGGTTCAAATTTCATTATCTATAAAAACAGATATAAAAGAAGCATTTAAAACAACCATTGCTGCACGTAAACTATTTGATATTACTAGAGCTCTTCCAGAGGAGAGTATTTTAGATATTCAAATCGACGACACAAAGGTAATGGTTAAAGCGAAAAAAAGTAGATTTAATTTACAGATATTACCGGCAAAAGATTATCCTGTTATGGTTAAAAATGAAGGTGAAGCTATAACTTTTTCATTACCACAAAATCAACTTAAAAGTCTTTTAAAGCAAGTAGATTTTTCAATGGCGCAACAAGATATTAGATATTATTTGAATGGTTTATTATTTGAGGTGGATGGCAAGAAGTTAAATATTGTTGCAACAGACGGACATAGACTAAGCTTTACCTCAACAAACCTTAATGATTCACAAGAAAAAACCCAGATAATTATCCCAAGAAAAACAATTATTGAATTAACAAAATTGATGGGAGATGAAGAGCAACCTGTAATAATCAACGTCACTAAAAACCAGGTAGCATTTAAGTTTAATGACATTGATTTGATTACAAAAGTAATTGACGGAAAGTTTCCCGATTATAACCGAGTCATTCCTGTGGGGCATGAAAATACTTTTGAAGTTGATCGTTTGAGCCTTTTAGCTTCTATGCAAAGAGCCTCTATTTTATCTAATGAGAAATATCGGGGTATTCGTATGGTGATTGAGGAAAATAATCTTAAATTAATTAGTTCAAATAGTGAGCAAGAGCAAGCACAAGAAGAGTTAGAAATAAAATATCAAGGAACCACCATTGATATTGGATTTAATGTGACATACTTAATTGATGTTCTGGTAAATATACAGTTTGATAAACTAACCTTTGCTTTTAACGATTCATCTAGCAGTTGTTTAATCACAATACCAAATAATGATGATTATAAGTATGTTGTTATGCCCATGAGAATTTAAAAAGAAAAGAGAAACCAATGACGGAAACAAAAGAAGAAAGTAATAACAAAGAATACAACTCAGAAAGTATTAAGGTTTTAAAAGGCCTTGATGCGGTAAGAAAAAGACCAGGAATGTATATCGGTGATACTTCAGATGGAAGTGGATTGCATCATATGGTGTTCGAAGTTTTAGATAATGCGATAGATGAGTCATTAGCAGGTCACTGTAATGAAATAAAAGTAATTATTCACCCTGATAATTCTATAACCGTTACAGACAATGGCCGAGGTATCCCGACAGATATTAAAGATGATGATGAGTTTAAAAGATCAGCAGCAGAAATTGTGATGACAGAATTACATGCTGGCGGGAAGTTTGATCAAAACTCTTATAAGGTATCAGGTGGTCTTCATGGTGTGGGCGTTTCTGTGGTAAATGCTTTGTCTGATTGGTTAAAGTTGAAGGTTTATAGGAATGGAAAAATACATGAGGTTGAGTTTAAGAGAGGAAACATTGTTGCCCCTCTAAAAGTTCTGGGAGACACTCAAAAAACAGGCACCGAAGTAACCTTCATGGCCTCAGAAGAAACTTTTGTTAATATTGATTTTCATTTTGATTTGCTGGCAAAAAGAATACGAGAGCTATCCTTCTTAAATAATGGAGTCAATATAGAGTTGGTTGACCATAGGTCTGGAAAAACTGAAAATTTTTCTTCTTCGGGAGGTATAAAGGGTTTTGTAGAGTATATGAATCGATCTAAATCCACTTTGCATGAAAATATTTTTTATGCGGAAAGTAGTGAAAAAGATGGCGTTACTATGGAAGTTAGTATGCAATGGAATGACAGTTATGGGGAAAATGTACAATGTTTTACAAACAATATTCCGCAGCGAGATGGTGGAACTCATTTAACTGGATTAAGAGCCGCGCTTACTAGAACAATTAATACTTATATCGAGTCAAATGAGCTTGCAAAAAAAGCAAAAGTTGAAACAGGTGGTGATGATATGAGAGAGGGCCTTGTATGTGTTTTGTCTGTTAAAGTCCCTGACCCAAAGTTTTCTTCACAAACAAAAGACAAATTAGTTTCAAGTGAGGTTCAGCCAATCGTTTCAGATGTGGTTGGAAAAAAACTAACAGAATTTTTATTAGAACACCCAAAAGATGCAAAAATTATTTGTAATAAAATAGTAGATGCTGCTCGTGCAAGAGAGGCAGCAAGAAAAGCACGTGATATGACGCGACGAAAAGGTGTAATGGACTCTATGGGATTGCCAGGAAAGCTAGCTGATTGCCAAGAAAAAGATCCGGCACAATGTGAAATATATCTTGTCGAGGGTGACTCAGCAGGAGGGTCGGCTAAACAAGGGAGAGACCGAAAAAACCAAGCAATTCTTCCATTAAAAGGAAAAATACTTAATGTTGAAAAAGCACGCTTAGATAAGATATTATCTTCACAAGAAATTACCACACTTATTACTGCATTAGGCGCAGGCATCGGACAAGAATTCAATGCCGAAAAACTACGTTATCACCGTATTATTATCATGACCGATGCAGACGTTGATGGAGCTCATATTAGGACCTTACTCTTAACTTTCTTTTTTAGACAAATGACATCATTAGTAGAGAAAGGGCATATTTATATTGCACAACCGCCTCTTTATAAAGTGAAACAAGGTAAAGATGAACGATATTTAAAAGATGAACAAGAGCTTGATCAGTATTTAGTTGATTCGGCTTTAAACGGGGCTTCTTTAGTTACCAGAGAAGGTGGTGAAACTTTGACAGGAGATGCTCTCGGTAAAATTGCTAGAGAAATGGTTTTAACAGAAGCCGTAATTCGTCGACTATCTCAACGTTACGATGAGTCATTAGTGCGTGCTATTCATGTTTTGGGCGAGATGGATTTGTCTAATGAGGCAGCGACGAAAAAATATTCAGATAGCTTAAAAGATATGATGCTAAAAGATAATATTAATTTTGAAGTAAAACAGAATCTCGATAGTGACCAATTTTTAATTGAAATTAATCAATATGTTCATGGTAATTTACAGACTAGCAAATTAGATGAAGAATTTTTAATGAGTGGTGAGTATCGCCAAATTATTAAATCCTCAAATTTAACGAGAAGCTTAATTGGGAATGGTGCAATAATTTCAAGAGGTGAAAAGTCTATGTCAGTTAGCAATTTTCACGATGTTTTAGATTGGTTAATGGCTGAAGCTAAAAATACTTTAAATATTCAGCGATATAAAGGATTAGGCGAAATGAACCCAGGACAACTTTGGGAAACTACAATGGATCCATCAATGAGGCGTTTATTGAAAGTTACTATTGAAGATACTATTGCCCTTGAAGAAACATTCACGGATTTAATGGGTGATAATGTTGAACCTAGAAGAAATTTTATTGAAAAAAATGCTTTAGGCGCAAGTAATTTGGATATTTAACATTGACGCTTAGCGAACTCAGATTCGTAGTAGCACTTGCTCGCGAAAAAAATTTTCGGAGAGCAGCAGAAAAATGTTTTGTAAGTCAACCAGCTTTAAGTTTGGCAATTAAAAAACTTGAAGAAGAATTAGGACTTTTATTGTTTGAAAGAAGCCGCTCTAAGGTTTCTGTTACAACCATAGGCCAAGTTATTATCAATCAAGCTAACGTAGTTCTTGATGAAGCTGAAAAAATTAAAGAATTGTCTCGACAAGGTGATCGACAATTAACGAATCCTTTCAGTTTGGGCCTAATATATTCTATTGCTCCCTACCTGCTTCCATTAATTATTCCAATATTACGAAAAGACTTACCGAGTATGTCATTAGAGGTTGAGGAAAATATTACTAAAAATCTTGAGGAGCATTTAAAAAAAGGCGGTCTTGATGCAGCAATTATTGCCTTACCATTTGAAAAACCAGGAATTGAATGTATTCACCTTTATGACGAGCCCTTCGAGGTAATTGTTCCAATAAATCACCAGTTAGCAAAAAATTTATCATTAAGCGCAAAAGAAATAGGAAGAGAAAAGGTAATGTTGTTAGATAATGACCATTGTTACAGCAACCAAATACTAGAAGCTTGCCCAGGGCTAGTAGAAAACCGTGATGTTCAGCTAGGGAACTCCTTAGAAACAATAAGAAACATGGTTGCATCTAACTTAGGGATATCTGTTCTTCCAAAATCAGCGACAATTTCGGGGTATGAGAATCCGCTAGTAAAAACTATTCCTTTTAGTGATCCAAAGCCTTATCGTCGGGTTGCATTAGCTTATCGGAAAAGTACTGTCAAAAAAGATGCCATCAATTATATTATCAAATCAATTCACAAAATCAATTTACATTCGATATTAAATTAATTTTCTAGCTTTGAAAGAATTGTCTGAGACTGACTTAAGATAAAATCTTTTAATAATTCAACAGAACGATTAAGGGACATGGGGTTAAGTGTTACTACATGCCATTTACGAATAATAGGGGTATTTTTAACATTTAGAATCTTTAAGCAACCCTCTTTTATTTCACTAGCAATAGTGTGTTGAGACATAAATGAAATTCCAAGGTCTGCGATAACTGCTTGCTTGATACTCTCATTGCTAGACATTTCCATAATAATATTTGGTTGAATATCATGGTCCTGAAAAAAAGTTTCCATATGAGCTCGAGTACCCGAACCAGATTCACGAGTTATTAAATCAAAATCATTAAGTACCTGAGGTTCAATTTTATTAAGCTTTGAAAGGGAATGATTTGTGCCAGCAACAAACACATGTGGGTGATTAGCAATAACATAAATTTTTGTATCTATCTCTTTTGGTACTAATCCCATAACAGCAATGTCAATTTTTCCATCTCTAAGAAGGTTAATTAATTGTTCTCTGTTTCTTACCTCTAAAATAATCTTAAAGTTACCATTTTTTTCACGGAACATTTTTAGTATCTGGGGGAGAAAATATTGTGCAGTACTAATTATTCCAACTTTAATTATTTCAACTTGATCACCATTAAGTTGGGCTATGACTTTTTCAGCTTCATTAAGAGTTTGTAAAATATGCCTCGCATGATTTAAAAAATATTCTCCAGCCGAAGATAAGTACATACTCTTTTTTTCTTTAATAAATAAAGGTGCACCTAAAAGAGATTCAATTCCTTTAATTTGCATAGAAATTGCAGGTGGGGAGATATGAACTTCTTCAGCGGCCCGAGTGAAATTTAAATGTTTTGCTGCAGCAACAAAAATTCGTAGTTGTCTTGATGAAATATTTAACATTAAGGAAATCTTAATAACAAAGTAATTAATTATTAGTTTACCTTAATATAAAAAATCTCTAAAGTAAATCTTAATTAATTAATCGTTTTACGTGGAGTAATTCATGATGCATTATGAATTTGATAAAATTGGACAATTAACAATGCAGGAACATATTGCTTTAAGAAAAGAACAGCCTAATTTTTCTAATGGCCGATCTATGCATAATACTTTAGATAGAATTCGACTCAGACAGGCCAATCGATTATTCAAAGAATCTTCAGCGGGTAAATCGATGAATAAAAAAAAACTTATATTGATTAAAGACGTAGATATATGGGCATCAAGAATTTTTTCTACAAGTAAATCAAATTGAGCATGAATCTAAAAATATTTCTTGCAAAAATGAATATTTCTTTTACATTAGAAGAAACAATATTGGCCTTGGCGAATGCAGTTGTTGAGACAGGTAATTTAATAAAAAAAGCTCCAATAACTAAGCAATTAGGAAAATTAAATCAAGAAAATATTCAAGGTGAGACTCAAAGTAAGCTAGACGTATTAAGTAATGATATTTTTATTCGGCATTTACAACCAACGCAGTCCGTTATCGGCGCGGTATCTGAAGAAGTGAAAGATGAGATAATTTTTGATAAACAGAGAATTGAAAATCAACAACTAGTTTTTTTTGATCCGTTAGACGGATCTTCTAATGTCGAGCCAAATGTTTCTGTCGGATCCATTTTTTCTGTATACAAGGTAAAACATGAGAAAGCTATTAGTAAAGAAGATTTTTTAGAAACTGGCAGCAACCAGTTAGCGGCAGGCTTTAGTGTCTATGGGCCGTCAATGTTGCTTATATTAACTGTAGGCGATGGCACCTATAAATTTTGTTATGATGAAAGTAAAAAGGTATTTGTATGTACAGATGAAAAGATCTTAATTAGCGATGAAACCAATGAATTTTCAATCAATATGAGTAACCAGAGATTTTGGACTAAACCGGTTCAGGAGTATGTAGTTGATTGTCAGCTAGGTATGACAGGTGCGAGAAGAAAAGATTTTAATATGCGATACATTGCATCCATGGTGGCTGATTTGAACCGAATCCTCACAAGAGGAGGGGTATATTTGTATCCAAAAGATAATAAGGTGCCAGAGAGCGCAGGGCGTCTTCGATTGATGTATGAAATTAATCCCATGGCATTCATTGTTGAACAATGTAAGGGAGCATGTACCGATGGAATAAATCGTATACTTGATATAAAATCAGAAAATATTCACCAACGAGTGCCAGTTGTGATTGGGTCTAAAAATGAGGTGGAATTAGTTAGACGTTACTATCATAAGCATCCATGAATTTTTTTATTCGTTAAATAAGCACCAAGGAGAAAATTAATTATGTCACAGAAATATCCAGTAGTTGCTATTACTGGCTCATCTGGTTCGGGCACTTCTACTGTCAGAGATAGTTTTCAGCATATTTTTACGCGTGACAGTATTAATGCAAATATTATTGAGGGCGATGCTTTTCATAAATACGAACGTGATGAGATGGATGAGCTCATTAAAAAAAATTTTAAAAATTGTAATGTTAATTTTAGTCATTTTAGTCCTGATGCAAATTTACTAGGTGAATTAGCGGATAACTTTAAAGTATTTGGTGAAACAGGCACATATAAGACTAGGCGATATATACATACTGAAGAACAGGCAAGAATTTATGGTCAAAAAACAGGGACAATGACGCCCTGGAATGACTCAACATCTGAACTATTATTTTATGAAGGCCTTCATGGAGGTTATGTTGGGCCAGAGGCCGATGTTGCAAAATATGTTGATTTATTAGTTGGAGTGGTTCCAATTATTAATTTGGAATGGATTCAAAAAGTACATCGTGATAAGCGCATTCGGGGTTATTCAAAAGAGGCTGTAATTGACACAATTTTAAATCGTATGCCAGATTATATTAATTATATTGCCCCGCAATTTTCTCGTTCCCATATAAATTTTCAAAGGGTACCATTAGTAGATACTTCAAACCCATTTATTGCAAACGACATTCCTAGTGCAGACGAGAGCTTTGTAGTAATTCGCTTTGATGACCCAGCTGGGGTAGATTTTGCTTATTTATTAAGAATGCTTCACGGGTCGATGATGACAAGACCTAATACGGTTGTTGTCCCCGGGGGAAAAATGGGACTAGCTATGCAGTTTATTTTCACACCACTTATCAGAGATCTTAATGAAAAAAGGAAAAAAAGTGGCGCTTATAACTCTTAAAATGTTTAAGCAAAGAACAGTTTTTGCTTACGAGCCTGCATGGGCGCTTGGTACAGGAAAATTTTCACAACCTGAAGAGACGAATCAAATGCATGACATGATGAGAAAAATTATTGCAGAAAAAACACTACCTACGCAAAACACGTTAAAATTATTAACGGTGAAAGTATGACTCCGGATAATGCAGAAGTAATATTGCTGATGGAAAATAGTGACGGTGGATTAGTTGGTCGTTGTTCTATTGATCCAAGTGCTTTTACTAAAATTTGTGAAATAGCGGACCGATTTAAATGTGGAGATATGGCTGAATGAAAATAGGTATCCTAAAAGAAACTATCAACGGAGAAGCAAGAGTTTCAGCTACGCCAGAGACGGTTAAGAAATTGATTGCTCTTCAGCATGAAGTTCAGGTACAGTCTGGAGCTGGAAATAGTGCAGCTATTTCAGATGAAATGTTTAAAAATGAAGGAGCAAAAATTGTCGATCGGGCTAATATATTAAAGTCTGATCTAATCTTACAAGTTCAAGCTATGAATCCGGAGGACATAAAACTCCTAAAGCCTCATCAATTTGTCGTTGGTTTGCTTGAGCCGTTTAATTTAGATCTTAAAAAACAGTTTTCTCAAAGAAAAGTCACTGCGTTTGCACTTGAGGCCTTACCAAGGAATACGCGCGCCCAATCAATGGATGTTTTATCATCGCAAGCTAATATTGCTGGATACAAAGCTATCATATTAGCGTCAGACCATTATAAAAGATTTATGCCAATGCTAATGACTGCAGCAGGAACAGTTAAAGCTGCCAAGGTTATGGTATTAGGTGCAGGCGTAGCTGGCTTACAAGCTATTGCAACTGCAAAACGTTTGGGCGCAGTTGTTGAAGCCTCGGATGTTCGTCCTGCAGTTAAAGAGCAAATAGAATCATTGGGTGCAAAATTTATTGAGATACCTTTTGAGACTGAGGAAGAAAAAGAAAATGCTGCTGGGTTGGGTGGATATGCTAAGCCCATGCCAAAATCTTGGTTAGACAGACAAAGTAAATTAGTTTCAGATAAGGCGTTGTCGGCAGATATTATTATCACATCAGCATTAATTCCTGGTCGTGAGCCTCCCATATTGTTATCTGAAGCAACTGTTAAGGGAATGAAGGCAGGATCTGTAGTTCTAGATATGGCTGCTGGTTTAGCAAAAGATGGTTCTGGAAATTGTCCTCTAACAAAAGCTGACGAGATTATTGATATTAATGGAGTCACTCTCATTGGCTTAACAAATTTACCTAGCCTTTTAAGTGCAGATGCTTCAGCCCTTTATTCACGAAATATCTTTGAGTTTATTAAGTTACTAATTGATGATGTGGGAAAGTTGACTGTGAACCAAGAGGATGAATTAGTTAAAGGATGTTTATTAACCAGTGGAGGCGAACTCATTTAGGAGAAATTATGGCTGAACTACTTACTATTCAAAATATTTCAATATTCGTTCTAGCCGTTTTTGTCGGCTATCACGTTGTTTGGAACGTTACTCCCGCATTACATACGCCATTAATGTCGGTAACTAATGCAATTTCAGGAATCGTGATTGTTGGCGCAATCTTACAAGTTGGTGATAATAACGGAGATTTAGTAACATTAAGCAACATTTTAGGCGCAGTTGCTATATTTTTCGCATCAATTAATATCTTTGGTGGATTTTTTGTAACACATCGTATGTTAGAAATGTTCAAACGTAAAAAAGTGAAGGTAGAGAAGCCAAATGACTAACCTCGTATTATCAAACTTTGCATATTTAATAGCCGCCATCTTTTTTATATTAGCTCTAAAAGGATTATCCTCTCCGACTTCGGCACGTCTAGGTAATTTATTTGGTGTGATTGGAATGTCAATTGCTATAGGAGCAACCTTCTGGATAGGTGAAAATTTAAATTTATTATTAATTTTAGTCCCACTCCTTTTAGGTGGAAGTATTGGTATTTATGCTGCAAAGACAGTTCAAATGACGAAAATGCCGGAGCTCGTTGCCTTGATGCATTCCTTTGTGGGCCTTGCAGCAGTATTGATAGGTGTTGCAGCAGTATTTAATGAATTTGAGTCACATTCAATGGTGCAACGCTTTGAGTTATTTATTGGAGCATTTATTGGTGCGATTACATTTACTGCATCAGTGGTAGCATTTGGAAAACTGTCAGGGAAATTTGGAGCAAAAGCTATAGTTTTTGTTGGCCAACATTGGATTAATCTTATCTTAGCAATTGCAATGGTTGTATGCGGAGTTATTTATTTCCAATCAGAATCAACAATGGCATTTTTAATTATGTTGGGATTAGCATTGGTATTAGGGGTGAGCCTAATTATTCCAATTGGCGGAGCTGATATGCCTGTAGTCGTTTCAATGTTAAATAGTTATTCTGGGTGGGCTGCGGCGGGGATTGGTTTTACGCTAAATAATTCAGTGCTGATAATAGCTGGAGCATGTGTGGGCTCATCGGGAGCAATTTTATCTTATATTATGTGTAAAGCTATGAACCGGTCTATTGTTTCAGTAATGTTAGGAGGCTTTGGTGCGGACGTTACAGCAGATATAGCTAGTGAAGGTGATAGACCAGTTAAGTCCGGCTCAGCAGATGACGTTGCTTATTTAATGTCCAATGCCGAGTCCGTTATTATTGTTCCAGGTTATGGCTTGGCTGTTGCAAGAGCTCAACATGCTTTGCAAGAACTGACTACAAAGCTTATTGAAAAAGGCATTAGTGTCAAATATGCTATCCACCCTGTTGCAGGAAGAATGCCGGGCCATATGAACGTATTATTAGCAGAAGCTGATGTACCTTATGATCAGGTAGCTGAGATGGAGGATATTAATGGTGAATTTAGTCAAACTGATGTTGTTTTGGTAATTGGCGCTAATGATGTAGTCAATCCGGCAGCAAAAACTCCAGGTAGCGCAATATATGGGATGCCCATTTTAGAGGCGCAAAAAGCGAAAATGATTATTGTGAACAAACGTTCTATGGCACCAGGGTATGCAGGCTTAGACAATGAACTCTTTTATTTAGATAAAACGACGATGCTTTTTGGAGATGCCAAAAAAGTTATTGAAGAATTAGTTAAAGCAATTTAAAAAAATATTAGACGCCAACATGTAATATCATTAAGCATTAATTAGTAGATGAAAAACATGCTAGAAATTTACAATGATATGATAAATCTCCTAATGGCAAACTCTAATAATGTTGTGGCTATTATATTAGTTTTATCAATAGGCATTGTGTTTGTCTCTATTTTGTATGTCCTACTTCAAGCCCCGCAGAATCCAAATATTCAATCCAAGAGAAAAAAAGCAGGAAAAACCAAAAAAATAAAATACACCAAAGAATTTCTTAAGCGTGTCGAAGGATTAGACTTGGAGCTAAAAGAGAGCCCAAAAAACTGAAGCTTTTTTCTCAAATCAACTATAACGAATAAATAAATTGTTAGATTAGCAGCAACATAAAAAGTCATCAATAAATCTGGCGCTAAAAGAAAACTAATTAGATAGTCCATAGATGTATATCACTAAAAATTTAATACACATGAATTACTGCAATCATTATTATTGTTATTTAAAAAGATTAATTAAAAATATATCCTGACCTTTGAATATATTAATCGTCTACCACCTGTAGCTGAATGTTGCAGGAGATTAATAATCCCCTAATAATTTTTCTTCTGCCGCCAGACTGATGCGAAAATCAGTCACCAATTACATTAATCGAAGAATTGAATCATGATAAAGTAATTGAAGGGAAATCTATGAGTAACCTAGAGACAGCCACAAAGATAATGGAGTTAATTCAAGGAGATGATAAACAACGTCAACTTGGTTTTGATCAATTCAGCCAAAATTTATCGAAAGAATTTATTCGATTTCTAATGAACCGTGGACTAAATTATGAAGATGCGAAGGATGTATGCCAAATAACAACCATTAAGATTTTTAAAAAAGCAGAGACATTAAAAGAATTACGATATGCAAGAACGTGGATGTATCAAATCTTAAGGAGAAGCTTATTTGACTTTGAGAAAAAAAAACAAAAATATCAAAAAATGTTTGAAGAATTTGATGATGAGCTAAATATGAATACTAAAAAAGTAGATGAAAATAAATTAGATGGTGAATATTATGATCAGAGTGATTGTGTAGAAGAACAAATGAATAAATTTTCTAAAGAAAATCCAGAACGCTCTCAGGCCCTAAGACTTCAAATGGATGGTTTTGACAT
>Ga0307998_1000442_pt1 | contig 23779 bp, 19 predicted proteins | sample Davwhametageno37_FD_203147 | JGI IMG/M metagenome (GOLD analysis project Ga0307998, IMG submission 203147) | Marine microbial communities from Davis Island wharf, Antarctic Ocean - #37 | ecosystem: Environmental > Aquatic > Marine > Unclassified | place: Antarctic Ocean: Davis Island wharf... | reverse complement strand
CCACTCATTTTGAATCGAGTTCCATTGAAGTTCCACCAGTATGGGATCGAAACAAAATCTCCGCGTGGGCAGGGGTAGTTGATAACATCTTCAAAGTCGTTAATTAGTAACTTGTCAATATCCATAACAATAACAGGTTCATCAATATCCATATTGAATACTTGCATTTTATTCCATTGCAACGGAACATGGGGATGAAATTGCTCTCTAATCCAATGAACTTCGTGATTCACTAACTTTGAATTGATATAATCTTCATATTCTGGCCCGTACTTGTTTCCAATTCGAACGCAAAATATCTTCATAAAAACCAGTCCATTTTCTTATTGATGCAATGATACATCTTGGCGGACGGGTTCACTCTTTTCGCATCATCAAATTTGTCGTCAACAATATAGTGCCAAGGACCATTTAGGTATTCAATTTCGATATTCTTAGAATGAACCAAATACGAAAATAGCGTTTCGTTATCATATCCAAAAACCCTTTGGATATTTGTTGGATACATTGATTCTTCATCATTTTTGAGTTGTGTCATCATGTCCAAGTTTTCTTTGAAATCGTCAAAATATCCAAGTTGGTTGATAATATCAGATGATGCGACCATGATGCCTGTGTTAAACGCATCGTTATCTGGATTATAACCAGACTCTAATAACATTGCGTGGGCATTCCAGTATTTTGTTGCAGGATTCCTAATACATGTATCATATTTTATTGGATCGACAGTCTTTCCCCAATGAGCCAATTTGTTTGAATGGGCGCAACAAAACTTGGTTAAATCGTGTGTTTCGAAAATATCTTCTTTTGTGTTTGGAATAACATCAAAGTCTAGATAGCAAACCACATCATAATCGTCCACGCAGCTTTTCATTTTCCAATGCTTGTAAAAGTTTATAATATCATATTCAGATACTTCTGGATATTCCTTTTCAAACATCAACATAAATTCATCATAATGTTTGTCGTTATTGAATATGATGTAATCTGCACCAATAGAATTTGCGTAATTGCTTTGACGCTTTACAATAGCATTATAGTGTTCTTTAAGTGCGTTCTTTGTGACTAAGCTTTTATCAGTTTTGACTTGAACGCCGTCTTTAAACCATCCAGGATTGTCTAATTTATCTTCTGGAATATCAATGAATATGCTATAGACCAGTTTTTTCATCTACCTATAACCATATGCCTATTGAACCCACCCAAAGCGATGGTGCCGCTATATTTTACCGTATCTAGATTTAATGATCGTTCGAATTCCCCTGATGTGTCAAAGCAATTGATATGGGAATTCAAATCGTCAAAGTCGTTCGTTTGAAAACAAATCCAAGTATTTGGATTCTTTCTTTCAATGATTGATACGAGGTCTTCTTGTTCCATATGTTCACAGCTTGTATTTATGATAGCTGAAAATTTAGAAAAATCAATATCTTCATTAATGTTTGTAGTTTCGAAAGAAATGTCAGATTCTGGAAATAGTTTCCAAGCGTAGTATTCACACATTGGGTCCATATCAGCAGATGTTATATTCATCGCATTATCAAGCCACATTTGTCTAAGTTGATATGCCATCATACCGTACCATCCGCCAGTAACATAGAAATGGCCAGATTCGTATTTATAAATGTTTCGAAAGTGTTCGACTAGCCATTTCTTACCTTCCCAGTGATTTCTGTCTACTGAGTGGATAATGTCCTTAATTCGATAAAGATCATCAATGCCATACATCGACTCATCATATACTTCTTCACTAAGCTTTAAGGCTCTATATAATATCTCCGAATTCAACTTCAATTTCCTCAAATGTTAATATACTAGCTTCATATTCTATTTGTTCTTGATATTTTTTTGATTGAATATATTTATGATCAAATGTATTATATTCAAAGTTTTCGTGTACTATAAATCTATCTATACCAACATATTTTCTAAGATAATAGTCACGCAAGCCTGTATTGAAATGCGACCAATATTCCATCATTTTTCCATCAGACGCGTCCCAAGCCATAACAGAACTATTGATCTTTACATCATAATTTGATAGTCTATTATACAATTTGCCAACCTTCCAATGAGATTCGACAAGAGTGAGTCGTGACCAATCGTCCAAATCGACCAAGGGGTCTTTTTGTATTCTAATGTCAAGGTCAAAGAAATATGTTTTGCCACTCAAATTCATTTGTGAATCGAATAATCGTAGTTTGTTCCACACTCCCTTTAGGGTGGGACGACCAAGCGGCATAATCACATTAACACCGTCTTGTATTCCAGAAGCATCATCTGTATAACAATAGAATTTGAATTCGGACTTTGTGTATTTGTTTAGATCATCATATAACTTGTTGACGAATTCGGGGCCATATTTGTTTCCAAATTTGACACATATCACTTTATACATTTTATGCCTTATGTGTGGTGTAAATCCGCAGAAGTTCTAGTGCCGTTTTGGCTTTTCTGATGCTCATTTTGAGTTCTTTATCTTTTGAATTGGCAACAATAGGGTCTTCAAGAATTGAAATTTTCATATTGAAAACAAAATCATTATCTTCATCTTGACTCAATAACGCATCTATGACTTTCTTTCCAGTCAACTTTTTATTTTCAGCTTTTGTTTTAAGATTTTCTTTTTCTGCTGCCCAACGACTATCAATTTCTTTATTGATAATATCATTAAAGAACTTACTTTGCGCCTTATTTTGCTTTATAGTCGCTTCTTCAATTTCATCTAAAGTGACTTCTTTTAAAAGATCATTAAAGGCGTCCTGAGTAAAATCCACTTCAAGGATATACGACACCATTTGATCGTTTTCTTCATATACAATTTCGACTGTTGTTTTCTCTTTATCGTGGAACGCCGCAGAAACGATCTTGTTAGTAAATATAGCCATTATAAAGTCCAGTTCTTATTATACTTGTGTAATTTTCAAATAGTTTGTTGATATGGTGGTTGCTGTTCCTCCCGGAACTTCCTGCGCTCTATAATCATCAGTGCTGACTAAATTCGTGAGATATACAGAACTATTCAATTTGGTATCAGTAATACCAGAACCTCTATTGTTGCCCGCGCCGTTGAAGTTGTATGAAATTTTTGATCCGACAACCGACACAGCCACACGCCTCATGGATTGTTGAAATGCTGTTGCAAATGTTGCTGATGGCATCTGTTGTAAATTTGTGCCAGACTTTGTGTATATGATCGGCAATTCAAAACTTGCAGTAGACGCGGAATTAATTCTATGTAGATAGAAGTTCGTAATTGTTGTTGGTTGATCTTGCGTTTCAATCAAACCTGCGGCAGTGTACGCCCCAGCGTTTGCTCTTGTGTCAGTGAAAATAGGCGACGCTGACATTAGAGTGTTGCCAGCAACAGAGTTTGAAGTAGACACTTGATATGTCCCAGCTTGCGCTGTGCCTGTGCTACCACTTGTTAAAGTATCTATAGCTGGATAAATGAAAGTGTCATAGAAATCCGTAACAGACATTTCCCTCAAGTCCGAACCATCATAGTACATAGGGAATGAATATGCAGCATCAGTCCACTCAGCCACAGTTGCAGAAGAAGAACTAATCTTTGCGTGACCAACTGTTACTGTCGACACATCGCCCAGTTCTCCCACTGTGTGAAAGTTTGTTACATTGGTAACACCAGCACCAGCTTGAAGTCTTGTATCATTAAGTGTACCAAGATTACCTCCAGAAGAAACATAAGATAATGTGACCGATGGACTTGCACCATATAGTCTAATCGCTTCAGTTTTGATTGCGGTAATTTCTGTCGAAGTCATTTCTCGCAAGTCTGAACCATCTAATTTTAGTGGAGTTCTAACTGTCATAATTAACTTCCCGCACCATATAAAGTCTTTAATGTAGACCCTGCTGCGTTTTTGATCAATAGAGTTGATAGGTCTTTTAATTCGGTAGATGAAACACCATCCGCTTTAATTGAAATCGCGCCCGATGCTGCTGCGAAATTTGTACTACTAAATGATGCAATACCCTTATTCGATGTGCTTGCGTCTTCACCAGAAATCACTCCCGATGCTATATCTATACCTTCACCAGCACTGATATGCGCTCTTACTTCAGTCGCGTTTGGTCCAGTGTATGTGATAACACCTGTTGATGAATTGTATGATAAAGAACCATCGCCGCCAGCATCAGTAACACTAATCTTACTTCGAATGACAGTATCACTAATGCTAAATGATCCAGTGGCGTATGTTGTGTTTGTTCCCGCTGAAAAATGCGCTCTTACTTCAGTGACATTTGGTCCAGTATATGTAACAACACCTGTTGATGAATTGTACGATAAAGAACCATCACCGCCAGCATCTGTCACGCTGATCTTGCTTCTGAAATCGGTATCACTATCAATCAAAGCAAACACTTCGTTAATAGCCCCAACTAAGTCAGAATCTTGTGTTGTGTTTAGCGTGACAAGATCGCCAACGGTTGTCGAAAGTAGATTTGTCTTGTTGACAAAAGCAGTCATCGAATCTGATATGTTTACAATTACTTTTGCCATTATAGTTTCTCTACAATCTGAGTTAATATTTTCTTAATATCATCAATATCGGTTTTCATTTGCATAAACTCATTTTCCTTTGCCTTACGAACGGCTTTGGCCTTACGCGCTTGTTGCAATTCACTTCTATTTATATTGATAATGGCCCCGGTTTTTAAATCTCTTGCCATACCAGGGCCATTATCGGCTTTAACTAAGTTCATATCACACACCTAGCGCGATTGCTCTTAGGTCGCGAATGATAGGAACTTTACTACTATTCGTTGATTTAAATACGATTTTCAATTGGAATTGATTGAACGCTGCAATATCGCCACCTAACCCACCAATAAGATATTCATATGATCTAAAGACTTCTGGATTTTCATCAGATGGCATAGCGTTATCTATGGTAGATAATGTCCAGTCCGTATCAGTCAAAAGCGTAGTGCCATTTGAAACTCTGTAGTACAAATCGAAGCTTGCTACCGATGGCCTATTAGCCGATATAAGCGCCTTTAGGCCAACTGCGTTGTCTGCTAGGGTAATTGGGCTTGTGATGTGCTTAGAAGCGTGGGTGCCACCTGTTGACTTGGTTTCGGAAACATAGTTAAGTGGAACATTAAATCCACTTGTAGCCGACGCCGCCTGCTTGTCAATACTATTCGAAATTGCAATGACTGTTGCGCGTTGCATGTCAATTACTGGCGAAATGTAATCATTGGTAGTTGACATTGCCATATCAATAGTTAGACTTTTCACGCCTGACATATTAGCAGTTTCATTAGCGGCACTGGCAATCATTTTTGGTGCCGAGAAAACAAATTCGCGTCCAACAGGAATATTGATTGCAGATTCTTTTTGATATGCTGTTTCTGTACCAGCAAGACTTTCCGCCGTTGTGAATTGACCAGTAGATGTTATTCCAGTATCATCAAGCAATAGTGTTTGGATATTTGGAATCGCAACATCCATTAAGATGTTTTTATTGGAAAGGACTGCGTTGCCGCCACCAATATCAGCGGATGTTGATGCAGAATCCGCTTCGAACCTATAGCCCGTAATATCAATAGCAGTAATTGTTCTAGCGCCGTTGATGCTTGTAGCATTTATTCCGCCGAATGTTGTGGCACCCGCAACCGTTACTGTATCGCCGACTGTGAATCCATGTGATTTTTGATTTACAGTGATTGTCGCATCCGCAGAATCAACTGTGAATGGATCAGTTGGTAATAGATGTAATGGAACCGCAACATTATTCAATTTAGCAACACCTGTTGTTGCGGTAAATTCAGCAACATGCATTTTGAATGTAAGGTCTTCCCACTGCGATGGTGTCCAAGTTGATGCGTTTTGTGATTTGAATAACGATCCCAAGAATGGTTGTTTGGTCACTTTCTTATCAGTAGTCCCCAAAACGAAGTCACCAACTCTTGAAATATATGTGAGATATTCAGTCGTGTTTGACAACAATACAACCGCATATTCTTTATATGGCGCGAGATAGATTGGTTCATCAAATTCAAATGATGTTGCCACACTAGCATCAGTTGAAGTTGTAATTTGTGCAGGATAAACAAATTTGGTTGATCCTGGTATGATATTGCTCGATGGAATACCATTTTCCATAGTTCTGAGTTGAATCCAAACGGGATTTGCTTCTTTGTCTGCTTTTGTTTTAAAGTAGAAATCAAACTTGGTGGCGAAGACGCCCGTTGGTTCACTAATAACGAATGATTGTGCCAATGGATCGGCTTCTTCATTAATTCTTATCGAAACAACTCGGCGGTTTGATGATCTAGAAGTGTTAGTGAAACTTTGTACAGTCAAAACACGAGTAGATATAACATCGCGTTGTCTGACTTCTATAGCCCCCGTTGAAGTAAATGTCGTATTCCCAAATGATGTTCCGTCTGCTCTAATACCAGAAGAAATATCAGATAAAGTGAATGGACGCGTGCCTGTTCTAAATTTAAGTCCTGCTGTTGAAGGAATGAAAAATGATCCTTCAATTGTACCAGAGGCCGACGCAACAAGATTTGATGATCCGTCTGGATGTCCTACCGCACCATTCAAGGTGTTACCATAATCCACTTGATTTGTGGCAACATTTGCGAATGTTTCGGCCTTGACCCAAGAATCAACAGCAACATCATCAAAGAATGGGAACAATCTTGTATTTGGTCTAAATCCTTCGCCTTTGAAATAAACTTTAATGGATCGCATAAATGGTATGACAAGAATATCAACAACCCTATCGCCAATGACTCTACGCACCGTTTCCGCAGCAACAACTCTATTTGAAGCTGATGTTGTAGTGGTGGTAGATGTGCGAGTTGTCGTACTAATATTTGCGCCGCCCCCGTTTTGCATTAGTTCATTTGTTGTAGTAAGTCTAGCATTACTACTTGAAGCAAGAACAATAGAATTTGTTTGTGATCCAACTTGTAGTTGATCAAGAGGTGTCCCTGCCCAATTCCACGACGCTGAATTCCACAAATTACCCGCATTAGTATTAAGTCTAGTGCCGCCATTGATTACTCTATCGGCTTGATATTCTTGTTCTACCCAACTGTCGCTTGTTGGAGACATTGTGATATTGCCCAACCAATCCATTTGAATGAAAGGATTGACATTTTCTGTTCCAGTAACGGACGCTTGATCAATATGTGATCTGTGTGTATAATTCAAATATACATTATCGCCTCGAAGAATGGTGTTCGTTGATGTAGCAGAGTCATATTGGAGACTAATTGCGTCTTCATTTGATGTTGGTCTAAGCGCCTTATTAACAGGATCAATTGAAGCACGGTGTTCAGATGATGCAACATCAGTGAATGTGTGATCAGCGAAATTGTCAACAAAGAAACCAGATTTTGTTCTATCCAAGCCAGCGGAATCCAGCACACTCAATGCACTTGTGTCAAGTTCAAGCAAGCTGAGTGAAGTCAATTCTTCTAGTTTATCAATACGATCTTCAAGTCTACCAACATCGCCCATAGTGTAGTGTCTATGATCAATCTTTTCAACGCTCAAATCGGACGCTGACAAACCATATGGGTTCAATGTAACTCTATACAATTCAAGAGAACTTGAAGGCGTTTCTGGATATTTCGGATCAATCGCAGGTAGTCCAGAAATAAACTTAATTTCATTATTTGTCGTTATGACCACTTTGTTTCGTGTGCCAAGATAATATGTTACATCGGCTTGAACCAAGTCGTTTGTCTGTGGCAATTCGTGGACAATTGCACCTGATCCAAATGTTTGGGATGAATTTACAACTGATCTAAAGTCGATAACATCTCTTAGAGAAACGACCGATCCATCGGCTTGTGTGTGTGATGGAATGTCTTCATAATCAACTTCGCCCGTGTATGAATTCACGCCAAAGAAATCGCCAGAAACGCCATGCCCGAAATATTGATATTGGACGACAACGCCACCTGTGGGAACAGATTGACCCGGTTTTAATACGATACGACCAAGATCATAAAAATTATCCCTTTGGCCATTATCAATATCGAATTTGCTTACAAGTGATCTACCAGACGAATCAGCAAGGGTGATGCCATCGAATGAAAAGATATCTGCTTTGGTTAGATTTGCAAAGACAAGACCGCCGCCGTCCGAATCAAAAGATGAAATGGTATCCGCACCCGTTTTAAGGTCTTTTGATCTTACCGTGGCAGATGCCTTATTGACATATGTGATAACTTCGAGGTTTGATTGAGATGCAGGTAATCCTGAAAGTGTACTAGATGTTGTACCCGCGCCCGTGATACCCGCTCCAGAAATAACATCGCTATCGTCTAGTGCCACAATCCAATCATTGGTATTCGAGAAAGTTTCGCCCGATGCCGATAGCGTAAGAGTCGCTTCGCCTGAACCGTTCGTTGATGTTGTAAATCTTCGTTGCGTGGCAAGAGAAATATCTGAAAGGGCTGATGGTCTAGAGGTTGGAAGACTTAGCAATAGTGAGTTGTTACTAGCATCTTTCAAAACTGCTTGTGAATTTTCAAGAGCCAAATTGGAAAAGTTTGTTGTTGATGTGCCGATACTTCTAACGCTTCTGAAGTTTTGTCCAGAATTCATTGTCAATTGGAACAAAAATACTTTATAATTACCATCGCCATTTTCTTCAATGGCGCGAACTCTTGCTGTACCGATAGTAGAACCGCCATGTGTAACAGCAGAACGCAAGTTCATTAATTCAAAGGTATCCACATTTGGAAGCCCTTTGCTTGCACTAATAATTACATAGTTGCCCAAATCGAAGGCACTTACTTCGTTATTTTTCGTTTGTGTTGTTCTTGGTTTTGTTACAACGATAGTTGTGTTGAAATCTTTATTTGCTCTATATCCATCAACATAGACCGTCCCAGGAGAAACATGAACATCAAGTTTTGTTGCGTCAGAATCGTTATCAAAAGCAAGTGTGTATGGTTTGACGATATAATCGCCAGATTCTTCTTTTGTTCTTATTGCTAAAGCGTCTCTTAGTACATTGTAATTGTCTTCTGATTCAGCCTTAACATCAGAAATAATAACGCCATTTCTGATTTTAGCGATATACACAAAGTTTTCGGTTGACAAAATGTTGCTTCTGATATCTAGTTCGAGACGAATTCTATATCGGTCAGCACCAGGAGCAGATGTATTTGGCAAAGCACCAGAGTTGTCATAAAGTGTTGAATCATCGTTGGCCGTGACAATATCTTCGATAATCTTGAACCCAAGATCGTCTGTAAGAAGTGTTGTGTATTTTGAAATCACTTCGGTTTGTTTTGGGGCGAAAACAAATCGGCCAGCGGTATAGAAATCGCCACCCGAGATGTTTGCAGACAATCCACGACCAATTGCGGGATTTGCTGCCGTGTTCGTTGTCTGAATGGTAAGGGTCACGGAACCGTTTGTAATATCCTCACCAGCGGCAAACTTAATGACTGCACCTGACGCTGTTCCGTCTTCATACCTGATATAAATTGTTGCAGGGTCAGAACCACTAGCCGCCTTAACAATAACAACACTTGCCTTAATGCCAGATGTTCCACCAGTAAATTCGGTATCGACGATTGTTGATGTGTCGGTTGGAAGTACATTTGATGTTGTGTTAAGTTTTACAAATTCAACTGGATTAACACTAATGCCGCCGGGATTAACCGCAGCACCTTCTTTGAAAATGTTGTTCCCAAAACGAGTGATTTCTGACTGAATAATTGTTTGGAGTTGCGTCAACTCACGGGCTTGAACAGCGCGACCATTATTAAAGAGAACACGATGAAAGCCTGCGCTATCACTGTAATCGTCTTGATATGTGTTTTCGAATGTACTCTTGATTACTTGATCGACCATATTGTGGAACCTGTCTTATAATTGGATGATAATCTTGAGGTCTTCGGTTTGTGCCGCTGACCTTTCGATAGATGCGCGGTTATCAATATAGAATACCTCACCTTTGTACTTATCTATATCGCCAACAAGCAGCGGCGATGCTATAGTTCCTGCTCCAGAACCATCGTCTTCGCTAACAGCTTCAGTTGTTACGAATGCTGCGAACCCAGTATCTGGCGTTTGATGATAGTAAATTGTATCTGAATCAAATCTATCTACATATGCTTTAGCGCCTGATGTAGCGCCTGATATCGTCTTATCAACCGTAAACGCAACAGATACCGCTGATAATGTCATCGTTGTGAGGGCATTGCCTGTAGCGCTACTGAAGTCTGAATCATTCGCGCCTTTGATTGGATTTTTCATAAGGCCAACTTGCCTAAAGTCTTGCCCAATAATGAAGTCGTTGTTTTCCGCACCGACAGGCTTAATATTAAGCACAATGGCGGTTGATTTCAAATCAACACGCGGGTCTTTTCCGAAACCAAGTCTTGGTGAAAGGTTTGGTTGCGCAGCCGCGTTTGCACCGCCGCCGCCAGAAAATGCGATATGTGCGTAGTCATATCCCGACCCGTGGAATATTGTTGCTGCTGAATCATTCATATCAATTTTAACGACAGCACCACCGTTAATGGTTGCTGTGGCTTGTGCGCTATCGCCATTGCCAATAATAGTGACAGTGGGTGCTGATGTATATCCTGTGCCACCAGCCGTTACTGCAATGTTCGAAATTTGACCAGCGATTGCTGCATTTTGGATAGCAAGTTGTTCGATTTGATTTGCAGGATCGCCTACATTTGTAGCACCTTGGAGTTTTACAGGCAAATAGTTAGCGGATAGAAATTTGGTTGAATCCGCACCAGATAGAGTGTATAGAAATTTCCATACATAACCATCAGCGGTTTTGAATGATGTTGTGGCAGCACCAGTTGGTTCAACAGTTGACGCTTGTGCAGCCCCAGTTGCGCTTTTGCCTTGTTGCAAACAAATATAAATGGATGTGTTGTTAGTCAAAACATAATGGGGATTAGCATTATATCCAACTTGTGAGTTATCATATCCGTTATATATGGCACCACTTGACCAATTAAATCGACCTGCTACAAAGGAAACATCTTCAACCTTTTTCACTGATTGCATATTCAAACGAAAATTTCTTTCGTTTTCTACATTATTCAGAGGCGAAGGGGCCGTATCTGAGGAATCCCAATCTTGCGATCTACCGATGCCGATATAGTAGTTAGTAGCTGAGTCAACTACATCATCAAGAATTTGCTGAACAAACTCTTGCTTAAAATGATCTGTGATAATTGCGGTCATTGTTTATCCTATTACGCTATCGTTATTTCGCCTTGGTTGCCAACCAGATACCAATTAGTACCATCCCAGATGACTTGGCACCCATCGTATTGGGCTAACGCGAATGTTGTGCCTTGAGCAAAATTGGCTGGAGTTACTGTCGCAACACCCACACCTTTGTTTGTAAAAATTTTATATTCGCCAACAGTTGTTCCATCAGGAAGTGAAATAGCAAGCGCTGTTCCTTTGTTGCATATAGTGTATGTAGTGGTAGCTGGAACTGTCCCATTAATTGTTATTGTCGATGAAGAATAAGCGGCCTTCGCGACTTCAATAGAACCTGTTCCTTTACCCGCCATTTTGATCGTGACATTCGTATCTGTCCCAGACGCGGTAAGAGTTGGCGTTGTGCCAGTTGCAGCATTGGCAAATGTGAATTCATTAACAGCGGAAGCTGTGGCTGTAATTTTGATTAATTCAGCGCCATTTGCATCATTAATTCCAGTTGTAATCTTAGGCAATACTATAACTGGATGAGTAAGTGTTTTGTTCGTCAAAGTTGCGGCGTGGTTTGTAAATAGGAATGTGTCGCTATCCGCAAGATTCGGAATATTAATGAATAGATCAGTGCCAGAATCGACAGTTCCATCATACTCAATTTTATAATATCCAGTCCCGTCTGTGCCGTGCAATCTTACATCACCGTCGAATTTTGTTCTAAATAGATGCTTATCATAAAGATTTTGAACCGCTGTAGTAATGATGACTTCACCAGTAGAATCTGGAAATGTGATTGTGTTATCGGATGTTGGGTCTGTTACTAAGATAGTCGTTTCATGCGCGTCTGCTGAAACACCTTCAAAAACGATACCAGTTGATGTGATTGTAACACCACTAGAAACAGTATCACTATCACCACCAAGTTTTTGATAGATTTCTACAAAATTCTGATTAATTTTCTGGCCAGCGTCACGAAGTGTGTCACCACTACCGTCATTTGCGGCAGAACCAGTATGAATGTTTTGTCGTGTCATTATTAATTCCCGATAGCCTTTATTCTATTTATAATGAAAATCAAGCAGAATCTTGATATTGGAAAACATTTGCGTCTGAATCCCAATAATCAAAAATGCTTTGATCCATCGTTTCTAGTGAGTTAGAGAAGTCAACAGCTTTTATAGTTCCGTCTGAATCTTCATCTAGTGTTGGTGAGTTTTCGTCTATAATGGCAATAACACTGTTATATTGATCAGCAAGCTCCGAAATAGTGAGCGACGCCAAGGCACTTAGATTTCTTCTGAAAGAAACACGCTCGGAGAAAGAATCGCTATCGACATCATCTTGGATAATTCCTGTTGCAGATGTGAATGGTGCGAAAGACACACTTGCCATATTTTCCGAAATGATAACGCCAGCACTAGAATCTTGTATGGCTGATGGCATGATGCCCAAGCCGAGATTGAATTGGCTTTCAATTACAAGATCGCCAGAAAGATACCAGCCAGCGGGATGTACGAATACCTTGAAAAGTTGTTCCCATTTTGCAATAGGTATCCCGGATTGAATCAAAATAGAATGAACTTGAAATCTCTTATCGTCTTGAATAAATCTTAATGAATCAACTCCCAATGTGGATTCATTAACGATAAACATATTGTTCTTAGGATAAGTAATTTGAGATTCTTCTCCATAGAACGCCCTAAAGAAACCTTCCGCTGATATTCTACTGCCTTTTGCTTTATAGAAAGACGACAAAATTTTAGCAACAAATCTAGGATCGGCAAAAAAGTCAGCAGATTGTGTGTTGTTACCAATTTCTTTAAAAATACTATCTAGCGAAGACAATTGTGTTGTGGCCAAGTCCCTTATTTGATATAGCCCTTGAATCGAATAAGAAAACCCCCCATCATCCTTTTCCATATAATCGTAGTATATATCGAGAAACTTCACTAAGTCTGGATATTCTGTGGCAAAGTGTTCTGGCAAAGCTTCTTTGGTCTTATCAATGATAAGATTGAGTGGCAGTCTTCCTTGATGATCGAATCTGTTTGACATTATAGGGTCACTTTAATATCTTGATAGTCGATTTGCGCTGCTGCAAACGAATTTTCCGTGTCAAGGGTGAGAATATGATTACGCAAAGGTCTTATAGTGCTTTGGTTTGCTGGAACCGCAGAAATTTTGACATATGTTGCCGAACCAACAATCGTTTCTATTTTCAATCCTACGATATTGACACTTCCTGTTTCCGCATTATATGTACCAGCATTTGTGACTACAACTTCGTTTAGTGTTGTGACAACTTCTAGAACATTTGAACCCAATCTATTCCTGATTGTGCAAGTTTTTCCGATAACCACAAAGGCTGTTGATGATATGACATAAGTTGTTGCAGACACCGCAGCGATAGCGACAGGATATTGAATGTCGTATGATGCGTTTTGAGTTAATACTGGCGTTATTCTTTGTTGAACCTTTACATTCATTTTGGAATTGAGGATCGCGTCTGTAATATCATCAACACTTGCCAACACTTGTGAACGCCTGAATGTCTTAGCGAACTTATTCAAATTCGTTGCAAAATATGCCGAAATTGTGCTTTGCACCGTTGCCGCTGTTGTATTTGCTGTAATATTAGTGAGTGTTGGATCGAAATTGAAAAATGTTTCAGTTTCAATATAGGTTGTGACTGCATCAGCAAACTTGGTGTCGATAGACATAATGCTCAAATTATCAGACAAGTTTGTTATGATTCCATCTTGAACAGTTTGCTTAATTGCGTCGGTGGCACCTTCAAGAAACTTGAGAGAAACATATACATTGCCAAAGTTGGCTGGAATATTATCTTCTCCGCCCCAAGCAGTAACATCATCTAGGAAACTGCCAAAGTTTCTAGTGATAAGGGCAACATAGTCTTGTGCAGTCACAAGTCTATTTTGTGCAGCATATGAAATCGGGGCGTTGGCTTTAATAGATTCTATCGTTTCTTTATCTGCCCCACCCGCTGATCGCGCGACAGTAGATGTTGCGACTACATAATCCACATCATTCACACTGATTTCTGCTTGCGGAATAAAGACTGTTGCTGTATTAGCGGCTCCATCTGAAGTTGTGAGGTATGTCACTTTAATCACTTCGCCAGCTTTTGGGGCAATACCTGTGGTAATACCATCACCAAATGTGATTTCATAGTAGCCATTTGGCGCTTCTCTTAGAGAATAATATCGTGTTGTGGCCGTGACACTTTGCGCTTGAGATAATGGTAAAAATGTGCTAAAGGATGTTGAATTTCTCGTTTCATAAACTCTTACTGTAGATGTTGCAGTATCCATAGATTCGTCGGGAATCACATAAGTAGGAGTTGATGTTGAATCCGCAATGAATGTTTTTGTTCTACTCGTTCCTTCGAAAATAATGATGGAAGTTGAACCAGCGGCTGTCAAGAATTGATAGAATCCAGAACCGTTGTCTGTCGCGATATAATCTTCAAGCGTTTGGAATACATATGAAACATCTTCAACTGTCGTAGTAAATTGAGTACCTGATGGCAATGTTATCGTTGCGGGGCGGCTGGCGGCTGTGATAGTAACAGATAAACTTACCGTAGCCCTTGACGCGGTTTTTGATCTAGGTGCATATCCAAGTGATTCTGAAACGGCAAGAACAGAACTTCTAAGTTGTGCCGTCGTGAGAAAAGATTCGTTCAAAGCAAAGTTTGCGATCAATCCATTGTAATGTGTATTGTATGCAAGAACATCAAGGATACTCGACAATCCAGATGCTTCAAAGTCATAGTCAGCAAATTCTGTACTGGCAAGAAAATGTGTCTTCAGTTGCTCTTTGATTCTATTGAAATCAAGATCGGTTGACTTAATACTAACTGCCATATTATCTTAGCCTTGTAATTGTTGATTCAAAAGTCACTTCTTCTGAAGTATTTATGATCTGAAATATGACCTTGACTCTTGCAGTGTTTCTATCTGGTTGAACATTAGGCACGACTGAAATCAGTTTGGCTCTAGGTTCAAAGTTTTGTAATGCAAATACGATTTGATCGAAAATTAGTACATTACTTTCATCATCAGCGAGTTCAAATAAAAGAGCATTTAGTCCTCCGCCGAAGTATGGACTAAATGGCTTTTCTCCCAAATCAGTTAAAAGCAAGTTTTTGATAGCTTGCTTTACTGCCGCTGCGTCGGTTTTCTTATATACATCACCTGAAGGTCTTTTGGCAAATGTCAAGTCAACATCAGAATAGAGCCTGTTCCTAGAAGTAACGAGACTTCTAGTTTGTAGGTCGCCATCTTCTATTGAAAAGTATTTTCTTGACATTTGTATTCCTAATCTTTAGGTTATTTATACAATTTTTTTCAATTATTGTGGCTCATATTCGCTATCATCAGGAATCGATTCAGGTGCAGGTGCGGTAGAATCAGCAGGGTCCAATGGTTCAATCTTTTCTGTGACAATTTCCATGAACCCATTATCTTGCTTTTTGCCATTGTATAATGTTTCAGTTTCCAATTTATACGAAACTTTGTAATCAGCAGGCACTTGCGGCATGATAAGAACGATTTGGCAATTCAAATCCCCAAACGGGTCATACATATCATAATCAAGAATGATCTTATCGTATTGCAAATTCTTTGCCATCCAAGACGCCAATTCAAAGGTCTTTGCCTTATCGATAACCCCATTGATACCAACAAGTTCATATACAACTGCGCGTCCTTGCTTTCTTAGGTCAAGGATGCCATCAGTTTCGATAGTTTCATCGGCATGTGGAATGTACAAGCCTTCTGTGACTTCTAGATTGTATCCACGATATTCATCTTTGTTGTCACGAATACGCGTCAATGCTTGTGCGTGGGGATACAGGTTCCTTAAAATTGGAATCTTTTGCTCAAGCCTAAGTGTCTTGTCCAACCCATGTGGATCACCTTTACCATAAGCAAATTCTGAAAGCGAAACGCTAGGTGTGATCTTTGTTGCTGTCGTGATGATTTGCAATAGGTTAGGATTGTATTGTGGATCGACCGAAATGGTGCCAGTTCTATTTGTGGCTGGTATAGTTCTTGCAGTTGGATCGCCATCTGGCAATGTCGCCTGTCCTGTTTGTGTCAATTGCTTGGGGTCACGAATTTCTGACACGGCAGGTGGAATGGTGTCGATATAATTTGGGTTCATCTGCTTAGATGTGACCGCATAATTATTAAATGCTTTTGACGCGCTGTGGCCCGCATCCCGTTTCTTTGCACGAACCTGCGACAAAACCAAAGGTCTATCTGTTACATTTTCAGTTGACACAAGCTTGTCTAAATTAGATTTGTACACATCGCCTTCATCAATTGAAACTTTCTTTGTGCCATAATTTGATTTAGAATATGCGTCAATTGTTTCTGTTGTGGCTTTATCGCTTGATCCTGTCGTATCGAATGAAGCATCAGAACCTTGTACTTGCGAAGCAGAACCCGCTGCGACATTGGATTCCAACGCAGATGTGGCTGTGCCATACAAATCGCCATGATGCGATATTGCATTTACTGTTGCCGTGGCTGTTACAGTTTTAGTGTTTACTGTTTCGCCAGCCCATAAGCTATGACCAATAAAACTATTGAAACTATGCATAGTCACATTTTCGCCACCAATATTACCATTTGCCCCAAAAACAGAAATGTTTTCGGCACCGATGTTGATATCTGGACTAGATGAAGTCATCTGTTCTTCAGACGACGACGACATGACGCCCTTGGATGATTGCGAAAATGACCCTTGGACTGCAACCTGATTATTACCTTTAACAAAATAACCAGAATCGCCAAAGGTTATTCCATTATAGTCGCCAGTGTATGTGTCACGCCTGTTGCCTTTCACCGTAGAATATTTGTTTCCGAAGTAAATGTCTCTTGACGCACCCATGATAGATTTTGTTTCGTCTTTGGCTTGGACATTATAAGAACCCCCAACATTGACATTGAAATCGCCAGCAACATCCAATGTCAAATTGCCACTATAGCTCATTTGACCGTCGCCCTTGACGATCAGCTTATGACCACCAGACGAAACTTGAACAAGTCCACCACCAGCAGCATTTACAATAATGCTTCCATCGGGTCGCATGTCAATACCAGTTCCTTCAGCGTGCATTATCAAGATTCTTGGTGATGTTGGCGAATCATTATATTCAATGATGTGGCCTGATTCTGTTTGGATAACTTGGTTCAAAGGATATTGAGATTCAATACCACCTAAATACTGCGATAAGTCGATACCAGAAACAGAACCAGCAATGTCCAATTCATTAGACGACGAACCCGCTCTTGCGGATGCGTTTACAGATGAAGCGTTTTCATAGTTACTTGTTGGATATTGACCATCAATATCACCGAATGTCAAGTCTGTTGTTGAAAAATCTTTACCTAGATTTGCTCTACTTTTGGGATTATCTGTTGTCGTTGTCATCAATCAATTCTTTCATTCTGGTAGTTATGTATATGGTCCGTGAATATTCGCAAGCCAGCGCGGGGTATTCTTAGATTTACCGCCAGCACCCCACCTTGAAATATCAGCAACATCGTTATTGCCAAAAGCCATGTCTATATGTATATTCCCGCCCATGTAGTTTGGGCCAGCGCCAATAGCAGTTGCACCTAATGCAAATAGATTATCGACACATTCCATCACATCATCGGATACGACACTTGCACCAAAATCCAATTTCTTATTGCCGCGATACACTTTGCAATCAACAGCCCAGCCATTATCATGACGCCTTGATCCTTGGCGTACCTTTACGCCATCCAAGAAATAGGTCTTTCCTGCTTGTCTTGTTCTTGACTTTGGATAACTATCCCATTCGCCAAACGACATTTGGCCAGCAGAAAATATCACAAATGTTAAATCGCTTATTATATTACACGACGATAGTGTGGTCATCAAGCTTTGCGTGGGCGCACGATTTCTAATTGAACCCGAATAGGCGCGGGTTACGCCTTGGTGTTGATACACGCCTTCTTGGTTGCCCGTATGGCTTCTAGTAATTTGTGGTATTTTTTCATTGACTTTATTAAATTTCGATTTTGACAAGGAACCGATATTCACGCCCGGTTCAAGGGTTGAATAGTTTCCGTCCAATTCGCCATGACCATACATTTGAATGCCGGGTCGTACATTATAAATAGCGCCCATGATTTCGTTAATTCTAATCTTTTGCGCACCATTAACCGATTCACCAGACAGTTGCGAATTTTCACCCAACAACCCTTTGTATCCACCAATGACCAAAACAGAAATTGACTTGGGATCGATATCTGCATTTCCGTGTGATGCAACTTCATTCAATGGCGTCCCACGCTGTACTGATCCATTTTTGCGAATGATGTAGTGATATGGAACCGTTCCAGATGTTCTTTCAATGTCTCGCGCTGTCACTATTTGGTTTGCATATGAAGCAGACCAATGCCAAACTACTGTTTCAAAGCTTCTGTTACTTGCGTTGATTTCCATTTGAATTTCTTCAACAGAATTTAGCACACTATAACCTTTGGATATGCCCGAAATGGTGTTGACTGTATTGGTTTGTGTTATGTCCAACCCACCCAAAGGCGATTGCAACATGCCTGATACCGAACCAAGGTCGATGCCAAATACATTGATCTTGGCTATGATGCTAGTTGTATCACCGATAGCCCCAGCTTTTGTAACCAAATCTAAAACATCACCAAGCTTTCCGTCTGACAACTTTTTAAGAACCGCAGTAGAAACGGCTTTCTTAGCAATGCCTGATATGTTCGTAGGAAAGTCGAATCCAGCGCCAATAATATTTACAGAATTATTTAATTTATGAAGGTTGTCAAGTATGGGCAAGTCTGTTATCTTTGGTAAGATGTCACCCATTGCTTTTGTTAGGCCATCGCCAAACAAATCTAGCTTTGAAGTGATCGCACCAAGGTTCAAATCTATTTTTGGAAACGAAAGCAAACTCGTTAAATCTTTTGGCAAACCAGCCTGTAAGTTTATGTCTACTGATCCAACGGCCTTTGATATAATATCGCCCAATTCTGTTGGTAGAATATCAGCACCCATGCCTTTGATGGCAGGGCCAAGGCCCGCAGCAGTTGGCAAAGCGATAGCAACTGAATTGAAAGCTTCTTGAACACCCGAACCAGTGATAGCAGATGCCAAGGTTTTTTGCGCATCAGCCAAAATAGGTTTAATCTTGACAGAAATATTCGGTAACTGTTCAGTCATCATTGCAATAGGTGATTGTAGGTCATCTAACTGAAATTGAATATTTTGTAATTTTGTTGTACTATTCTTTAGCGCAACATTATTCTTTCCAGACTTATCCGCAGCACCAAAATCACCTAAAACAGAATCCAATGCTTTGATTCCATTATTCTGTAGACCCGCAAGTGCGCCAACAAGAGGCGTATTAAGAGCCTCGAATTCAACTTTTGCTTCTGTTAAAGCCTTCTGTGCGCTGATGGAACCAAGTGTTGACTTTACCTGATCAAGTGTGCTTTCTAACACATCTAAACTAAATGCCATTATTGTGCTTCCTGTCTATTTCTATGGGCAAATGATGAATATATGCGTTGCGCGTCATCGACCCTCTTTTTAATATCAAAATTTCTATATCTAGTTTCAAAGGGTTTGTTTCGCAAAGCTGTTTGGTGTCTTTCGTACCAAGCTTCAACGGCACTGCCAGCAAGTTTTGCAGTAGGTTGCGTTCTAATTTCTCTGTTGAAGTTGCTAGTTTCGTATCCATCACCCCCGCTAATTTCGTGCAACACAAACGCCGCTTGAATTTTCAACGATGGGATTTTTGTTCCCGTCTTTGTTCCACCAAGAGTGGTTGCATCTTCTAATGCCGCCCCTTCCCCAGCGGCGTACTTCATAAGATTGTGATATCTATTCCCACGCCATTGTGCTATCCCCAACGCCCCCGGGGCTTTGCCACTCGTGTTGTGAACAAGATAGTTTAAGTTGGAACCAGATTCCGACATAAAGTTTCCAACAAAGCCAGCCGCGAGTTCTCTTGAGTTTTTCAACCCCATATCAATTCGAAATCCTTCTTCTAAGACATTATATACTTTTTCTGGATTGGACCCGCCTTTAAATGTCATAGCGGCTACTGATCTGCCGCCACTATTATGCAAAGCGTCGCCTGTTAAAATAGGTGGTTGACCAGGTCGTGCGACACCAGACCACCCCGTGTGATGGGGATTTGGCGCGGGGCCATCAACTTTGGGAATAGAACCAATTACAAGAGGAATTTGAGAATGCTTTCCATCAAGAAACATGCCAAACACTTGCGCAGATGCTTTCAAGCCAACTGGAGTTCCATTAACTCCAGATGTTCCTGCTTGTGTTATTGGTGCGACAACTTGCGCCCAAGGCAATGCACTAGCAGGAATATCGGATATGTTTGCTGAATGAACACCAAAGATTCTTACCCTAACCCTGCCTTGTTTAAGGGGATCATTAACGCTTTCTACTACGCCAACAAACCATCTTGTTTCATCGCCATAATATTGCGCGTCTATTGTTTTTAAAGTCATTTGATGTTCGCTAACTTAACACAACTGAATGTAACATCATATCGTTCTTTTCTAATAATATGTCTTGCGGCATAAATCAAATGTTTCCCTGATTTCATTTGGTCCGTCGATTCATATAGGCTATTTCCATCTTCAGCTACATCATTGTTTAGAAATTTCAACTTGATGATATTCCCCAATGTTCTATTGGAATTTGCGATAAGAAAGTTCCTGCCAGATACGGATATATCTATAGCATTGCTTGTGACAATGTGTCTTAATGCTCTTGCTTGCACATTCTTGCTCCACGACCTAGGTTCGCGAATCGTCTGGTGATCTGGATACGCAAGCGAAGTCGCAATACTATATATTTTTTTAGACTTGATCGTGTTTAGTTTTTTATCGTTATGAGAATAATTTGTATTGAAAACAAAAGAATCTGCGTCCATATTCGAAAGACCCACTTCGAATTGCTTGATGACATCATATTTCATTGGGTTGGCATTTGCATTTATGGTGTCCCAAAAACTATATTCAGCGCCAACTAAACCTTTAGAAATAATGCTACTGATATTCGGAGCGGCTTTGGTTTGATAACTTTGGATAATGTAGTTCTTAGCTTCTCTATTTTGAGTGCCAGTCGCCGTTTGACTATAGACATATTCATTTTGACCACCATCATTTTCAAGCATTCGTTTTAGAGAAAGAAAATGCACCGTATTGTGATTACCCAATGTCGAAAATAAATAGAAAGGTGTTCCATAGAAGTCTGTTGTTCTGTCTTTAATCCAATTACAAGCTTGCATAGGAGTCATATTAGGGACAACTACTTTCATAGTACCCGCTACTTCGGTTTCGTCTGGATCGCTTAATGCGTATTCATCGAAATGATCAAGAAAAATCTTTTCAATAATTTCCCTACATGTTCCTTCATATGCCTTGTTGACATTTAAAAAAGTTGATATAAATCCACTTTTTTCGATCATCTTAAATGTGATGAGTTCGCTTTTGTCATTATTCTTTGTGGTATCAACAATGCCATTAATGATGAAACTTCTGTTGACCGTTGGTCCGTCGTCTTCGGGGTATCTCAAAGTAAGATGAAAGGATTCGACTCCTTTAAACTTAATTTTATCATATATGCCAGCAGTGTCAAGGAAACTAACAAGACCTGTCAAGTATGGTTTGTCTATGTGTTCAAAAATCTCAATATCAGTAATGATGTTTTCAATTTCAAAAACTAGAAAACCTTCTGGATCACTGATAATCGCTTTTTCTATGATTAATCTATCTTCAGACATTATGTGCCACGCACCGCTTCTTTGAATGCAGAAACAACAGAGTTGATTGCAGTCGGTTTCACTACTCGAATCACTTTTAACTTATCATTTTCCACCTTATGGAAATCTAAGTATGTTGTTTCGGTAAGAAGCGCACCAGGGCCAACTGTAGGATCAATATCCGAATATAGTCCATCGCCATCGCTATATGACTTTGCAGAATTATATTCTTCTGAAAAGGAATCAATCAATACGCGATTTCCGTTTTGATCTTCAATCAATTCTCCTGCTATGAATGTTTTGGTGCCGCCGATGATGATTTGGCCTAGATCGGAATTTCTTCGTGTGACCGTACCCGTCGTTGCACTCGAACCCCCACTAATCGTATCGCCCAATGCAAACGACGCACTGAAGTTTTCCTTAGTGGTCACTGTTGTATTGCCAAAGACTTTCTTTGCTCTTGCATCAAGTGTTGCATCATTCAATGGCCAACCCTGTCGTCTAATATGATCATTCATCAAAAAGAATGTCCAATAAAAATCTGTGGTATTATACAATTTATATGATAGTTGATCTGGTCTTTCGTTCTGAACATGATACAATTCATAGAAATCCAAATTGTCTTTAATGTCATCAATAATGTCAACATATGTGAGAATATTTTGAAAACCAGTGAGATGCGTTTCGTTCCCGAATTTGTATCCAGTTTTTTTGAAGTTGTTGAAATACATTAGTATCCATCCCCAATATCTTTTTTCGATAGTGTTCTTGGTTCGCCGAATGCTAATGTCAAATCAACTTCGGATGGTTTTCCGTCAGCGTGCCAACCCATACTAGACGGGTTATATGTTGTCTGAACAGAAATGAGATTTGCATCAAGAAACTTAATAGGTAATTCCACACCATTATACATCATAGTGATTCTATATTTGTTGGGCATGTGATAGCCGACAGGAATATTAAAAAACTCAGGGTTCGCGTTGATTGCTTCTGGATACAATTCGGTTCTAAATGTTTTGACAATTTGTTCAATAGATTGTGCTTCAGCCGCAGATGTTGCAATCATTTTAAATGTAAACCCAAAAGTTCTTAGTTCAACTCCACGAAAGAGTGACTTTGTGTTTGGATTCACTGTCACACCCAATACAGACTTTGCTGCGCCTGTTCCAACTCCGCCTGGGGCAAGACGCACCGCAGCCAAACTTGCCAAATCTTTACGCATTCCTGATGGATTAGTGATAAAATCTAACATACTATTAGCAGATGCAGACCCAGCTTTGAAAACGCTTCCTAATAAACTATTGCCAGATTTAAATGCTTCTGCGCCAATTGCGCCAATTGTTCCCAAATCAATTCTTTCATAACTCACTTGATCTGATACATTGATTGCTTGTGGTAAATACAATGTAACAATTCCACCCGCAGCAGCACGCGAAGGGCCATTGATTTGTTTTTTGCTAGTGAATTTATTTCCTGAACCAAACACATCATCAACACTGCTTGTGCTTATGCCATCCGTGGTGAATTGACTTAAAACGCCCCCTGCTTCGCGAATTGTTTGGTTTGCAGTTCGCGGAATATCGACATAGTTTTCCTCAATTGGCCTGAACATAATCTTGCCTTGATATTGTTCTGTGTCGCTTAATGGATATTTCATTGTAAACCTTATAGATATTAGGATTCTTATTGTTATTTATATGGAAAATTATGGCTTATTCAGGAAAATACAAGGTTAAAAATCCAAGCAAGTACAGCGGAGA
>Ga0307998_1000441_pt1 | contig 23790 bp, 14 predicted proteins | sample Davwhametageno37_FD_203147 | JGI IMG/M metagenome (GOLD analysis project Ga0307998, IMG submission 203147) | Marine microbial communities from Davis Island wharf, Antarctic Ocean - #37 | ecosystem: Environmental > Aquatic > Marine > Unclassified | place: Antarctic Ocean: Davis Island wharf... | reverse complement strand
AGGCGAATCCATCAACAATTTGGGGCGCCAAAGTCACACTCAAATTGGGTCCGCTGATTTGATACCTTCCAGCATCCCTAACGGTCTAGAAATAATTTGGCCCAAACCTGGCCTTCGAGGTCGGGGCACCTGTTTACTAACCTCAAGGATCAATACACCCCCACCCCATAACGTAGGAATATATTGCCCAATATTCTCAATTGGCTGCGCCATCCGCCGCCAAAAACGGTTATCCCACGGTGGTTGGTATAAGGCTTTAACGTGGTGCGTTGGCACAAAACCATGCCATTTAAGGCCAGATTCAAGTTGGCCAGCCGTGTAGGGGCGGGCAAAAGAAAACGGAGTCCCGTCACGCCGAGACCACAAGCTCGCGCGATTTGGTACTATAAAAATTGCTCGGCCCGCTGGGTCCAAAACCCTATAGCATTCTTCCAGTACGGCAGCTGAATGCTCAGATGTATCCAATCCATGTAACATCAGTAACTTGTCTATGGATCCAGTTTCTACGGGCCATCGCGTCTCTTCACAAAGTACCGATTTATTGGGGGAGCCAGCTGGCCAATGCATTGCACCCTGGCGTGCAGGCATCAAGGCCACAACACGGCTTGCCTCTTGAATGAAGGGTCTCAATATTGGTGCGGCAAAGCCATACCCAGCAACCGTCTGTCCTCTGGCACTAGGCCACAATCGAACAACTTGGTCACTTAGCGTACGCTGAACGGAGCGACCAAGTGACGAGGCATAATAAAATTCCCGCAAGTCGCGCACATCAATATGCATTGCAGATTAGCTTTCTTTGATTACAGTATTAAAAAACGAGTAAATAGAAAAGAAGACACGATGGCAAATATAGCAGTTCAAATTCATACCATACCCTGTTTGTCTGATAACTATGCTTTCCTAATTCACAATCACAATACTGGCACCGCATCTATTGTTGATGTGCCTGAGGCAAAGCCTATCATAGAAAAAATAATTGAACTAGATACTGAAATCACCGAAGTTTTTTTAACGCACCACCATGCGGATCACATTGATGGCTTGCCTGAGTTAAAAGAGTGGCTGTCAGCGCGCCAAAAAACAGTTAAATGCAAAATTATTGGAGCGAAGGCCGATGCCCACAGATTGCCAGAACTAGATCAGGCAGTAAAACCAGGCCAAAATATCAATATGTCTGGAATTGACGGACAAGTAATTGACGTATCTGGCCATACTGTAGGCCACATAGCTTTACACATGAACGAAATCAGCGCCCTCTTCTCTGCTGACAGCTTGATGGCGATGGGTTGTGGCAGGCTATTTGAGGGCTCCGCAGAACAAATGTGGCAAAGTCTTGTCCGACTTCGTGCTTTACCGGATAATACGACAGTGTATTCGGGCCATGAATACACCGCCTCCAATATGGCTTTCGCACAATCACTTGAGGACACAAACTCCGAATGTTCAGCTCGGGCAGCTAAAATAGCAAAAAATAGATTGGCTGGAATACCAACCGTACCAAGCAACCTGGGCTTGGAAAAGAGAACCAATCCCTTTTTAAGGGCGGATGATGCCGAATTTCAGGCCGCAATTGGCATGGCTGGTTTAGTTCCAGAAAAAGTTTTTGCCAAAATACGCAAAAAAAAGGATAATTTTTAGTTGTTTTAAAGCCTTGAAACACAAAAAATGTTTTTTTAGCACAAAAAATGCATATTACCCCTTGAAGGTTGGAAAAGAAAACCGAAGTCTAGTGAGATAGAGATCATTATGATCAGCCAAAACTGTAGGAGTGACGCGTGCCATCATTTTCATCAACTTTAGAAAATGCCATTCATGAAGCATTGGCTGCCGCAAACGCTCGCAAACATGAACTGGCAACATTAGAGCACCTCCTACTAGCCCTGCTTGATGAGCCAGACGCATCTAAGGTGATGCGGGCCTGCTCGGTTGATCTAAAAATCTTACGAAAGCAACTCGTTGATTTTATTGAGGATGAGCTCAACACTCTTACCACTGATGTGGAGGGTTCAGAAGCAGTACCGACAGCGGCATTTCAACGAGTAGTTCAGCGTGCAGCGATCCATGTACAATCCTCAGGCCGCACGGAGGTCACTGGTGCTAACGTTTTGGTAGCCATCTTTGCTGAACGCGAGAGTAACGCCGCTTTCTTCCTCCAAGAACAAGATATGACCCGTTATGATGCTGTTAATTTTATTGCCCACGGCGTAGCAAAAGATCCAGATTTTGTTGAAAGTCGGCCAGTTGTTGGCGCTGAGGATGACGAAGAAGTTTTGGCAGGCGAAGCTGGGGAGGGTGAGGAAAAGGAAAGCGCACTTGCAAAATATTGCGTTGACTTAAATGCAAAGGCTGCCCAAGGGGATGTTGATCCATTAATTGGGCGCGACCACGAAGTTGAACGCTGCATTCAGATTCTTTGCCGGAGGCGCAAAAACAACCCTCTTTTGGTGGGTGATCCTGGAGTAGGAAAGACTGCTATTGCGGAGGGGTTGGCACGAAAAATAGTCCAATCAAAAACACCCGATATACTGCTAAAAACCACTATTTACTCTCTCGATATGGGGGCGCTCTTAGCTGGTACTCGATACCGTGGAGACTTTGAGGAACGCTTGAAGGCTGTTATGACAGAGATGGAAGACCATGATGATGCTGTCTTATTCATCGATGAAATCCATACAGTTATAGGCGCCGGCGCCACTTCTGGTGGCGCAATGGATGCGTCCAACCTCTTAAAACCAGCATTGCAAGGCGGTAAGCTTCGCTGCATGGGGTCAACAACCTACAAAGAGTTTCGTCAACATTTCGAAAAGGATCGTGCTTTGGCAAGACGCTTCCAAAAAATTGATATTGCGGAGCCATCAGTGGAAGATAGTATTAAAATCTTAAAAGGCCTCAAGCCTTACTTTGAGGAACACCATGATATAAAGTACACATCCGATGCGATAAAAATCGCTGTAGAGCTGTCTTCACGCTATATTAATGATCGCAAACTACCGGACAAAGCTATCGATGTGATCGATGAAGCAGGAGCGGCGCAGCATCTGCTCAGTGAAAGCAAACGACGCAAAACAATCGGAGTGAAAGAAATAGAAGCTGTAGTAGCAAAAATTGCTCGGATACCTGCCAAATCAGTTTCAAAAGACGATGCTGAGGTGCTACGTGACCTCGAGACAGGTCTTAAACGCGTCGTATTTGGCCAAGACACCGCAATTGAAGCAGTTGCGTCAGCAATCAAACTATCTCGCGCAGGGCTGCGGGAACCAGAAAAGCCAATAGGAAACTACCTTTTTAGTGGCCCCACCGGCGTAGGTAAAACTGAAGTAGCCAAGCAATTAGCTGATAGCCTAGGCGTTGAACTGATCCGCTTTGATATGTCCGAGTATATGGAAAAACACGCAATCAGTAGATTAATTGGAGCGCCTCCCGGCTATGTGGGCTTCGATCAAGGTGGCATGTTGACAGACGGTGTAGACCAAAACCCACATTGTGTTCTATTATTAGACGAGATCGAAAAAGCGCACCCCGATGTTTTCAATATTTTGTTGCAAGTTATGGATCATGGCAAACTCACCGACCACAACGGAAGAACAACAGATTTTCGAAATGTAATTTTAATTATGACTTCAAACGCCGGTGCCTCAGAAATGTCAAAGGCCGCAATTGGTTTTGGCAGAGATCGCCGAGTAGGAGAAGACACTGCCGCGATAGAACGTACATTCACTCCCGAATTTCGTAATCGCCTAGATGCAGTTGTCAGCTTTGCCCCACTTCATCGTGATGTAATCGCGCAGGTGGTGGAAAAGTTTGTACTCCAATTAGAAGCTCAGCTAATGGACCGGAATGTAACTATCGAAATTACCAAGTCAGCTGCGGATTGGCTGGGTGACAAAGGTTATGATGATAAAATGGGCGCTCGCCCGTTAGGACGGGTCATACAAGAACACATAAAGAAGCCATTGGCAGAGGAGCTATTATTTGGCACCTTAACTAAGGGTGGAAACGTAAAAGTCTCGGTGAAGGCGGATAAGCTTGATATTCAAATTGAGGAGCCAAAGAAACCACTAATCACAAACAAGGGACGCGCACCAAAGCTGATCACCGCAAAGTAGCCAATGGTATCAATATCTTTTATCAGAGGAGCTTACATTAACCATAAGGTGTGATCGTGTTATAATATAAAATATTAGCTTCGACGTAAGCGCATTTACTTGCCAGTTAGTTTCAATTCAATTCTACGGTTTTGCGCCCGTGCAGCGCTTGTGTTGTCTTTATTAAGTGGTTGGAACTCTCCAAAACCGTTTGCGGATAAGCGCTGCGGATCCATGCCTTTGGCATTAACCATAAAGAGAACGACAGACAGTGCACGTGCTTGGCTGAGTTCCCAATTGTTACGAAACTCAATTCCACCAGTTACTGCTAGGTCATCTGTGTGACCGTCAACCTGCAAAATCCAATCAATATCAGCGGGCATCTCAGATGCTATGCCCTTAAGAACTTCTGTAATTTTGGCTATTTCAGTTTGCCCCTCAGGAGTCAGATCCGCTCTTCCAGAAGCAAATAATACCTCTGATGAGAACACAAATCTATCACCAACAATACTAACTCCATCTCGACCTTCCAACAAAAGCCGCATGCGGCCAAAGAATTCAGATTTGTATTGCTCTAACGTTTTGGCCACTAAAGCCAAACGCTCTGCCTCCTTAGAAAGGCGATCACTTTCAGCTTCCTGTAATAGGCGATTTTTACGTTCTTCAGACGCAACTTGTGCCAATGCCACGTTGAGCTCGCCACCTAAATTAGTAATGTCCACTTTATTAGCTTCATCACGGCGCCGGAAATCCCCTAAAATTGACTGTAAGCCACCAATTTGCGCTCGCAATTCAGCTACTTCCAGGCTTAATAAAGTCATCTGGCGTTGAGCTTCAGTCGAAATTTCTTCTATAGTGAGAAGTTCCGTTTGGGCCACCGCGAGTAACGCCTTGCGCCTCTCAGCATCTGTAAGCTCTTCAATCGGATTAGATTGCTCCACACTTTTTGCAGCAGCCAACATTGTCAGAGTTTCCTCTGCTTGTTTTCGTTGCTCATTTAGTTGAAGGGTCAAAGACGATAACGCTGCCTGACTAGTCTCAAAGTTTTTACGCAGCTGTTCGACAGCAGCAGCCTCTGCCAAACGCTCAATCTCCTTTTCTGCCAGAACTATTGCCTGATCCTGTTGTGTGGCCAGAAGAGCCAAGGCGTTAGTTAGGTTGTCGTTTTTGACTTGGGCCTGACGCCTTAAGTCTGCTATCATTTCATCTAATAGCTCCGCCTGTTTTTCACCCAAAGCGACCTTCTCCAGCTGAGCTTTAATAGTGGCCTGCGCAGCTAATAGTGATTGCTGTAACGAAGCCCGCTCTTCAATAACCTCTTCAGAGGTATCTTGCTGCATGGCTTGTTGCTCCAGAAGTTTGCGAACGCGTAATTCAAAATCACTTATTTCAGACTTACTTGCCTCATTTTGTTTTTCTAAGCTGGCGACTTCACTTTCCACTGAAGCTATACGCTCCTTATCTTCCATAGCCTGCGCAACTAAAAGTGTGAGTTGCGCTTCGAATTCTGAAATTTTCCCATCAGACTCCAGTCGTTGCTGCAGTAGGGAGGCCACTTTGGTTTCAAAATTGGAAACCTCACTCTCCGCCTTGGAGTTTTGTGCCAGTAAAACAGCAACTTGGGTGTTGAAATATGAAATTTCAGCCTCGGCCTCTAGGTTTTTATCTTGAAGCCTCATAATTTGAAGTTCAAAATCACTAATTTGACCTTTAGCGTCCTGCTGCAATGCCAAAAGCCTACTAACTTTCATTTCAAAGTCAGTAATCCTGGCATTAGCAGCTGTTAAGTCTGAGATCCGGGCGTCTCGCTCTACCGTTAGTGACGATATCAGGGCCAATCTGCTACGCCCAGTAGCTTGCGACTCCACAAGCGATGCATCCAACACTGCCACCTGCTTACGTAGATCCTCAGCACTAGCTCGCTCCAAACCCAATGCTTCACCTAAAGCTATAATTTGTCCTGAGAGATCGTCCAACTGATCATTTTTCTGTGTAATGTCTATGTTGAGTTCTTGGAGTTCTGTTCCCTGCCCTTTAATGGTTTCTTGAAGCACGAATTGCATAACCATAAAAATGGTCAACACAAACATCAGAACAAGCAAGAGTCCCGTCATAGCATCAACAAAGCCTGGCCATATTGAAGCCTGAAATCTTACTCCAGTTCGACGGGAAAGTGCCATCTATTAGGCCTATTCCTTTCTTGAGGGCGAGGTTTGCGCAAGACTATGTATTGATTTTGAGAGGTTTGCCAAATCACTGCGTATTTCAGATATACTTTCTTGCCGACCCGTAGAAATTTCCTCCACCACACGCAACATTTGTACATCTATCGATCGCAACCTCATACGGCTTTCCGCATCAATGCCATCACCACTATTCTCCCCCATGCGTGCAAGCATTTTTTCTTGACTGGCCGCCACACGCTCCAAAGCTTGCGTCTGACCTTGATCAAGTTTGCCAGTCAATTTTTCAACTATATGGGTCAACTCAATTAAACGAGTTTCTACATCAGTTTGGCCCACGCTGGACTGCGAGTACATTCTTGCCATGCTCGCCATCTGCTCAGACATTTGGTCCATCATTGACCCAAGTATTGACTGATCTGAAACCCCATCGCCATCACCACTAGCAAATCCAACGCGAGTAATGCTTGACAGCCACTCTTCTAACTCACCGTAAAAACGGTTTTGACCCCGACTTGAAAATACCTCCAAAAGCCCGACCATCAACGACCCAGCAAGTCCGAGTAGAGAGGAGGCAAAGGCAATTCCCATTCCATCAAGTTGTCCTTCAAGCCCGTCTTGGAGTCGTGAAAAAATATCTACCGCACTTTCGTTCTCACCTGGCGTCAATGACTGAATCGTTTGGACTAATGCTGGCACCGTGGTCGCTAAGCCGTAAAAAGTTCCTAATAAGCCTAAAAAGATTAACATATTGGTAATATAACGCGTCAGTTCACGCTGTTCATCAATCCGCGTTGAAACAGAGTCTAGGATCGAACGTGAGGAGGCAGATCCTAACTGCATATGCTCTCCGCGTCCCCGCAATAGGCTAGCCAGGGGTAAAAGTAATTGCGGTGGTTTTCTTTCTTGGTGACCAGACTTCTGCGATGCAAACCCCTCAATCCACTGTACTGAATAAATCAGGGACAAAACCTGATGAAAGCAGGTTGCAACGCCGATAAAGAAAACAAATAAAATAAAAATATTTAAATATGGATTAGCTAAGAATGTAGGCCCAACATTTGGGTAAGCGATGTAACTTAAGAGCCCAGCCCCACCCACCAGCGCCATCATCGTTAAAATTTGGCTAAATGGCTGCGAGAACTGAGGGTTTTGATCTTTGTGGATTTGATCCATAGCACTGACCTCGCATATTTTTTCTAAAAAAACTTTACTTTGCAATATACCTTAAGAAAAGGTTTTATACGAATTTTCAAGTTTTAGGATCTCTTTTGTTGAAAAACCAAATTAAGTGTCCTAATTTTTAAAATTATTACAGTTTTGTACAGGTAGTCGCTATTAAATCTAGAGTTGGCCTGATGTTGCAAAACAGCGAGTGGCTCTAATTAAAGCATCTTATCTAACCTATTAGGCTTATTGGAAACCAACCGCGTCAGTCTTTAGGCCTTCCAAAATCTGGAGCACCAGTATCTTGCCCAGCGTCAATGATGCCCCGCCGAATTGATCGGGTGCGAGAGAAGTAATCATGGAGAAAGTCGCCGTCTCCCGTCCTTATCGCCCTTTGAAGCGAAAATAGTTCTTCAGTAAAGCGCCCTAAAACCTCAAGGGTAGCTTCTTTATTGGATAAAAAGACATCACGCCACATAGTCGGATCGCTGGCTGCAATCCGAGTAAAATCTCGAAATCCAGTAGCAGAGTAATTAATTACCTCAGAATTTGTAACCCGTTTCATATCTTCCGCAACGCCCACCATAGTGTAGGCGATCAAATGTGGTGCATGACTGGTCACGGCTAGAACTAAGTCATGATGATCCGGGTCAAGTTGATCAACATTAGCCCCCAACGCCTTCCAATAAATTGTCAAAGCGTCCACCGGTTTAGGATCTGCACCATTTGGAGTTATCAGACACCAACGATTATCAAACAACGCGGCAAATCCAGATTCAGGTCCAGAATGTTCGGTTCCTGCAAGGGGGTGTGCCGGCACAAAATGAACGTTTTTGGGAATATTAGGCGCAACTAAATCTATAACTGAACGCTTAACAGATCCCACGTCAGTTACCGTGCAACCTGGCTTTAAATAAGGAGCTATTTCGGCCATAATCTTGCCCATAGCACCTATTGGTACGCAAAGAACTACCAAATCAGCATCTAAAACTACACTTTTTAAGTTATCACACACGCTATCGCAAAGTCCTATCTTACGGGCTATTTCTCGGGTTTCAGTGGAGCGAGCATAGCCCGTTACGTACGACCCCATCTTTGCTCGCTTCATCGCCCAAAACATCGAGGATGCTATTAGACCCAGCCCAATTAATGCAACTCGATTATAACTCATCTCGTTTGCCTCCAAAATCTTTTAATACCAGCTACGACACGCGCGCACCCAGCCATATTGGGAACAGTGATCCTTAGTGCGTTGGGGAGACCATAGCTTCCTACCCGACGAACTAATACCCCTATAGATTGCAAGTAATCATCACAGGCCTCCGCTTGAACTTGGTTGGGGAACCTCGCCAAAATGAAATTTGCTTCAGATGGGTCTGATTTTACCCCGATCTTTAATAATTCAGCGGCAAGCCATGACCTTGCATCATTATTTTGCTTGCGATGTGCATTTACAAACTCTTTGTCTTTGACTGCAGCTTCACCTGCCAACAAAGCTGGCACAGATAGATTGAATGGTGCACGTACCCGATTTAAGAGGTCAACAACATGTTGTGGGGCATAGCCCCAGCCCACCCGCAGGCCACCAAGGCCATACATTTTTGATAACGTTCGTAACATAACAACATTGGTATGGCTTTCAACAAAAGTCGCTCCACCATCCCAATCTTCAATATAGTCAGCATAAGCGCCATCTAACACAATCAATACATCTTTTGGCGCTCGCTTTATTAATCGTTCAATATCAATATCTAAAATTCTAGTTCCCGTGGGATTTCCTGGATTTGCAATAAAGATAACCGCTGTGCTTGGATTAATTGCATTCAAAATTGCATCTGTATCCACGTAGCGATCTTTTTCAGGTACTGATACAACCGTAGCCCCAACGGCCATTGCACAAATTCGATACATCAAAAATCCATGGGAAGTATGAATAACCTCTACGCCAGGACCAGCGTAGCCGCGGCACAGCAAGCTAATTAGTTCGTCCGAGCCACAGCCACAAATGATTTTTGAAACATCTAATTCATGTGTTTCTGCTAAGGTTTGACGCAGCTCCAAATGGTCCGAAGATGGGTAGCGATGAAGTGAGTTTCCCGCCTCAATAAGTGCCTGCTTAGCTCCCAAAGGCGGCCCATTCGGATTTTCATTTGACGATAGCTTAAGAATGTCTGACATTCCCTCAATAGTGGAATTTCCACCCTTATAGAGCTCAATATCCATTATACCCGGCCGGGGTTCTGGCTTAGTCATTCTTTATCCCCCTCCTATTGGTTCTAACGCCAATAACCCAAAAGAAAAGGCCGCGGCAGTTTCCCGACGCGGCCCATCAATTAGATTAGAGAAAATTAATTTTTTGCGTAAAATTCAACAACCAGATTAGGTTCCATTACGACAGGATAGGGTACGTCACCTAAGCCCGGAGTCCGAACAAAAGTTGCTGTCATTTTAGAATGATCCGCTTCCATGTAATCAGGAACATCCCGCTCTGGAAGCTGCGTTGCTTCAATCAAGACCGCTATTTTTTTAGATCTATCCCTAACTTCAATCACATCGCCTTCCGACACTTGGTAGGATGCAATATTTACCTTTTTACCGTTAACTGTGACGTGGCCATGATTCACAAATTGGCGGGCCGCAAATATTGTTGCAACAAACTTTGCGCGATACACTACGGCATCCAAACGACGTTCTAGCAAGCCAACTAAGTTTTCACCCGTGTCACCTTTTACGCGTTCCGCTTCAGCGTAAATACGCCGGAATTGTTTTTCGGTTAAATCACCATAGTAACCCTTTAGCTTCTGCTTTGCTCGAAGCTGAGTTCCAAAATCAGATAGTTTACCTTTTCGCCTTTGACCATGCTGGCCAGGGCCATATTCACGTCGGTTTACAGGAGATTTGGGACGTCCCCAAATATTTTCCCCCATCCGGCGGTCAATTTTATGTTTGGCAGCGGTACGTTTTGTCACCTGCTGATCTCCTTCATAGATTTATATAGCCCACGTTGGGATAATTGAAGGGCGTTGTCCTTTGGGAAACCCTGACAGGCATCTTCTTGCGAAGGCCACCAACACCAATCTGATGCGGATGCCAGCCAGTCGAACCAATGTCAAGCTCCAGCTACTATTTTTAACGAAACAGCACCTCACCAACTATAGCACTGCCAGCCCAACACATTTCGTATTTTTAAAGCATTCAAGAAAGTACAACATTGAGTACCCACTTTAACCCCAAGCTGTGAAATCTTAACTTATTTGGAAGGGTGTGGGGCTGGTGGTCTACTTCTTTTCGCAATCCTAAGATCACAACGGCGACGTTTTAACCCCACACTTTTATCACTGCTCAGTTTAACTCTGATTTTATTCTTAATAGATTCGTAGCAGAGGTGATTCGGAATGTGAATCCCTATCACGTCATTTTTTTAAAAAAAATTATAACGCTTTGGTCAGACCTAAGCCGGCCTCCGCTTTGGTTTGCCTGGGTCAAACTTATGCTTACCAACAAGTCCACCCCGTTTTGATTTTCTTAGTGTAGTACTTGATAAGTTTTTAGAATTCTTTCCTGATGGTGAGCTTTGGTTACCGGAAGTTTTGGGGGACTTTGAAGATTTTGACTTTGGCTTCTTTTTGAAGTTTTCTACAATACCTTCAAGCCGGTTTTTTTCTACAGACCCCGATTTATGCTCAGACCTTTCTTTACCCTGACTTCCCTTCCGAACACTCACTTTAGGTTTTCTAAGTTTGGGCTTTGTATCATCGTTCCAATCTGTGGGGGGACTAGATGGCACATTCACTTTTATTTTCTTATCAACCCAAGGTTTCTTTGATTTTGAACGTTCGAACGGAACATCGACTGGCGGGCCATCTATTTGCGTCACCACAACGTCATCTTCAGCAGTCATATCAGGCCCCAATGCCTGTTTAAAAGTTTCAACCTTGGCTAATTTAATTTCAAAGTAAGAAACGTCTGGGTGAATTTTAATTGCCCCAATATCGTGTTTTGTAATACCACCAGAATTACAGATCATTGGCAACAACCGACCAGGAACCGTTCCAGTAGATCGACCACCAGGCAGGGAGAACCAAACAGTGGGCCCAAAGTCGTCAGCCCGACTAGGTTTGGAATCCTTAAAGTTCTTGCTCTCAATAGCCACAAGTTCTTCTGGAGCAGATTGCTTGGCCGTATATAGGCGCAAATAAGCCACAGCAATCTGGGAGGGAGTGAAATGAGACAACAATTCATCCACGCTTGATTGCTCTTTTGGACTAATTTCTTCCTGCCAAGCTGGATCCGCCATTAAACGTTCACGATCTTTGGCCTTTACTTCATCTGCTGATGGTGGCGCTGCCCATTCAGCCACAACCTTAGCCCCTTGTAAGATACGTTCTGCTTTACGGCGAGCTGATGGCGGAACAATAAGAACAGAAATACCCTTGCGACCAGCCCTGCCAGTACGGCCTGAACGATGCATTAGTATTTCATAGTTGGTAGGTAGCTCTGCGTGAACCACCAGATCAAGATTTGGTAAATCAATCCCACGTGCGGCAACATCTGTGGCAACACAAATACGTGCTCTCCCATCCCTCATTGCCTGCAACGCATGCGATCGCTCCGTTTGGCTGAGTTCGCCTGACAGACTGACAACCGAAAAACCACGGTTGGATAGGCGTGTAGTCAAACGGTTAACCATCACGCGCGTATTAGCAAAAACTAAAGCGTTGGGGGCTTCATAAAATCTTAAAACATTAATTATAGCATTTTCTGTATCACGCGCAGCGACACCTAAGGCGCGATACTCAATATCACTATGTTGCGATTTCTCAGCAACAGTAGACACCCGCACCGAATCTTTTTGATAGGATTTAGCCAGGTGTGCTATCGACTTTGGTACCGTTGCAGAAAACATCAAGGTACGACGGATCTCAGGTGCGTGGCTTAAAATGAACTCCAAATCTTCCTTGAAGCCCAAATCCAACATCTCATCCGCTTCATCTAAGATGACAGCCCGTATCTCAGACAAATCGATTGAGCCCCGCGCAATGTGATCACGCAGTCGGCCTGGGGTCGCAACTACAATGTGGGCGCCACGATCTAGGGATCGGCGCTCGTCACGCATATCCATACCGCCAACACAAGATGCCATAGTTGCACGGGCCTCTGCATAGAGCCACTGCAACTCACGCTTGACCTGCAAAGCAAGCTCTCGAGTGGGCGCAATAACTAAAGCCAACGGCTTATTGGCTCGGCCAAACTCTTCTAAATTGCCTAGAAGGCTATCAGCTATGGCAAGACCAAAGCCTACTGTTTTACCTGATCCTGTTTGTGCTGAAACTAATAAATCGGCCTCGGCTAATTCAGGCGCCAAAACTGCGGATTGAACGGGAGTCAAAGTTTCATAGCCACGCTTATTTAGCGCGTCCGCAAGTGCTTGCTTCACAATAATTTCTTTCTATCTAGCGAGGACAGTGCTGCCCTCTACTGGAGCACAAACCCCAATTAACTTAATCCCTTTCGGATCAATGAGCGGGTAGGCTATTTTTAAGTTAAAGTATAGGGACAGCCAAGCAGTTTAAAACTATGGTTAGCCACACTTAGAATAACCACAATTCCCACAAGTCACACAGCCTTCCACCATGCGCAGTTCAAACTGCCCACAGCTTGAACATGCCGCTCCACGTGATTGGGACAAGTTCACAACCTCCGCCTTTGGATCAGCTTTAAGCCCCATACCTTTACCCAAAATAAAGCCAGTGTTTACCAGATGCTCTTCTATCACACTACCAATGGCCGCCAGAATTGATGGAATATACTTTCCATTCAGCCAAGCCCCACCACGTGGGTCAAATACTGCTTTTAACTCTTCAACGACAAAACTAACATCTCCACCACGCCGGAACACAGCTGAAATCATACGAGTAAGTGCAACAGTCCAGGCAAAATGCTCCATATTTTTGGAATTAATGAAGACTTCAAAAGGACGTCGGTGCCCATTCAATACTAGGTCATTAACCGTGATATATATAGCATGCTCACTATCTGGCCATTTTACTTTGTAAGTTTGGCCTTCCAGGGCTTCCGGACGGCTAAGTGGCTCACTTATGTAGACCACATCAGCACCATTATCCACTTCAGGAGCTTTTTCACTGGTCTCAGAGACTGATAAAACTGATCCAGTAACAGCGTTCGGACGGTATGTAGTGCAACCTTTGCAACCCTGATCCCACGCTGCCATATAGACGTCCTTGAACGCCTCAAAACTGATATCTTCTGGACAGTTAATAGTTTTAGAAATAGAACTATCTACCCATTTTTGAGCAGCCGCTTGCATGCGTACATGATCCATGGGGGCCAACGTCTGAGCATTTACAAAGTGATCCGGTAATTCTGCGTCGCCCATCTTATCACGCCACATTTTAACCGCATAATCCACCACCTCTTCCTCGGTGCGCGACCCGTCCTTCTGTAAAACTTTACGAGTATACGCATAGGCAAAAACAGGCTCAATTCCCGAGGACACATTGCCTGCATAAAGACTAATTGTGCCAGTTGGCGCTATACTGGTTAGGAGTGCATTACGAATTCCATGTTTTTCAATCAAATTGCGTACATCAGCATCCATCCCTTGCATGGCCCCACTAGATAGAAAACCCACCGGATCAAAAAGTGGGAAAGGCCCCTTTTCTTTAGATAGTTCAACCGATGCAAGATATGCCGCTCGCGCTATTTGATGCATCCAATTCTCAGTTTGAAGGGCTGCTTCCTCAGAACCATAGCGCAATCCAACCATTAAGAGCGCATCAGCAAGGCCAGTAACCCCAAGTCCAATACGCCGCTTTTGTTTTGCCTCTTGAGCCTGTGCATCAAGAGGGAAGCGGCTAGCGTCTACTACATTATCCATCATTCGAACTGCTGTTTTTACCAAATTGGCCATAGCCGTTTCATCTAAACTAGCATCTTTTTCAAACGGCTTAATCACAAGTCGCGCCATATTTATTGATCCCAACAAACAAGCCCCATAGGGAGGTAACGGTTGTTCACCACATGGGTTAGTAGCTGAAATTGTTTCACAGTAATTCAGATTATTAGCTTTGTTGATCCTATCAATAAAAATCACACCAGGCTCAGCGAATTCAAACGTCGAGCTCATGATTTGATCCCAGAGTTCCAACGCGTTTACCGTCTGATAAACCTCATCATTAAATACTAGATCCCAAGATCCATTTGTTTTCACGGCATCCATAAACGCATCAGTAACTAGAACCGAAACATTAAACATTCTTAGACGAGCCGGATCGCGCTTAGCCGTAATCAAGTCAACTATATCCGGATGATCACAACGCATTGTGGCCATCATTGCTCCACGCCTAGTGCCAGCAGACATAATTGTACGGCACATTGCATCCCAAACATCCATAAAGGAGAGTGGACCAGAGGCATCTGCCGCTACGCCCTTTACCTTGGCACCTGCAGGTCTAATTGTGCTGAAGTCATAGCCAATTCCTCCACCCTGTTGCATTGTCAACGCAGCTTCTTTGAGCATATCAAAGATACCACCCATACTGTCGGGAATGGTGCCCATAACAAAGCAGTTGAACAAAGTCACACTCCGCTCAGTGCCCGCCCCAGCGGTTATTCTTCCAGCGGGCAGAAATTTAAAATCAGACAGTGCCTCAAAAAAGATTTTCTCCCATTTTTTTGGTGAGTTTTCTACCAGCGCCAAAGCGCCTGCGATTCGCCGCCAGCTATCCTCAACCGTATCGTCAATCGGGGTGCCATCGCCTTCTTTAAATCGGTACTTCATGTCCCAGATTTGTTCTGCAATAGAGGCATCAAAGTGTGTCATAGAAAATTCCACCAAATAAATAGATAAGCAGGATTTGAAGGTAGGCACTTGGCCCAAAAAGGTCAACTTGTATCCTTCATCATAATCTGATCTTTTAACAACCGTGGCTGAGATACGGAGTAGCAATTGTCAGAGACTATAAACCTAATAAAATTAAGTGTTGGTACTGAGACCGTTCAAAACTTAGCTGACTGGCAGGATAGTCCAGCTGCTAGAACGGTAGATGGGCTGCCTCGGCACGTGACCCGAATGTGGCCAAAACGGAGTAAAGAATTATTAAAAGGTGGCTCAATTTACTGGGTCATAAAGGGGATTATTCTATGCCGTCAAAAGGTTTTGCGCCTAGATGAGGTATTTGGCGCAGACGGCATCAGGCGCTGCGCAATAGTCATTGAACCACAGCTGGTCCAGGTAGCCGCAACACCAAAACGGGCGTTCCAGGGATGGCGCTATTTACCCACCTCCGATTCACCCCCTGACTTGACCCGCCCAAGACCAAATGATGATGAGCTACCCCCAGAATTACAGGCTGAATTAGCTAATATTGGTATTTTATAATTTTTAATAAGGTCAACTTTATTTAAGCTTTTTAAATAATAGCCTCAAAAGTCATTAAGCCTTTGATCAGAGGCAGGGCGAGCCAGTAGTGGGGACGACGTATTCAATTTTATTTTACTGTTAGTTCAATTGGCCTGACTTTGGGCCACCAGTATCTCACGAACATGCTTCACCAAATCACCCCTTGGGCATTCAGTTTGGCTAGGTCTGGATTTCCATTCTTCTAAAGTAGCCTTTTTCGCTAATTCCGTCCCAAGAATTAAGTCCTTAATCTGAACCACACCAGCCGCCTTTTCATCACCACCCTCTATAACTGCAATCGGACTTCTACGGGTGTCTGCGTATTTCAGTTGATTACCAAAGTTTTTTGGGTTTCCAAGGTAAACCTCAGCGCGAATACCAGCATTTCGTAATTCGGATGCCATTGTTTGATAGTCAGCCATCCGATCCCTGTCCATAACAGTTATTACTACCGGACCTACATTGCCTTCGACAATTTGCCCCTTCATTCGCAGGGCAGCCAGCAGACGGTCCACACCAATCGAAACTCCAGCAGCAGGGACCTCTTGGCCAGTGAACCGCTTGACAAGGTCATCATATCTGCCACCACCTGCAACCGATCCAAATTTCCGCGGTCGGCCCTTTTCATCATTTATCTCAAATGTCAGCTCAGCCTCATAGACCGGACCGGTATAATAGCCCAGGCCACGCACCACAGATGGATCCAGAAGTATCTGCTCTGTTCCATACCCCTGAGCAATAACGAGATTGGAAATCTGTTCCAATTCCTTTACGCCAGCCTCACCAATTTCTGAACCTTTTACGAGCCCAATTAAATTATTTAGTGTTTTTTCTGACGTAGCTCCAATCGCTTGCATGAACGCCATCAAAACATCGATTTGTCCACCTGTCAGACTGGCACCAGTAGTAAAATCTCCACTACCATCTATCCGGCCTACACCTAATAACTGCTTAACGCCCTCGAAGCCCAGCCGATCAAACTTATCAATCGCGCGTAGGACAATTCCCTTCTCTTCCAAAAATTTGGTAGGATCATCAGGATCAATAAGACCAGCCTGTTCCATAATACCATTCAGAATTTTGCGATTATTAACACGGATAATGTAGTCACCACGTTCAATACCAACATGCTCCAAAGTGTCTGCGAGCATTGTACAAATTTCTGCATCTGCCGCCATACCGGATGAGCCAACAGTATCCGCATCACATTGATAAAATTGCCTGAACCTTCCGGGGCCTGGCTTTTCATTACGCCAGACAGGGCCCATCGCAAAGCGACGGTAGGGGTTCGGTAAGTCATTCTTATTTTGTGCGTAAACTCTAGCCAATGGAGCTGTCAAATCATAGCGAAGTGCCAGCCAGTCTTCATCTTCTTTCCAAGCAAAAACTCCAGCATTTGGACGATCTACATCAGGTAAAAATTTCCCCAGCGCGTCAACAGTTTCAACAGCACTGCTCTCAAGCTGCTCAAAGCCATAAAGATGATAAACCTCTGAGATTTTATTTAACATGTCCGCACGTGCAGAAACGTCCGCACTAAAATAATCACGAAAACCCTTTGGCGGTAATGCCTTGGGCCGTGGTTGATTTTTTTGTTTGCCCATAAAAAACCTCACAATTTATCGTTAGCATTTAACGGTCCACGAGCAAAGGAGCAACATATGAGTTAAAACCAACCAATATTTTATTCTGACTGATTTCACTTGAACGAAATGCGGTAATCAATCACACACTGTTAATGACAAAAGCTTTAGAAGAACAGATCGCACATTTAACGCGCGCAGTAGAAGACCTTTCAGATGTGGTTGCCAAGCAGGATATTGAGCTCCGCCAGCTTACACAATTAGTGGACCACTTAGCCAAAAAAATCCAAGGGCGAGAGCCAGATAGTGGCGGTGTGATTTTTAGTGATGAACGTCCACCACACTACTGAATTCAAAAAAGAGTTAGTCAGCAACTAATCAGTCTGAAGCCTATAGATCTTCAACCATCAACACACCCGGAAGACTTTTTAGGGCCCCTTTGATCTGTGGTGTCACCGAAAAATTTTGTCCAAGTTCCATATCCACTTCACCTGGCAAGCTTTCATCCATTAAACAAAAGGATATTGGACCTTTATTCGCGTTTTTAACCACTTTTGTAGCTTCATTAAGAACAGTAGCAACTGATGAGATGGATTCGACAGATTCAAGGTAAATCCTGAGCCCTGCAGCTCCAAATTGGGCAACTGCACCATCCATTGGCTGGGCTGATCGGCAGAGCAATTTTAGTTGTTCCGTTTCCATTGTCGCTTCCACACTAATAACTATTTTAGATCCAACTTCCAGATAGTCACGGCATGCCTCCAATGTATCACTAAACATTGTAGCTTCATAATTTCCAGTAGTGTCACTCAGCTGTATAAAAGCAAAACGGTTACCTCGGGCGGATTTTCGTTCTTGCCTTCCCGCCACAATACCTGACAATTTAGCTACAAGCGGTCCATTCTTAACTTTTTCACGAAGCTGGTCGAGAGTTATGACGCCTGATCGCCTTAAAGATGAGCTGTAATCGTCAAGTGGATGTCCCGAAAGGTAAAAGCCAATTGCCTTAAACTCTTCACCTAATTTCTCAGCTGGTAACCAGTTTTCAACAGAAGACAGCCTTGGCTCCGGCAGGTCATCACCAGCCTCACCAAACAAGCTAACTTGATTTGAATTTCGCTGTTCGTGGACAGTGGCCGAATAACCAACCAGAGCGTCGAGACTTTGAAATACCCGATTACGATTGAGATCTAATTCGTCAAATGCTCCAGCTCGCGCAAGCATCTCAAGTGGTCGTTTGCCTAGCCGTTTTAAGTCTACTCGTCTCGCAAAATCAAAAAGTGTTACAAAGGGTTTTCCAGCCCGTCCATCTAACACCAAGTGCATTGCCTCAGCCCCAACATTTTTTAACGCCCCTAAACCGTACACCAAGGTACCTTCCAATACGTCAAAACGCGGCTGACTGCGGTTCACACAAGGCGGCGTAAACGCTAACTCAAGGCCCTTTCGAACTTCATTGAAATATACGGCAAGTTTGTCAGTGAGATGCAAATCACAATTCATTACGCCAGCCATAAATTCTACGGGATGGTTAGCTTTCAGCCAGGCTGTTTGATAGCTTACTACTGCATAGGCCGCGGCATGAGATTTATTGAAACCATAGTTGGCAAATTTATCTAACAAGTCCCAAGTATCGTTAGCTGTTTTCTCATCAACTGCATTGGTGGCTGCACCAGTCAGAAATTTTGGTTTTTCTGCGTCCATGGCTTCCTGAATTTTTTTGCCCATCGCGCGGCGAAGTAAATCAGCTCCCCCAAGCGAGTAACCCGCCATTTGACGTGCAATTTCCATTACCTGCTCTTGATAGACAATAATTCCTTGTGTTTCGTCAAGAATGTGATCCACTGATGGATGAAGCAATTCACGTTCACTTAGACCGTTTTTAACTTCACAATACTTTGGAATGTTTTCCATAGGACCAGGTCGGTAAAGCGCCACCAAGGCGACGATGTCCTCAATGCAATTAGGCTTCATGCGCTTAAGTGCGTCCATCATTCCACTGGACTCCACCTGAAAGACTGCAACTGTATTTGCCGCTGAATATAGTTCAAAAGCCAAAGTATCATCCAGCGGAATGGCGTTAATATCGCCCTCAGTCCCGATCTTGGGGTCGTAAAGCTTGTGCCCTTTGGAGTTTATATGCAGTTTTCTTGTACGGTTGATCAAATCAATTGAGTTTTGGATGACAGTCAGAGTTTTCAGGCCCAGAAAATCAAATTTAACTAACCCTGCCTGTTCAACCCACTTCATATTAAATTGAGTTGCTGGCATATCTGACCTTGGATCCTGATAAAGTGGAACTAATTGTTCTAAAGGCCGATCTCCAATTACTACTCCAGCCGCATGAGTCGATGCATTGCGCAAAAGTCCTTCCACTTGTTGGGCGTAGTTAAGTAATCTGTCCACTACTTCTTCAGATTTGGCTTCCGCGCGCAAACGCGGCTCATCAGCTAAAGCTTTTTCAATGCTTACTGGCTTTACGCCTTCTACAGGTATCATTTTTGATAGACGATCAACCTGTCCGTAAGGCATTTGAAGAACACGGCCAACATCTCGAACGGCCGCTTTAGAAAGTAGCGCGCCAAAGGTAATAATTTGGCCAACTCGATCGCGCCCATATTTCTTTTGAACGTACCTGATAACTTCTTCCCGGCGATCCATACAAAAATCAATGTCAAAATCAGGTATAGAAACCCGTTCTGGGTTCAGAAAACGTTCAAACAGCAAACCATAACGCAGTGGATCAAGGTCAGTGATAGTTAGTGCGTACGCAACGAGTGACCCAGCGCCTGATCCACGGCCCGGCCCCACGGGAATATTCTGAGCCTTAGTCCATTCAATAAAATCTGCTACAATTAAGAAGTATCCCGGGAAGCCCATTCCTTCGATAGTATCTAGTTCAAAATCAAGACGTTTTTGATATTCTTCTTGGGATACGGCATGCTGAATTACGGCTAGGCGTTGCTTTAAGCCTTCATTTGATTTTCGACGTAATTCGTCCACTTCGTTATCTGCAAATTTAGGTAAAATTGGGTCTCGCTTGTAGGCTTTAAATGCGCAGCGCCGTGCCACCTCAACCGTATTTTCTAAAGCTTCAGGCAAATCAGCAAACAATACCGCCATTTCAGCTGGGGTTTTCAAATAATGTTGTGGCGTTAAGCGTCTGCGCGGTTCCTGTTGATCAACGTAGGATCCGTCAGCAATACAAAGTAGCGCATCGTGAGCCTCGTACATTTTAGCCTTATCAAAATATACGTCATTTGTAGCCAACAGTGGTAAATCCATAGCATAAGCTAACTCAATTAAACCACGTTCACTCAATCTTTCAGCATCTGGCACAACGCCGTCCTCGCTGGGATGGCGTTGCAATTCTATATAAAGTCGGTCGCCATAGGCTTGCACTAGTTTTTCAGCTAGGCTCTGTATCTTTGCTAGTTGTCCGGCTTGCACTAGACGTCCTAGTGGGCCGTCAGAGCCTCCAGTAAGGCAAATTATACCTTCAGCATGCTCGATGAGGTCAGATATTTGTACCTGGGGCACTTCACCATTCGAATTCAAGTACAGGCGGGAATTAAGTAACAATAGGTTCTCATAACCGCGTTCGTTTTGCGCCAATAAAACTAACGGTGCAGGCAAACGTGTTTTTTCACCCGGTGCAGCGGGATCATAAGCAAGATCAACTTGGCAGCCTATGATTGGCTGGATTCCAGCCTGCGAGGCTACTTCAGAAAACTCTAAAGCACAGAACATATTGTTGGTATCTGTGATAGCAATTGCCGGCATCTTCATTGCCGATACCATCTCAGGTAGTTTTTTGAGCCTCAGCGCTCCCTCCAGGAGTGAATATTCGCTGTGGGCCCTCAGATGAATAAATTTTAGATTCTTTTTCATGGATTATGATTAAACTGCTCACCGATTATCAGCCAGCAAAAATTCAAAATATCGGAATAAGACACTAAATGCCATTAAGCCAACTTAATGTAGATATATATTTTACTTGCCATAGCCATCACAATCGGTGCTAAATAAATCTGTTCTCGCCTTGGTCTTACGCCGCATCGGGCCTAGGCGTGAGGAACGTAACAGACAGTGGCTTGATTTCTTAATATGAAAATTTCGTTTCGTCTGAATGGCGTGTCTGTGTCTACCCTCGCACCCACTGGGACAGAGACTTTACTCGAGTATCTGCGCCAAGATAAAGGGCTTTGTGGCACAAAGGAGGGCTGTAATGAGGGTGATTGCGGTGCATGCTCAATTATTTTGACAGGCGAAAATGGCGTTCCACGGGCCATGAATTCGTGCATTCTATTCTTGCCACAAATCCAAGGGCGTTCCGTGCGGACAGTAGAAGGCATTAGTGGGCCAGATGGAACATTACATCCGGTTCAGGAGGCTATGATTTCGCAACACGGAGCGCAATGTGGATTTTGTACACCAGGTTTCATTACCACTATGGCGGCAGCTCACTCCGCTGGCGAAAAAGATTTTGATACGGCTCTGGCCGGGAATCTGTGCCGCTGTACGGGCTATGCGCCAATTGTGAGAGCCGCTAAACTTGCCGCCCAAGGCCAAGTGCCAGATTGGATGCAGGAGGGCCCACAACCAAGTAGCCAGCCCACAAGTTCAGATTTAATATTCTGTCCTGAAACTTCAGATGATCTAGCCCAGTGGTACGAGAACAACCCTGAGGCAACGTTGGTAGCCGGTGGCACCGATGTTGGCCTTTGGGTTACAAAGCAGATGCGTAATCTTACCCCATTAGCTTTTCTTGGCCATGCCAAAGACTTACGTCAAATAGAAGACCACGGGCAGTATTTGCGTGTAGGTGCAACTACTACAATTACAAACTTTATGGAGGCAATTGCCCCACTATACCCTTCATTTAATGCTATGTTATCACGCTATGGTAGCCCTCAGATACGTAATGCCGCAACAATCGGCGGGAATATAGCCAATGGTTCTCCAATTGGTGACGGACCCCCAGCTTTAATCGCTTTAGGCGCCACGCTGATCCTGCGCCAAGGTGATAAACGCAGACGAATGCCATTAGAAGATTTTTTTATAGCTTACCAAAAACAAGACCGTTTACGCGGCGAATTTGTGGAAGCTATCGAATTGCCAAAAGATCAAAATAGATTGCGTTGCTACAAGCTATCAAAACGGTTTGATCAGGATATTTCAGCCGTTTGTGGATGCATTAACATCTCGGTTGAAGGCAATATAATAAAAACCGTCCGGATCGCCTTTGGTGGTATGGCCGCGACTCCATCCCGCGCCAACAAAACTGAAGAAATCTTAGTAGGGAAAGTTTGGGAGATTAAAACCTTTGAGAACGCTAAAGCAACTTTGTTGCAGGATTTTTCTCCAATGTCTGACGCTCGTGCCAGCGCACTATATCGTTCTGAAACTGCTCAAAACATGTTACTGCGCTATTTCAATGAACTTGAAAATACCCCAGTAAATATTCTAGAGGTGCGAGCGTGACTTTGACACAATCTTTGCCACATGATGCAGCTCTCCAGCATGTCAGTGGTACCGCCCGTTACGTAGATGATATCCCCACCCCTGCCAGTACTTTACATCTTGCTTTTGGTCTATCGCCGGTGGCCAAAGGCGAAATTAGGTCACTTGATATTAGCGCAGTCAGGGCCGCCAAGGGTGTACGGTTAGTACTTCGGGCTGAGGACTTACCATTTGCTAATGATGTTTCACCATCGGCACATGATGAACCTTTATTGGCAGACAGGTTTCTACACTATGCGGGCCAGCCAATATTTATTGTGGTCGCAGATAGCCACCTGCTTGCACGAAAGGCGGCCCAACTGGCCAAATTTGAAATTGATGAGGCGGTTCCAATTATTACTATAGAGGACGCTCTCATTTCAAACAGTCGCTTTGAGAGTGCTCCACGTATTTATACAAAAGGTACACCAGACACGGTGTTTCCAGATGCCTTACACCAGACTAATGGAAGCCTGAACTTGGGTGGACAGGAGCATTTTTATCTTGAAGGGCAAGCTGCTTTAGCCCTGCCCGGTGAATATGGCGATATAGTTGTACATTCCTCCACGCAGCACCCGTCGGAGATACAACACAAAGTAGCGGAGGCGCTAAATTTAGCACAGCACGCAGTTAAGGTTGAAGTGCGTCGCATGGGTGGTGGATTTGGTGGCAAGGAGAGCCAAGGCAATGCTTTGGCTGTGGCATGTGCAATCGCGGCTGTACAAACCGGACAGCCATGTAAAATGCGGTATGACCGTGATGATGACTTTATTATCACTGGCAAACGCCACGACTGTCGGGTCGACTACAAGGTGGGTTTCGACCAGCACGGCAGGGTCCAAGCACTA
>Ga0307998_1000440_pt1 | contig 23810 bp, 26 predicted proteins | sample Davwhametageno37_FD_203147 | JGI IMG/M metagenome (GOLD analysis project Ga0307998, IMG submission 203147) | Marine microbial communities from Davis Island wharf, Antarctic Ocean - #37 | ecosystem: Environmental > Aquatic > Marine > Unclassified | place: Antarctic Ocean: Davis Island wharf... | reverse complement strand
CTTTTAGTATGAGCAATGGCGGGCAAATAGTCAGCTTAGCTGCTGGCGGAACTGGGGTAATTTTTGTTACCTTAGCTGGTATTGCAACAACATCTAAAAGAGATTTTTCATCGATGGGAAAATTCCTTATGATTGGCCTTATTCTATTGATACTGGCAATGCTAGCAAATATGTTCTTTCAGATTCCAGCCTTATCATTAGCTATCTCATCTATTGCCGTGCTTATATTTTCAGGTTTTATTTTATACGATGTTAATCGTATCGTTAGAGGCGGAGAGACCAACTATGTAATGGCTACTCTGTCTCTGTACTTAAATATATATAATCTATTTGTACATTTACTCCATCTATTGATGGCATTAATGGGTAGAGAATAATCTTTGAACGTCAATTAAAAAACCGCGATTTATCCGCGGTTTTTTTTTGCTCTTTTTCCCTCAAAAAAACGCCGAAGCAATTGTTTTGATTCCTCTTCAAGAATACCTCCTGTTAGTGAGCAATGATGATTAAGTGTTTTGTCTTCCGCTAAATTAATTTTACCCCCACATGCCCCTGTTTTAAGATCCCATGCACCAAAGAATACTCTTTTTATTCTTGCATGAAAAATAGCACCCAAACACATAATGCACGGCTCTAGAGTTACATATAGATCACAATTAACGAGACGGTAATTTTTTAGATAATTCGAAGCTTGTTGAATTGCAATTATTTCAGCATGAGCTATTGGGTTATTTTGAGAGATTGACTTATTTCTTCCAAAACCAATAATTTTATTTTCATGAACAACAATTGCGCCGACTGGAACTTCATCTTCTGCGAATGATGCTCTTGCTTGCTCTAGAGCTTGGTCCATAAATTTTGAATATATTTTAATATTAGTCATCTACTAGTTTTTACTGAAGATTATTGTTCGTGAAAAATGACTAAGAGTATGCATGTAGTTATATCCTGAAAAAAATGAATTATAATGATTGTTAAGGTCTATCTAATAACTATAATTTATTTAAAAGAGCTTAACAAACGATGCGATACTTAATTGAAGGAATTAGACAATAAATGAAGAAATTAGCCGATACAGAAGTCGATATTAATAAATTATTAGCTGAGCGCTGGAGCCCAAGAGCTTTTAATCCTGAATTTATAATAGATAATAATTTATTATTATCCCTACTTGAAGCTGCTAGATGGGCACCTTCCTGTTATGGTGATCAACCATGGAGGTTTGTTGTATTTCAGAAGCATGATATTACTTCGTGGGTTGGAGCGCTTAATTGCCTATCAGTTGGGAATCAGAATTGGGCTATGGATGCATCAATATTAATTGTTGTATGTGCTAATAAAGTTTTTGATCATAATAAGGAGCCAAATCGTTGGGCTCAGTATGATACAGGTGCATCCGCAGAAAATATTTGCCTTCAAGCTGTAAGTTTAGGTCTCTCTACTCATCAAATGGGTGGTTTCGATGAAGAAAAAATAAGAAATTTGTCGAGTATTCCTAAGCAATTTGATATTCTCTCAGTAATGGCTGTTGGGGAAGCTTTAAAAGAGAGTACTTTTACAGAGGAACAAAAGATAAGAGAGCAGCTACCAAGAAAAAGAAAGGCTCTTAATGAAATATATTTTAATAATAAATGGAAATAATTAAGGATAGAGATGACAAATTTAGTGGTTCTAACAAAAGAAAATTTCAAAAAAACGATTGAATCAAATGCGTTCTTAGTAATTGATTTTTGGGCGCCGTGGTGTGAACCATGTGTAAATTTCACGCCAACCTTTGAGGCAGCAGCAAAAAAAAATACGGACATTATTTTTGGTATGGTTAACACCGAAGAAGATCCAGAGATTGGAGAATATTTTCAGGTTGAAAAAATTCCCGGATTACTTGTTATAAGAGATCGCGCCGGTATTCATGCTCAGGTTGGTGAGATAGGAGCCCCTGCATTTGATGAAATTATCAAATGGGCAAGAGATTTTGATATGACAACTATTGAAGACTATTATAAAAAGCAGGATAATAAGGAGTTGAATTAATAGAGTTTTTTGAGGTATTTTATTGGGTCAATTGATTTCCCGCCATCCCTTACCTCAAAGATTAAAGTTACCTCTTCTGTTGCTGAATTGCCCATAATGCCTATAGTTTGTCCGGCCTTAACAAATTGATTTTCAGCAACAAGGATTTCATTCTGATTTCCATATACAGTCAATATCCCGTCATCATGTTTTAAAATAACAAGCTTCCCGTATCCTTTTAAATCTTCCCCTGCGTAGATAATTTTTCCCTTAGTAACAGCTCTAATCTCTTGGCCTAATTGCCCTTCAATTTTAATACCCTTATTCCCATTGGCTATATCAAAATTCGAGATGATTTTTCCTTCTGTTGGACTTACCCATATATTAGATATTTTTTTTCGGCTAGCAACAATTTTACTTGCCCTCTTTAGAGTTTTTGATGAATAGATCTCACGAATAACTTTAGGCTTATTAACTTGAACAGGCGCAAAAATTTGGGGTTCTTCTATTATGAGATCTTCTTGATCTAAGGGTAGTGTTTCTACTTCATTACTTCGTAATGGTTTTTCAACTTCAACTGGATTCTTTTGCCTTAATAAGTCGAATCGAATTAAGTCACCTTTTTTTATTTTATATGGTTTATCTAGACCATTAGCTTTTGCTACATCCTTATAATTAAATCCACATATCAGGCTTATACTAAACAAGGTTTCTCCAGATTTTACTTTGTATACATCAGGACACCTCTCCTCTTTCTTTAATATTTCACCCTGAACTGGAGTAGGAATTTTTGATGCACACCCAGAAATTAGAATAGCAAAAAAGAGAAGCAGAAAATTAAATTTATTTTTCATTAAGCTATAATTTCATCCATTTTTTTATTGAGTCCGTTTCTTTGTGGTTTGTTAAATCTGACTGAATAGGTGATATTGAAACATAATTATTCATAATTGCAAAAAAATCTGTTCCAGGCCCGCTATCATTAGGCTCTCCAACTGCTCCAACCCAATACAACACCTTCCCATCAACCCCAGCTTTTTTAATTGCTGGTTGTGCTCCATGTCTTCTACCAAGCCTGGTAATTTCTAATCCTTTGATTTCTGAATAAGGTACATCAGGAACATTAACATTTAATAAGGTTACATTTGTATGAGGTTGCTTACTATGCCTTTCAATTAAGTCTATTATAACTTTTGCTGCTGTCTCAAAATATTTAGGTTCTGAACTACCCATTGATACGGCTATAGATGGTATACCAAGAAGAAAGCCTTCCATTGCTGCACCAACAGTTCCAGAGTAAATTGTGTCATCACCCATATTGGCTCCGTCATTAATGCCAGAAATAACCATATCAGGTTTAAATGGAATTAATCCTGTTAGTGCAATATGAACACAATCTGTTGGCGTACCTACAACGCAATATAGCCTTGAGTTTATTTTACTGACTGCTATTCCTTTATTTAGTGACAATGAACTGCTTGCCCCGCTTTTATTCTTATCGGGAGCCACTACCACAACATCAGCAATTTTTTTTAAGTGATCTACTAGAATATTTATTCCTGGAGCAAGATACCCATCATCATTTGATACTAAAATTTTCATAACTACCTAGTTTTTTTACAATAATAAATTGAACAAAGAAAAAATAATATAGTTAAACAAATTTGGACTAAAGCAAATTCTTTCGAAGGGCTTACATCACTATAATACCGAACCACACCTTCAATAAAAAATATCATAATTAACATACTTGACCACTGAAATGTATACCTATCTTTTTTAAGTATTCCGACTAGTGGAACCAATAGAATTGCTGATTTTAATACCATCCATGTAGTTTTGCTATGAATAGGATTAAAACCTATTTCCCATAAAAGATTTAGAAAAATTAATGCAATTAAACTAAAGGCTGACCCTAAAAATAAATTATTTGCTGTTAATTTTTTTTGCAACTTCTGCAAGCCTTACTCCTTGGGCAATACATATTTTTTTTTCGTCTTCCGTAATTGGGTTATCATTTTTACCTCCTCCAACATGGCTTGCTCCATAAGGAGTTCCACCACTAGTAGAATTTGATAATGACGGAACAGAATACGGTATACCCATGATAATCATTCCTAGATGAAATAGTGGTAGTTGCATACTTAAAAGTGTTGATTCATTTCCTCCATGTATTGAGCCAGAAGATGTAAATACGCATGCAGGTTTATTTTCTAGAGATCCTTTCATCCAGGCTGCTGTAGCATTATCTAAAAAATATTTCAATGGAGCAGCCATATTGCCGAAGCGTGTTGGGCTTCCAAGCGCAAGGCCGGAACAAGACTCTAGGTCTTCAGTAGTGGCAAATAGAGAGCCTGACTCCGGAATCTCACTTTTTGCGTTCATAGTTTCCGGGAATACGTTAGGTACAGTTCTAATTTTTGCTGTAAATCCATCAACAGAATTAATACCCCTTCCAATTAATGAAGCCATTTCTTTAACTGATCCACCTTTTGAGTAATAAAGAACTAAAATTTCAGACATTTAGATATTCTTAGCTAAATGAATGGCTATACCCAAATAGGTTTGTGGTGTTAGTCCAATTAAATAGTCTTTGTCTTCTGAAGGGATTTCTAAAGCACTAATAAACTCATGAAGAATGTGCTGGTTAATTTTTTGAGACCCCCTAGTTAGATCTTTTAATTTTTCATAGGGATTACTAATACCATTTTTTCGCATTACAGTTTGAATTGGCTCAGCAAGGACCTCCCAAGCAACATCTAAATCAAAATTTATTTTTTCTTCATTTACTTCTAGTTTATCAAGACCTTTAAGGCAAGATTTATATGCTATTAGGCCGTATCCCAGGGCAAGACCAATATTTCGTAAGACTGTAGAGTCAGTCAGGTCCCTTTGCCAGCGAGATAATGGAAGTTTCTCTGCTAAGTGGGTGAGAAGTGCATTGGCTAAGCCTAAATTACCTTCTGAGTTCTCGAAGTCAATAGGATTAACTTTATGTGGCATTGTTGATGAGCCTACCTCGTTCTTTATAGTCTTTTGTGTGAAATATCCATTGGAAATGTAGCTCCATAGATCTCGGTTTAGGTCGATAAGAATTGTATTAACCCTTATCAAAGAATGAAAAGTTTCAGCCATAAAGTCATGAGGTTCTATTTGGGTGGTGTAAGTATTTTGTTTTAAACCCAAGGATTCTATAAATACCCTGGAGAAATTATGCCAGTCCTTATTTGGGTAGGCTGATAAATGTGCATTATAATTTCCTACTGCTCCATTCATCTTACCAAGATAATCTTGCTTCGAAATAATTTCTATTTGCCTTCCAAAGCGAGATGAAACATTCGCGAATTCTTTTCCTAGTGACGTTGGACTGGCGGTTTGTCCATGAGTCCTGGCAAGCATAGGAATTGATGAGTATAGTTTTGATTTAAAAGAAAGCTGATCCTCTAACTTTTTCATTGAAGGAATAATGGTTTTCTCCATGCCTTCTTTTAGCATCAATGAATACGAGAGATTATTAATATCCTCTGATGTGCATGCAAAATGAATAAACTCTGAAACAGCCTGAATTTCTGGATTTGATTTTAGGTTATCTTTTAACCAGTATTCAACAGCCTTAACATCATGATTGGTGTCTTTTTCTATTATTTTTACTGATTCGGCATCTTCTAAAGAGAAATGTTGGATAACTGAATCTAATTGTTGCTTAGTTTTTTCTGAAAACTTGGAGACTTCTTTTATTTCATGGTCATCACTTAAGGCTATAAGCCATAAAATTTCAATTTTAACTCTGTACTTAATCAGCCCAAATTCACTAAAAAAAGGTCTTAGATTATCTGCCTGAGCCGAGTATCTCCCATCTATTGTTGATAAAGCATTTAATGCAGAAGTCATAATTAACTTTTAGTAGTGTAGTTTAATATTTTACCTGATTTAAATGATCTTAAGAAGATATGCGAATTGCTTTGGGAAATATTTTTTTTCATTTAAAATGTAATTCTAATAAATATAAAAAGAATTCATAAAAATGATTGAAGATTATTTAAAGCATAAAGCTGAACGTCAAAAAAATAATCTACCACCATTACCTCTCGACTCAAAACAGACTGCTGAATTAGTCGAGCTCTTAAAAAAAGACAATACAGATAATGCTGAATTTTTAATTGACCTTCTTTCGGAACATGTCCCTGCAGGAGTTGATCAGGCAGCCTTTGTCAAAGCAGCCTTCCTAACAGATATAGCCAATAATAATACTCAAAGCCCTTATATAAAAGCAGAAAGGGCTATTGAATTATTAGGGACTATGTTGGGAGGATACAATGTTCAGTCATTAGTTTCACTTCTAACTACTGATAATGCAGCTAAGGCCGTTAAAGTTCTATCACGAATAACGCTTATTTTTGATGCTTTTTATGATGTAGAGAAATTATACGAAAATGGTAATCCATATGCTGCATCCCTATTAAGTGCATGGGCAAATGCTGAATGGTTTTTATCAAAAGACACCATTCCTAGATCAATTAAGGCTATAGTTTTTCGTATAGATGGTGAAACCAATACAGATGATTTATCTCCAGCTCAGGAAGCATGGTCAAGGGCAGATATTCCGCTTCATGCTCAGTCGATATTAAAAAATAAAATGTCTGATGCAATTAAAAAAATTAAGGCTCTAAAAGAAAATAAATTACCAATTGCTTATGTGGGAGATATTGTTGGTACTGGGTCTTCCAGAAAATCAGCTATTAATTCTCTTCAATGGTACATGGGAAAAAAAATTCCCTTTATCCCTAATAAAAATTCAGGCGGTATTGTTTTGGGCAATAAAATTGCCCCAATTTTCTTTAATACAGCTGAAGATTCTGGAGCACTTCCAATTCAGTGTGATGTTTCTAAAATGAAAATGGGAGATGTTATAGAGATTGATCTTATTAAGAGCAATATCTCTCTAAACGATAAACTCTTAACTGAATTTAAGTTAACTCCAATAACAATTCTTGATGAGCTTAGGGCAGGGGGAAGAATTCCATTAATAATAGGTCGGGAATTAACAGAAAAGGCAAGGATAGCTTTAAAGCTTCCAAAATCTGAAGTATTTATAGATGCAATACCTCAAGATAAATCAAACCAATCTGGCTACACATTAGCTCAAAAAATAGTAGGAAAGGCTTGTGGTATCAGGGGAGTTCGACCAGGAACTTATTGTGAGCCTAAGATCACAACAGTTGGCTCTCAGGATACAACTGGGGCTATGACAAGAGATGAATTAAAGGAGTTAGCATGCTTAGGATTTAGTGCTGATTTAGTGATGCAAAGTTTTTGTCATACGGCCGCCTATCCAAAGCCAGTAGATATTGAGCTTCAACATTCACTTCCAGATTTTATAAGTAGTAGGGGGGGTGTGTCATTAAAAGCTGGTGATGGTGTAATTCATTCATGGTTAAACAGAATGATTTTACCTGATACCGTTGGGACTGGAGGGGATTCTCATACACGTTTCCCGCTTGGAATTTCATTTCCTGCTGGCTCAGGATTGGTTGCATTTTCAGCGGCTTTGGGTGTAATGCCACTAGATATGCCTGAATCAGTCCTGGTTAAATTTAGCGGGGAATTGCAACCGGGAATTACTTTAAGAGATCTAGTTAACGCTATCCCCTACTTCGCGATTAAAGATGGAGAGCTAACTGTAGGAAAACAGGGTAAAAAAAATATTTTTAGCGGAAAAATTATGGAGATAGAGGGCCTGCCAGACTTAAAAGTTGAGCAGGCTTTTGAATTTTCTGATGCTTCTGCCGAAAGATCCGCCAATGGATGTACAGTTAAATTAAATAAAGGCCCAGTCATTGAATATCTTAATTCAAATATTGCGCTAATGCAGGATATGATCGAAGCTGGTTATCAAGACGAAAGATCATTAAAACGAAGAATTGAAAGTATGAAAAAATGGTTAGCCTCACAGGCTTTATTAGAGGCTGATTTAGATGCCACATATGCGTACACCTTAAATATTAATTTAAATGAGATAACTGAGCCATTAATTGCATGCCCAAATGACCCTGACAATATTAAGACATTATCAGAGATTTCAAACGATAAAATTGATGAAGTATTTATAGGTAGCTGTATGACTAATATCGGACATTACAGGGCTGCAGCGAAAGTACTAGAGGGATATGGAAAAATAAAAACTATTTTATGGATTGCTCCTCCAACAAGAATGGATGAGAAACAATTAATAGAAGAAGGGGCCTACAATATATTTAAAGATGCCGGCGCTAGAACTGAGATTCCTGGGTGTAGCCTCTGTATGGGAAACCAAGCACGGGTTAATGATAAGGCAAAAGTTTTTTCAACGAGCACTCGAAACTTTGATAATCGCATGGGAAATGATGCGCAAGTCTATCTTGGATCAGCAGAGCTAGCAGCATTTTGCTCACTTTTAGGTTATATACCTAACAAAAAGGAATATCTTTCATTAATGGCCAATAAAATTAATCCTTTTAGTGGCGATATATACAGATACCTCAATTTTGATCAAATGCAAGATTACAATTCGAAAAAAGTCATTGAAATTAACTCTATTTCATAGAATGTGATATGGAATACGATGCTAATTGTAAAAAATGCACTCGCTTAAATCATTTCCTTCTTAATGCTAAAAAAAAATACCCTGCTTATTTTTGTAAGCCTGTACCAAGTTTTGGGGAAAAAGAACCAGGTTTGTTGATAATTGGTTTAGCGCCCGGAATGCATGGAGCGAATAATACAGGAAGACCATTTACAGGTGATCACGCAGGAATATTACTCTATAAAACTTTATTTATGTTTGGATTTTCAAATAAACCATCCTCTATTTCAACAGATGATGGCCTTGCTCTTAAAAATTGTAGAATAACAAATGCAGTAAAATGCCTGCCCCCTGAAAATAAACCCACCTTAGAAGAAGTAAAAAACTGTACTTCGTTTCTTAGAGTGGAATTAAATAATTTACCAAATAATACAATAGTCCTTGCTTTGGGATTAGTGGCACATAGTGCATTATTAATTGCACTTAATTATCAAAAAAATAAGTATAAATTCTCACATGGTGGTCGACATGTATTACCAAATAAGCTAGTTTTGTATAATAGTTATCATTGCAGTAGATACAACACGCAAACAAAGCGATTAACGGAAAAAATGTTTGAAGATATTTTCTTATCAATCAGAAATGAAATGGAGAATTAAATGCCTTATATTAATATCAAGCTTGCTGGGAGTTTAAATCATAACCAAAAAGAAGAAATTGCCAAAGAAATAACAGATTTGATGCAGAGAGTTGCGAATAAACCACCTTCATATACGTACATTGTTTTTGATGAGGTTAAATCTGAGGACTGGTCAATTGGAGGAAGTTTACTAGGTTAAATTTTGAAAGAAGAACTTAAAAATCTTGTAAAGAATATGCCTGGCTTCCCAGGTGTTTATCGTATGTTAAATGCCAAGGAAGAAGTTATTTATATTGGTAAGGCAAAAGATTTAAAAAAAAGGGTCAGATCATATTTCTCGAAGAAGCAAGATAGCCCCCGAACTAAAATTATGGTGGGTAATATTGATAGTATTGAATTTACAGTGACTAATACTGAAGCAGAAGCATTAATTCTTGAAAATAATTTAATTAAGAAATTTATGCCTCGTTACAATGTAATTTTTCGTGATGATAAATCATATCCTTATTTAGCAATAACTGGCGATAAATACCCTAGAATAAAATTTCATAGGGGTTTGAAAAAAAAAGGTACGCAATATTTTGGACCTTTTCCAAACTCAAATGCCGCCAAAGAGAGCATTCAATTACTCCAAAAAGTTTTTATGCTTAGAACCTGTCAGAATTCTATTTTTAATAATAGAACGAGACCCTGTCTTGAGTACCAGATTAAAAGATGTACTGCGCCATGCGTAGACTTAATAAGTGAGCCAGATTACATAAATGATACCAATCAAGCTGCTCTTTTTCTAAATGGAAAAGATAATGAAGTTATTAAAAATTTATCTAATAAAATGAATGAGTATTCTGAGTCTCACAATTTTGAAAGAGCTGCAATTTTTAGGGATAGAATTCAAAGTCTTAGACAAATAAGACTAAAACAATTTGTTAGTGACTTTAGTGAGAATGATGCAGACATAATTGCTTCTTCTATATTGCCTGGTCTTATTTGTGTAAATGTTGTTATGATAAGATCTGGGAGACATCTTGGAGATAAAAGTTTTTTCCCACAAAATCCTGATAAATCATTAACGACAAATGTTATTCAGACCTTCTTAACCCAATATTACGATATAAATATACCACCGCCAGTTCTCGTTATTGAGGATAGTATAGATAATGAATTAATTAAAAATTTTTTTCAATTCAAAAAATATCAAGCAGTTAAAATTATCTCAAGAATAGTTGGAGATAAAAAAAATTGGCTTTCTATGGCTAAGAAAAATGCAGATATTGCTCTGCAGCAAAAAAATACCTTACAATCCAATCATATTGATCGGCTGAAGGAGCTAAATAAATTACTTTCTTTCTCGAGAAATATAAATCGCATTGAATGTTTTGATATTAGCCATACAATGGGAGAAAATACAGTTGGGTCTTGCGTGGTCTACGACAACCTTGCAATGCAAAACAAGGATTATCGGAGATATAATATAAGCAATATTACTCCAGGTGATGATTATGCTGCGATGAACGAGGTTCTTAGCCGCCGTTATAAAAGAATGATGAGTGAGGATGCCCAAAGACCAGATTTAATATTGATAGATGGAGGCAAGGGGCAATTTGGTATTGCTGAAAAAATTATAAGGGAAATTGGTTTAAAAGATATTTTTTTAGTAGGTGTTTCAAAAGGCGCAGATAGAAAAGCTGGTAAAGAAAAATTAATCATGTCAAATAATAAAATTCTTAGTAATATAGATGAGACAAACTTAGGGTTTCATTTAATTCAGCAGGTAAGAGATGAGGCTCATAGATTTGCTATAACAGGTCATCGTGCAAAAAGAGCAAAAACGCGACTTTATTCTTCGATTGAAGATGTTGAGGGAATTGGAAGCAAAAAAAGAAAAAGCTTACTTGCCTACTTTGGAGGCATTGAAGGTGTTAAAAATGCTACTGTTGAAGAGTTAATTACCGTTGAAGGTATTAATAATCAGCTTGCAGCAAATATTTATAATTATTTCAATTAGTTAGACTAACAATATGATATATAACATACCAAATACTTTAACTTTGTTTAGGATTGCATTAATTCCATGCTTAGTTTTGATTTATTATATTCCAGAACAAAGTTTATCTATTGAACTGAAAAATCTTATTGCCACTTCGATCTTTGTAGTTGCTGCTATTACTGACTGGCTAGATGGATACCTTGCTAGAAAATTAAAACAAACATCTAAATTTGGAGCTTTTATTGATCCTGTAGCAGATAAATTGATAATAATTGCTTCGTTATTAATTTTGGTTGATTTAGCTAGACTGGATGTTTTAATCGGTTTAATAATTATTGGGAGAGAGTTTGCAGTAAGTGCTCTTAGGGAGTGGATGGCTACACTCGGAAAGCCTGGAAGTATTACTGTTGCATTTATTGGAAAACTGAAAACAACATTTCAGATGATTGCCATTCCTTTTCTTTTGTATGACACTAATATTTTATTCATACCGATTGCATTAATTGGTGAATTTTTAATCTATATAGCAGCACTTATAACCATAGTATCAATGTTTTATTACATGAAGGAAGCGGCTAAGGTTATCGGAAAAAATAGTTAATCGCGCTGTGATAATGATCTTGATTGACACAGGTTTAAAAGTCGCTAAAATACTGCCTTCGTATGCGGGAATAGCTCAGCTGGTAGAGCGATACCTTGCCAAGGTATAGGTCGCGAGTTCGAACCTCGTTTCCCGCTCCAGATTAGATGTAAAAAAGGGGAGTCAATGTTGTCTCCCCTTTTTTTAAACATGGCGCGTTAGCAAAGTGGTTATGCAGCGGCCTGCAAAGCCGTAGACGCCGGTTCGATTCCGGCACGCGCCTCCACAATCATTATTTGAAAGAAAGTAATGGTAAAATGTAGGTTCTGCCCGGGTGGCGAAATTGGTAGACGCAAGGGACTTAAAATCCCTCGACCTTACGGTCGTGCCGGTTCGATTCCGGCCCCGGGCACCATATAAAAGAATGAATGAATAAAGAATTAAAAGAAATTAAATTTACATTGCAACAAATACATAAAACGTTGTGTTATGTTTTTTTGATTGTTGCTTTTTTCGCATTACTTTATTTTTGTTTATTATTTTTTATAATATTCATTTAGCCTTTGTACTTAAATTTAACTCTTACTTCCGATTTATTTTTTATCCAATTAGTATTCGGTCGAATTTTATCTCGACCCTTACATGAGATTTTTAATGAATACTCATAAACGTGTAATCAATAATGATGTAAGCGATTCCCTTATTAAAATTGGCTTTCATCCAAAGCTTGCAATGCTATATTCTTCCCGTGGCATTAAAAGTCCTAACAATATTTCATATGAATTAGAAGGTTTAATTCCACCTACATCTTTATTATCATCCAGTTCAGCTGCAAAATTTCTTGCTAAACATATTGATAAAAAAAATAAAATTATTATTATCGGTGATTATGATGCTGATGGAGCAACTGCGAGTGCGTGTGGAGTTTTAGGCCTAAGAAAATTTGGTGCAAATGTAAGTTTTATAGTACCAAATAGGTTTAAATTTGGCTATGGGCTAACCCCAGAAATTGTTGAACTTGCCGCAGAACAAAATCCCGACTTAATTATTACTGTAGATAATGGTATTGCTAGTATTGAAGGAGTAAGTAATGCAAGGGAGAAGGGTATAGATGTCCTAATTACAGACCATCATCTACCTGCAGACAAGCTCCCTAACGCAAATTTTATAATTAACCCAAATCAACCAGATTGTACATTTCCCAGTAAAAATTTATGTGGTGTAGGCGTTATCTTTTATTTATTGTTATCTTTAAGAGCGTATTACCGAAATAAAGGGAAATTCTCTGACTCATCTGAGCCTAAGCTATCAGATTTACTTGAATTAGTATGTCTTGGAACAGTTGCTGATTTAGTAGCCCTCGATTTTAATAATCGAATTCTAATAAACGCAGGTATAAGGAAGATGAGAACTGGTATGGGTAATTATGGAGTACGTGCAATTGCAAAATTAAGTAAAAAAAATATTTCTGAGATTAAAACAAGTGATTTATCTTTTTCTATAGCGCCGAAATTAAATGCTGCAGGTCGATTAGCAGATATGAGCCTAGGTATAAAATGTTTAATTAGTGAGACTCAGGATGAGGCTCTTTCATATGCAAAGCAATTAATCTTGCTAAATGACCAGCGAAGATCTATTGAGGTAGGAATGCTTGAAACTGCTTTGGATTCAGTAAAAGTCACTAGTGACATTAATTTTTCTATTACATTATTTAATGCTAATTGGCATCAAGGTGTGATTGGTATTATTGCTTCAAGGCTGAAAGAAAAATATTATCGCCCAACGATTATTTTTGCAAAAGACGAAAGTGGATTATTAAAAGGATCAGGAAGATCTATACCATCATTTCACCTTCGTGATTCTTTAGATTTAATATCAAAGCAATACCCTGAAATTATTGTTACTTTTGGGGGTCATGCAATGGCTGCAGGGCTAACTATAAGAGAGAAGGATTTAAATAGTTTTTCTGAGGTTTTTGAACGGACTGCAAAGAAGCTATTATCTGAAGATGATTTAAATCTAACAGTGGAGGTCGATAGCTCTATCCTAGACTCCGATTTGGACTATAAAACAGTCAATTTAATTAATAAAGAAATTTGGGGGCAGGGCTTTCCACCTCCACTGTTCTCAGATGAATTTAATGTAATATCACAGAAAACTATTGGTGAAAAACATACTAAATTATATTTAAGTAAGGATGGAATTAATTACGATGCGATATTTTTCAATAATGATCAAACCCAACCTGATAGAATAAGAGCTATTTACTCAATTGAAGTTAATAATTTTAATGGAATTAAGTCCATCCAAATAATAATTAAAAGTATTCTAGATGAATAAAAATATAAGAAAAGTAGTGATTGGAAATCTTAAAATGAATGGGTCGCTTTCATTTTATGAAGACTATTTAAATGTATTAAAAAATGACCTAAAAAACATAAATAATATTGATATAGGTTTGTGTGTTCCTTATCCATATATAGCCCAAGCACAATCCATTTTAGATGGAAGTAATATTTCATGGGGGTCTCAAAATATCGCTAAATTTCAAAATGGGCCTCATACTGGAGAAGTCAGTGCCACAATGCTTAATGACTTTGGTATTAAGTATGTAATTGTGGGGCACTCTGAAAGAGGTACGGCATATTGTGAGTCGAATGAAAATATTGCAGATAAATTTAATGCAATTAAAAAATATAATATGACACCGGTCCTATGTGTTGGAGAGAATTTGATTGAGCGTGAAGCAGGGATTATGGATAAGGTAGTTGCTTCACAAATAGAAACAATCATTGAATGCTACGGCGTTAAAATTTTTTCAGACTCTATTATTGCGTATGAGCCTATTTGGGCAATTGGGACAGATATGGCAGCATCCCCTGAACAAACCAATCAGATGTGTAGCTACATAAGGAAATTAATTAGCCAAGATGGGTTAAATGACATAAATAACCTTAAAATTGTTTATGGCGGAAGCTTAAATTCAGAAAATGCGGTACAATTATTCGGCTTAAACAGCGTTGACGGCGGCTTAGTTGGGCGGGCAGCCATAAATATTGAAGAATTTATAAAGATATGTCAATGTGCCCAGTCATTCGAAACTTAACTTTTTAACTGCGTAAAAAAATGGAAAACTTAATTTTAACTATACATATAATCGCAAGCCTTGGAGTTATAGGCTTGGTTCTAGTTCAGCATGGCAAAGGGGCAGATGTTGGTGCTGCTTTTGGCGGAGGAAATTCTGGTAGTGCATTTGGTGTGCAGGGAGCAGCAAACTTTTTAAGTCGAGCCACCTCAGTATGTGTTACAACTTTTTTCTGCACTAGTATCGCTTTAGCTGTGATTGCTTCAAACGCTAATCTTAATTCCAGTGTTTTAAATATACCTCAAGAAACTTCTGAAGCTTTAGTAAACGAATCTGAGTCAGATAAAAATATGGGCGCACAAGACATTCCAAATTAGCATGCTCGCTATAATTTGCCGTCGTGGTGGAATTGGTAGACACGCTACCTTGAGGGGGTAGTGACGAAAGTCGTGAGAGTTCGAGTCTCTCCGTCGGCACCATTATTATTTTTAATAATCACATCTATAAAATTATTGAGATATCACTAATATAGCTTTTATGTCATTTAATAATTATCTTCCATCATACGCAGGATTAATTTTAGTAATATTAATGATTTTTTTTGGGCAGGCATTTAGAGAGAATTGGAAAAATAAAAATGGTAGGTGGCTATTAAAAGCTTGGATTTATGGGTCAATATCATTTTCTTCATTTTTTATGATAGCTCTTGTACCCTTAGGTATTTAATTTTAATTAGTTTTTTTATATTTTTTTTTGCAATTTAATTGAGAGATTAGCGGGCTGTTAGGATCTATATCCTTATTACAAACAAGGCACTTATCTGATTTAGAAAGAGCATTTAATCCACCACAACTTCCTTTAATATTTTTACCCATCAACATAACGCCAAGTGACATCAGCAAGATTATTAGCGTTAAAAAAATAAATGTTATTATAAAAGTTGTCATTATTCCTTAATTATATAGAAATTCTAAGTTTAATTACAAGCTGACTAACTAATATCTTATAATCATTTTATATTTAAAATCGACCATATAATTTTTGAGTTATTAAATGGAACTTACGGATCATTTATTTGCCTTATTTGTTTGTAAATTATAAAAAATATTTATACCTAATCTAGGCTTAAATTTTTTTTAATTCATCAAATGCGTGAACTAGAATATAATGCGTTAGTGAAGCTGACTGGAACATCTATATCAATCAGGAATATAACTTTTTTATGGCACAATTTTCTTTAAAACGTGGTTTAAATATCCCTATACTAGGCTCTCCAGAACAAAAAATTTATAAAGCACAGGATACAAAAACTGTAGGTGTAATGGGAGCCGATTTTAACGGTTTGAAACCAAAGATGTTAGTCTCTGAAGGAGACAAGGTAAGCAAAGGCACACCTTTATTTTGCCATAAAGATTCCCCTGAAATTATTTTCGTTTCCCCCTGCAAGGGCAAAGTTCATTCAATCAATAGGGGAGAGAGAAGAGTTCTACTAAGCGTTATAATTGCTGTAGAGAGTTTTTCAGATAAAGGCATTAATTATACTAAATTAAACAGTAATATTAAGTCAGAAAAAGAATTTGTTAGAAAATGTCTTCTGGATAGTGGTTTATGGTCGTCTTTTTTAACTAGGCCTTATTCTAAAATTCCACTTCCAGATTCTAGCCCTTCTTCAATCTTTATTACAGCTATGGATACTGAGCCATTAAGCCCAAATGCTGATCTAATAATTAATGATAATTTAAATGCATTCCAGGAAGGTGTTAAAAGAGTTGCATTATTATCTGAAGGAAAGGTCTTTATTTGTAAGGAAGAAGAAAGCGAGCTAGAAGTAGATAATTTTGAAACCTATGAATTTAAGGGTCCACATCCAGCAGGCCTAGCGGGGACCCACATGCATTTTTTAGATCCACCAAGCTTAATAAAGACTGTATGGTCAATAGGTTATCAAGATATTTTAGCAATAGGAAAGTTATTCTTAACGGGCTTTTTAGACCCAGAAAGAATTATATCAATTTGTGGTCCTCTAGCTAAATCTCCAAGATTAGTAAAAACATATCTTGGTGCTTCATTAAATGATTTATTGGAAGATGAATTTTTAAATGACGATCCGTGCAGAGTTATTTCAGGCTCTATTTTATCAGGAAGTATTGCTGAAAATGAATCGTCTTTTCTTGGTAGATATTCCCGGCAAGTTACATTGATAAAAGAGGATAAAGAAAAAATATCATTTGGATGGATAAAGCCTCAACCAAACAAATTTTCAGTAATGCCTGTTTTAATATCGGCTTTTAAAAAATCTAGGTTGTTTAATTTAACATCCAATCTTAATGGTGGCAGACGAGCTATGGTACCAACAGGCATCTTTGAAACTTTAATGCCTCAAGATTTTTTACCAACTCAATTACTTCGCTCTTTAGTAGTAATGGATACCGATGTTGCGCAATCACTTGGTGCTCTTGAGCTCGATGAAGAGGATCTGGCTTTGGTGACTTTTGCCTGTCCTGCAAAATATGAATATGGCTCTGCATTAAGAGATAGTCTTAAAACAATAGAGAAGGAAGGTTGATGAATGGCATTTAGTAAATTTTTTAATTCTGTTGAGCCACTTTTTAAAAAAGATGGAAAATATGAGAAATTTTATCCAATTTTCGAAATGTTTGAAACAATTTTTTATACTAGTAGCACAGTAACCAAAGCTGCTCCTCATGCTCGAAGTTTTGTAGACATGAAAAGAATAATGACATATGTAGTAATTTCTTTAATTCCATGTATTTTATGGGCATTTTATAATACAGGTTTGCAAACAAATCTAGCTCTAGAAAATTTAAACCCATCTGACTTAGCAGGTTGGAGAATATGGTTACTACAATTATTTGAAATACCTTTCAATTCAAGTAGTATTTTTGCCAATATGGCTCATGGTGCTTTGTACTTTTTACCTATTTACATAATGACATTGATTGCTGGTGGCTTATGGGAAGTTTTGTTTGCGACAACCAGAGGCCATGAAGTAAACGAAGGATTCTTAGTTTCATCCATGTTGTTTTCGCTAACATTACCAGCAACAACACCTCTTTGGATGGTTGCATTAGGCATCTCTTTTGGGGTTGTTGTAGGGAAAGAAGTTTTTGGAGGAACAGGTAAAAATTTCTTAAATCCCGCTCTAACCGGTAGAGCATTTTTATATTTTGCCTACCCTGCTTATATGTCTGGTGATTCTGTCTGGACTCCGGTTGATGGTATTTCATCAGCAACCTCATTAGGTATATCAGCTTCAGAGGGTTATGAATCTCTTGTGGGTTATGGAATTACATGGTCAGATGCCTTCTTTGGAACAATACAAGGCTCACTCGGAGAGACGTCGACTTTAGCATGCATAATTGGTTTATGTTTCTTACTTGCAACTAGGATAGCAAACTATCGAATGATAGTTGGTTGCTTAGTTGGAATGATAGTATTTTCTTCTTTTTTGAATTGGGTTGGTTCTGATACTAACCCAATGTTCAGTATGCCATGGTATTGGCATCTCGTAATAGGAAGCTACGCTTTTGGTTTAGTGTTCATGGTTACAGAGCCAGTTTCTGGAAGCCATACAAATATCGGACGTTATATTTATGGTGCCCTAATAGGTTTTATGGTGATAATGATAAGGGTGCTGAATCCAGCATTTCCTGAGGGAATGATGCTTGCAATATTATTTGGTAATGTATTTTCACCTTTAATTGATCATTTTGTTGTCAAAGCAAATATTCTTAGACGGAGGGTAGCGCTAAATGTCTAGCGAAAAAAAGGATAATATTTTTTCTGAATTTAAGAGGCTGCCAATTGATAGCATTCCCAAAACTATAATTGTTGCAATAACGCTTTGCCTTTTTTGCTCAATGATAGTTTCTTTAGCAGCTGTAAAACTTAAATCTATTCAGCAAGAAAATCAAATTCGTGATAAACAGAAAAATGTATTACAAGTTGCAGGGTTATATTCTGAGGGTATTAATATAGAAGAAACTTTTGCCTCTTTTGAGCCGAGGGTTGTTGATATTGAAAGCGGTTTGTTTACAGATAAATTTAATCCCAAGACCTTCAACGACCGTAATGCAGCATCAGACCCATTATTAAGTGTTGCCCTTAAAGATGATCCGGCATCCATCGGAAGAAGATCAAATTATGTAACTGTTTACCTATTAAAAAATAACGATGGAACTATCGATAAATTAATCTTACCAATACATGGGTATGGATTATGGTCGACTTTATATGGGTTTGTTGCCTTAGAAGAAGATACCAATAAAATTTTTGGTCTTCAATTTTATCAGCATGCAGAAACTCCAGGCTTAGGAGCTGAAGTGGATAATCCAAAATGGAAGGCTCAATGGAAAGGTAAAAAGTTAAGAAATAAAGATGGGGACTTATTGATACAAGTTGCAAAAACTCCTGGTCCAAGTGAGTACCATATAGATGCTATTGCAGGAGCAACCCTAACTTCAAATGGAGTTAATAATTTAGTTAGATTTTGGGTGGGTGAAGCAGGATTTAAAAAATTTCTTACAAACTTTAAAAATGGAAAAACTTAATGTCTCAAACTAGAAAAAAACTTCTGGTTGACCCACTTGTAGATAATAACCCTATTGCATTACAGGTGCTAGGTATTTGTTCGGCTTTAGCTGTAACTTCCTCGTTGAAGGTTGCTTTTGTTATGGCGCTTGCTGTTATTGTGGTTACTGGTTTTTCATCTTTTTTCATATCATTGTTGAGAAATTATATACCTACTTCTATTAGAATTATTGTTCAAATGACCATCATTGCTTCTTTAGTCATTGTTGTAGATCAATTACTTAAAGCATATGCCTATGAGATATCTAAGACTTTATCTGTTTTTGTTGGGTTGATTATCACAAATTGTATTGTTATGGGAAGAGCGGAGGCTTTTGCCATGAAGAATACTCCAATTGATTCTTTTATTGATGGGGTTGGTAATGGCCTAGGTTATGGTTTGCTATTAATGTGTGTTGGTATAGTAAGAGAGTTATTTGGAGCAGGCTCACTATTTGGAATTGTAATATTAAACCCTATAGGTGATGGTGGATGGTATGTGCCTAATGGTTTATTGTTACTCCCTCCATCTGCTTTTTTCATAATAGGTTTTTTAATATGGGGTTTAAGGGTTTGGAAAAAATCTCAAGTTGAAGAGCCTGAATTTAAAATTCAAACGGTTGAGGATCATTGATGGAGGCCTTAATTTCATTAGCAGTAAAAGCTATTTTTGTTGAGAATCTAGCCTTGTCTTTTTTTCTGGGTATGTGTACTTTTATTGCAGTATCCAAAAAAATATCTACTGCAATAGGTTTGGGTATATCAGTAATGGTTGTTCAATCAATTACAGTTCCAGCGAATAACTTAATTCTTACTTATCTATTAAAGCCTGGTGCTTTAAGTTGGGCAGGTTTCCCTGATGTAGACCTTACATTCTTGGGTTTAATTTCATATATAGGTGTCATTGCCGCATTAGTTCAGATACTAGAAATGGTTTTGGATAAGTACTTTCCCCCACTCTATAACGCTTTGGGTATTTTTCTACCCTTAATAACTGTAAATTGTGCAATTTTAGGTGGATCCTTATTTATGGTTGAAAGAGATTATAATTTTTCTGAAGCACTAACATATGGAGTTTCTTCTGGATTTGGATGGGCTTTAGCAATTACTGCAATGGCTGGAGTTAGAGAAAAATTAAAATACAGTGATATACCTGAAGGCTTACAAGGTCTTGGTATAACCTTTATTACTGCCGGTTTAATGGCAATGGCTTTTATGTGTTTTTCTGGTGTTAAATTATAAGGATTTTTTTATGGATACTTTTATTCTTGGAGTTACTCTTTTTACTTTAATAGTGCTGTCTTTGGTGACAATAATTATTTATGCGAGAAGTAAGTTTGTATCTTCTGGGGAAGTTAATATTACTATTAATGGTGAAAAAACAATAAGAGTTCCAGCTGGTGGAAAACTTCTTCAATCATTAGCTGCAGAAAAATTATTTGTACCCTCTGCTTGTGGCGGCGGCGGAACATGTGCTCAATGCAAAGTCAGAATACATTCAGGAGGAGGTTCTATTTTACCGACTGAAGAAGGACATATCAGTAAAAAAGAAGCATCTTGTGGAGACAGACTATCTTGTCAAGTAGCTGTGAAGCAAGATATGGAAATCGAGGTTCCTGAAGAAGTTTTTGGCGTTAAAAAATGGAAATGTAAAGTCTTAAGTAATGATAATGTTGCTACTTTCATAAAAGAGTTGATTATAGAGTTACCTAAAGGTGAAGATGTTAATTTTAAAGCGGGGGGCTATATTCAAATTGAAGCGCCTATTCACACTCTCTCTTATAAAGAATTTGATATCGCAAAAGAATATCATGAAGATTGGGATAGGTTTAAAATTTGGGATGTAGACTCTTCGGTTGATGAGCCTATTGAAAGGGCCTACTCTATGGCGAATTATCCAGAAGAAAAAGGTATTGTGATGCTTAATGTTCGAATTGCAACACCTCCTCCTGGGTCATCAGGTATCCCTGCAGGAAAAATGTCTTCCTATATATTTAATTTAAAGAAAGGCGACGATGTAACAATCTCAGGCCCTTTTGGCGACTTTTTTGCCAGAGAAACAAAAAAAGAGATGGTTTTTGTAGGTGGAGGTGCTGGTATGGCGCCAATGAGAAGTCTTATATTTGATCAACTAAGAAGGGTAAAAACAGATAGAAAAGCTTCATTTTGGTATGGCGCCCGATCTAAAAAAGAAATGTTTTATACGAGCGAATTCGAAAAGTTAGACAAGGATAATAAAAATTTTTCATGGCATGTTGCTTTATCTGACTCATCACCAGAGGATACGTGGAAAGGACATGAGGGGTACATCCATAATGTTTTATTTGAACAATATTTAAAAGACCATCCTGCTCCAGAAGATTGTGAATACTACCTTTGCGGGCCTCCTATAATGAATGTGTCTGTTACTAATATGTTGTTAGATTTAGGGGTGGACGCAGAAGATATTATGCTGGATGATTTTGGGGGTTAATTACCAATAAACAAAAGCCTCCAATTCCTTTATAAGTTCTTTTTGGTAGCCTATCATCTCTTTTACTAAATCCCCTTGTGAAACCATACCTAATAATTTCTTGCCATCCATGACAGGCATATGTCTAATTCTTTTTTGCGTCATGATCTCAAGACCCTTTTCGAACTTATCTCCAGCAGAAAGTGTTAAGACTTTTTTAGTCATAATTTCTTCCACTGTAGTGTTTCTGGATGACTTTCCTTCTAGAATAATTTCACGAGCATAGTCCCTTTCAGATACAATACCGACCATCTTTCTCTCTTTTAATACAATCAAAGCTCCAATTTTAAATTTAGCCATGATGGTAAGAGCGTCAATAACTGTGCTTTTTGGGTCGACTGTTAAAAGTTCTTGAATTTCTTTGTCATTAATTATTTCTAATAGTGTCCTAGTCTTAGTATTCGTTTTTTTCATATGTATGCATTTTATTAATTTAGAATCTTTAGGATAACCAAATTTCAGTAATTTCGCAAAATATATACTTATAGCCCCTCTAAATATTTACTTATAATTTCTTGTTATTCAATTACTTTATATATGCATTATTAACTTTTCTTTTGATTTATTTGAAGGAAACTACTAATATAGAACAATGATTTTTTTAATTATTTTATCAGCCTTTATATTGGCAAATTTGCCCTGGTTAACCAATAACTTCCTAATTTTTTTACAAAAATCAAAAAAGGATAACCTTCTTGTTTTTTTTGAGCTGGTAATATTTTATTTTATTTTCGGGTCTTTCTTATTATTTATTGAAAAACAAACTTTGGGCAACATCCATAATCAGGGATGGGAATTCTATATCATCACATTCTTCTTGTTTTTAGTTTTTTCATTCCCTGGCTTTATATACAAAGTGGTTTGGAAATAAAAGAAAAATTATTAATTGTCGGGTGTGGGAAATTAGGTTTTAAAATTGGCAATTCATTGTCAAAAAAATTTGAAATTACAGGAATTAAAAGAAAAAAATCTAATGATGAGGTTCGTTTTCAGGTTTTAGAACTTAATATTTTCAGTAATGAATTTACACAAAAAATAAAATCTATCAATCCTGATTATATTATCTACTCAGTTGCAGCAGATAATCAAACTGAAGAGTCTTATCAGGATGCTTACGTTAGTGGATTAAGACTTTCTATGGACGCAGCTTTTTTTTGCTCCAATATAAAGCATTTCTTTTTTATCTCTAGTACACGCGTTTATGGTCAAAAATCCGAAGATTTTTTATCCGAGTTTACTGAGCCATTGCCTAATGATTTTGGTGGAAGAGCGCTACTAGAAGGTGAAAATCTCTTAAAAAATAAAAGTCTACCCTCTACAATTCTTCGTCTTTCTGGAATATATGGAGGAGAAAGAGTTTATATGTTGGGTTTGGCTAAAAGACCAGAGGATTGGCCAGATAGTAATCGCTGGACTAACCGTATCCATGAAGACGACATTGTTCACTTTATTTCCTTTCTTTTAGATAAAATAAAAGTGATGCCTCTGGAACCTCTATATTTATTAACAGACAATTTGCCTGTGCCTATTTATGATGTCTTAAATTTGATTCGGGTTGAACTTAATCTTCCGGCGAATAAACAGATCGGTAATGTAAAGCTACTTGGAAAAAAATTAAAGTCTAAAATAATACCAGCACTAAATTTTGATTTTGAATACCCAGACTATCGAAATGGATATACCTCTATAGTCCAAAATATATTAAGTAGTAGTTCTGAAATGTTAGATTGATTGAATGTCTGGTGTGATATAGAATAGCGCCTGGGTAATAGGCGCGTAGCTCAGCTGGTTAGAGCACCACATTGACATTGTGGGGGTCGTTGGTTCGATTCCAATCGCGCCTA